>Ga0325410_1007648_pt1 | contig 11783 bp, 7 predicted proteins | sample PopdelMetagenome_16_FD_206182 | JGI IMG/M metagenome (GOLD analysis project Ga0325410, IMG submission 206182) | Populus deltoides microbial communities from Bellville, Georgia, United States - Xylem-PdIQD-R3 | ecosystem: Host-associated > Plants > Phyllosphere > Stem > Wood/Secondary xylem... | reverse complement strand
TAATCTAAATAATAATGATACATCTAAATTATATTTTATTATGTATAATTTTACATATGGATCATCACAGTTCATTAAAAATAATTGTCTTGTCATTTTCCTTTTTCCTTAATTTAAGGTTTTATTTGAGAACGCGGGTCTTTCAACAGTCTATTGTACTCTCACCACGAACATATATAACTTTATTCCCTTCACTTTTTTGGTGATTTCTTTACTTAATTTGCCAGGAAGAAGGGGTTGAACCATCAAGTATGGTGACTACTGCTACATCACTGAGCTGCAATGTCATCCATGGATGCCTTGCATTTTTAATCTGGAAACGTTATCTTTGCGTATTATGTTAAGGATTATCTTTGTATTTTAACACGATATATATAACGCCCCGATTCTATAGCATACTGGTTCCACCATATTGCCAGTGCCAACAAGAGCCTTACAGTGTTTTGGATTCAGAAAACATGGAAAGGCCATGGGGGCCACCCCGATTATCATTCTTTTGATGACATGTAAATGTCAGGAAACCAATAATTGTTGTTGTAGTTACAAGTCATTGGTACAAAACAGGTCTTGCACCACAATCAAGGATTCTTCATGGAAGCTTCCTACTTTTCCCATCATTTGCTGGAACAACCTTGGGTGTAAGAATAAATTGTTCTTCAAGATACCAAGATGCCTTGTTCTTGATTCTTCTTTTGTTAGGTGTTTCAACTCACTTCATTATTTCCTTCTTGGCAGGAAAATGCCAATTTTGGTGGGTTGGGGCAACTCTTTTCCAAATAAGACTGACATACTCGGGATGATCGACAAAAGGATTTCTATTGTGCTGATAAAACTTGCAGACCCTGTCATTCCTCAGCTTCTCTTCTCTTGAAGGTGGATCAACTTCATTCCATTTTAGCAATGTAGAAAGAAGTCCCATCTCTCTGTTCTCTACAAAAACAAGTGACAAAAAAAGGTTAAGGCTGGCTAACATCGAATGCAGTTGGCTGCCGATCTTTCTCCTGTCAACTTATGACCATTTTTCTCAACTTACCAATGCTTGGAGAATCAGAAAGGTGAAGATTTTGTCCACCTGGTTGATGAAGCCCATAACATACAGCCATGTACATTATTGCCCTTGCTATATCCCCTCTAACCTGCAAGTCAAGTAACGAAAATCACAAGTCAATGAGTTCCAGAAAAATTGAAGCCAGATTTTTGTTTCTTGCCTCTGTTTACCAAAGTTACGAGATCCATTATAAAACAGAACAAGCAAACAACATGCGCATATCAGCAGGAGGGCATTGGAGTGGGGCTATTAGCACCTCCTACATGCTTCCAGTGCGCTTGTGAGGAGCTGGTGTGATCAGATCTGATTAAGGTGATTTAATCAGTTCAGAGTTGGAAACCCAACTAGAGGTTTTCCTTTTACTAAGAAAAGGTAAAATCAGGACATTTCATGAAGTTTCCAACTAACTTGGAAAAAGGCCAAAGCATGCAACCTGGAATTGCAAACTTAGTAACATGATATAGGTAAAACAACTGAAACATGGCAGCAACATCAGCATATTTCATAGCTAGCAGACATCAAAATTCCTGATTAAGAAACTTTTCCAGACGAAATAGGGCTCTTGATGAACTTGAAATGCTTTCTTTGCAGATCTTGTCAAGAACTTGTAATGTGAGGTTTGAATCCATTGATGAATCTTAAAATAATATCTTAATTTATTTCTCCTGGCTAGTAAGTTCAAAGGCAATCCTGCGTGATTCCACATTAGCAAAACACATTCTTAAACTTAATGAATATATGAGGCTAAACTCTCACTTGACCAGCCCTATTTGCAGTGTCAAACAAATGCTATCTCTGCCCATTAAAAGCAACCTAAAGCATATCCTGGCTATGCACAACTTGTTACACGCTGTGTCCTCTGTTTCAAGAGCATGTAATAACAATCAATTATATGCTGATGAAAAGCGTGTAGGTTCAAGACATGCAGAAAACCTTTGTAGGTGGTGTCCATCTCTCCTTGTCTGTTTCCGTGTCAAAAGCAGCTTCTTTGTTTGCAGGCTTTAGACATCGTATTGATTTCTTATTGCATTCTCCATAGTATTTGTTTCCCCGAGATGAATTTACTGCATGGAACTCTAACTATATATCAGTTAAGGATGGCATCAGTTCATGAGACTGAATTCTCAATTGTACACGAAGAGCAGCAGCCTCTCTCACCATTCACATCTGCTGGGCGAATATTATGTAAATCAGTCAAGGATGGACCGCTAATTAGCCCATAAGAACGAGGCCACAAATGTTCCCCTGAAAATGCAGCAATTTGAAAACTTGACATCGTTGCAGCCAACAAGAATGCCATAGTCGATAACTAGATGAAACAGGAAAGATGGTGAACTGTATTTTGCCAAGTTTGATAAAATAAAATGTTCTTATATACTAGAACATATAGCATCACATAGGTGACATAATCTCTTGTACTGAGTGCACAATCCACCTAAAGCTAGAAAATACATGATAAAATTGTTTCTCAATTTCTCATAACTAAGATCTAGAAGAACGGAACATGTTCAGGGTGCATGTTAGTTGTCTCTGCATCAAAGAAATCCCATGAAAATTTTTAAGTACCATTTTAAAAACTCTCCCCTCCCTCCTCCCCCTTATCAACTGAAGGTACATTCATTAGATGGAAAGGTAAGTGGAAGCAGAACAGAGGAAGCATAGATATTGATGAGCTTTTGGCGACCCAGGTGTAAGCATAATTACAAAACCAAAGGGTTTTCACTTGAAAAAAAAATACAGCCAAAGAGGTGAACCAAGAAAAATAAAACAAAGAAAGATCTAAGACATCAGGATAGACAATGATCACTTGAAATAGAAACAATAATGAGCACACAAACAAGAAAAACCTACCAAATGCAAATTTCAGTCAACTAGCCATTCATATATAGATGAGAGATCAGTGACTTAAGCAAGGCCATGTGGCTCGGGCCAATTTCTACAAAAAGGAAAGCATCGAATTTCTCTCATCTACACAAAGTTAGGGATACCAAGGAGTAGTTTATTCTGATGTCATGACAACAAATTAGATATCTATAACAATCAATTAGACTATTCCCCTAAAAAAGGAATAATATTCCCGAACAACATCGCCAATCCCTTTCCCCTCCCCTCTTGTGCAACAAATTAGATATCTATAACAATCAAATGTTCTCTTTAAGAATGCGAATATCAGTCTAGCCATTCATAGGATCAACAAGAATGCATCGAAAGATGGAGTGGCAACTTTACGAGGTCAAATGGCTTTGCTAAATTCCTACCAAAAGGAAAAAAAGTGAACCAATTCTCTTATCTATGCCAAGTCATGGATATCAAGAAGTTTATTCTGATATCAATGCCGCGAATTAGATATCTATAACAATCAATGAGACCTTCCCCTAAAATGGTCTTTTATTTCCCAAACAACAATGTCGATCCCCCTTCCCCTCTCCTCTTGCGCAACAAATTAATATCTACAACAATCAAAATCATGAGTCCTAGTGTTAATAAAATGCTCTCTCTTTAAGAATTGAATGAAACAAGAATCAGAAAGTCATTAACTGCATCAAAGTTTAGAATTTAGCTGACTCACTATTCCATCCTTCAGGTTTTCCAGCTAAGTTTTTCGAAACAGCTCTCAGAGAGTAAATTTCAACTCTGCATATACAAAACCCACCTCAATTACTACCACAAACAAAACTCTTAGCACCACAATCACAAGACCAAAAAAGAAGAAGAGAGGAATACATACATCCCAGATGAAGCTTGAGGCCTATCAACATTTGCAGCATCAAGAAACTTGAGGGCATCCCAAACCTCTTTGTAAGACAGTGACTGATGCTTGGAGATAACAGAATGAAGTTTCTTTTTCAGTGCTTTCCCTTTTAATCCCTTCACACTTACATAGTAACTGCTAACATCCTCACATCCATACGAAGAAGTAGATAAAGATGGATAATCTTGAGCCAGTGCTACAAGATTGAGGCAACACAACAAGTAAATGGAGATGACTTTAGACACCCCCCATCTCCATAATAAACCTCTGGCACAAGTACTGGTGCTGTTGCTTCTATGAATATGGCCAAGTTTGAGGGCAGCGTGTGCCCTTAGTGAGGAAGACTTGTGCTTGAGTGTGAAAGAGGGGTTGGCTGTGAGGCTGTATCTCCTGTCAGCTACTAGAAGATTGGAGCAGCAACCAGTAAACAGAAGCCCTTGCAACTGCATGTTTGGACTTCGTTCCTTTTCGATGGAAACAGGATAAAATACTATTGAGTAAATTATTTCTCGGTCCCTATTTCTAAACTATGTTATAATTTAGTACTTGTTTTGTTTTTAAATTATATCTTAGTCCCTTGACTCTTATCAACCATTGTCTTATTATAACATCTTAAGGCCTTAAGAGAAAATCATTTCCTTTTTTTCATTTCTATTTTTTCTTTCCTTTTCCATTTTTTGTTTTAAACTGAAAAGTTAAAAAAACTTGTTCATTTGTTACAACATAAAATTGTTTTTTAACCAAAAGAATAAAAAGTATATGACAAGATTACATTTTTTTCATAAAAAAATAAAATTCAAAATCATAATTTATAAAATTCATCTTAATATTTTATATTTGTGATATTCTAATTAGAAAATATCAATATTATTTTATCCAAATTAAGAATTATTATGAAAAATTTATACCCGTTAACTTAAAAAACATCTTCTATATAAGTTTTATAATAAAAAATAGGTAAATTTATAGCACTTAATAAATATAAAAACACAAAATTAATATTTTCCATAGTTAAAAAAAGCTTGTTATAAGATAAAATATTATATTACTCAATGAAAAACTTGAAAAACTGCAAAAACTTGTGATGAAAAACTGCAAATCATTTTTTTAAATCAGTATAAATTTAAGAACTTATTTCAAATAAAAAAAATATTATATATGAATATTAGAAAGTTCCAATTTTTCTTAATGACATATATGATATTTAGAAAAATACCAACAAATGTGTTGATAAATCAATTGTCAATCGGAGTTAAGCGACTAATTGTAATTGTAATATAACCTTGATAAATTAATAACTTTAATAAAATAATATTTTTGTTTGTTTTTTACTTGAATTAAAAATTTACATAATATCTCGATTAATTATTAAATTTTCATGGTCTTTAAATAACTTTAATAAAATAATATTTTTGTTTGGTTTTGATTTAAATTTTAAATTTAAATAATATCTCGATTAATTATTAAATTTGCATGGTCTTAGGGTAATAATTTATAGAAATTTAAATGTAATAAGTTTTCCAACATTTAGAAACTAACCTATAATTGCATTGAAAACTATGTATCAAAAAAAAAAAAAAAGGAAACTTGGAGGGTAATTACGATTCGGATGAGATTAGGCAAAGAAGGGTCGGTAAAAATTTCTTTAGAAATTATTAGGGTAGAAGATTTTCGGTTCGGATCGGTTTTTATTAAAAAAAACCAAATTAAATTAAAAAAAATCGAAACCGGTTCAAACTAACCGGTTTCGGTTCGGTTCTGTTTTTTGGACAAAAACCGGTTCAAAGAGGTTTGGCTCGGTTTTTTTCGATTTGGGTTCGGTTCGGTTCAGTTTTTTCTGTTTCAGGTTTATAAAACAAAAACCAAACCAGTTACTTTTTTTCAAAATTTTAATCAGTTTTTTTTCACTGTTAAATTTTTCAGTTATTTTTTTTATGTACTCGGTTTTTTTATGATTTTTTAAACGTGTCTGGGACTTTAATTTCCATCAAAATCCATGGAGAAAGAAAGGGATCCAAGATTGTCAAGGGAACAAATCCCAGAACCGTAATCCATCACACGGTTGTGAACCCTCAAAAAGTCAGCACCATTGGTCCACCGAGAACACAATAGACAACGCCTATAGTAGCACTGAAAGCCATGAAGATTAGGTTAGGTAACGTGGATTGAATTTGTTGATATTTATATTTATATTTTATTTATTATTTATTAAATAAAAAATTTAGATATTTATAAATTATTTATTAGATTTTGAATATTTAATGGATATCTATTATTATTTATTTATTAATAAATAATAAAATATATGTTATGTAAATATTAAAGTACATATATATTATATTGTATTAAAAAAATCTAAATATTCCAAAAATATATTTACATAATATAAATATATATTCCAGGTTAAGTTTGGGCATATTTTAAATCAAGTTTAACAATATTTATAAGTTAAGTATTCTAATATTCTAATATAAATATTTATAAGTTAAATTCAATTACATTTTGAGTCAAGTTTGACAATATTTATATCATATTTATCGAGTCCAAAAACATACTCACTAATTTGGCTTGATTTATAATCCATTGTATTTATATTAAAACTGTCGTTCCTAATGAAAATATTAAACAATGCTTTATTTAGTATTGTAGTATATTTTTGTTTTTTATATTAAACCTCATGTATAATTACATTTTAAATTTTAGTTTTGTAAAAGTTAAAATAACCAACTTTTAATTTATGAAGATTTACTTTTTATTTTATTTACATACAAAAATGCATCTCATAATATTTTTAATTAAATATATATTTTTACTTAAATTTTTAATAATAAAACTAAAAATATTTTTTAAAACTACTTTTTTTATCAGCAATATAGCATGATAAATGGTTCTGATGGATGGGGGTGAAGGGATGGAGGAAACACCAAAATTCGGGCCCAGAAAATTCAAAAGCCTTGAATGTTACAAGCTCAATCTCTTACTAATAATTTTTTACTCCTATGGCCAAATCTATCTCTCAAGACTCAAGATTGCAGTTCAACAACCAAATCCCTTCTCCTCCTCAGTGGAATGAGAGATTTCACCACCTGTTATTTGGTGGCTTGACCTTGTAAATACGAACAATCCAATTAGATGTCGTAAATGCCTCTTCCAAGTGTTCAAGTTTAATGTCCTTGTTTCCAATTTCGACCCCCCTTGCTCGATCATACCTGCCAAAGCACAGATCAATTACAAAAAAGAAGAAAAAAAACAAAAGGAATGATCAACTTCACAGAACGAAAGAGAGTCCAAACAGTAATCACGAGGTAGTCACTTCCAGAAATGCTCCAACCAACCACACCCAGTGCATGTAAATTCTAAACAAATTGAGAAAGAAGGCAAGGGATGTTGAGCTTACCCTGGAGGTTTCCCATATTCTGTCACCAGCTCTCCAAATCGATAGTAGGATAGCTTGTACCTATTCACCAACAATACATGGTATAACTTCTCTAAAGTACAAAAATCGAACCGCGCTGGGTGTATAACTTCTCTAAACTACAAAAATCAAACCACGCTGGGTAACACGTGATCAATATATGATCATAATTCACTGAAGCTAGACTTTCTCAATGTTGGAACTCAAATTTTTCCTTGGTTCACAATAATGTCAAAGGTCAAAATAGCAGATCAACTAAAGTAGCGCTGTAGAATTATCAAGAAAGACATAGTTACAGCCAAAAGTATTAGATGTATCAAAGGCATGAAATTTTAGAGGAAAATGAAAATATAAAGATTCAAAACCAAAATATTGGCAAGTAATTTTGTGTGTAGGACGAATGCATCTTTTACTATAAGGCATGTTTTGACACAGAAAAGAAGGGCTGTTTTGGTACAGCTATTAAAATAAGTTGGCATGACAACTAATGTAATGGAGAAATTTGCATGAAAAAGACATCCAGATAAGACTTATATGAGCGTAAATCTTTATGATTCTGATGTGGGTATGCAGTGCTCAAATCAGAATTCCATATCCTATAATGAATGAAAGATGCAATGAGAATACAGAGGAAAGGCACCTTCAAACTCCTCACTCTCACAAACTACATGATATCCGACAATTTTTGCAGTCTCTATAGGAAAAACTTGAAAGGAACCATATTTCAGTTTATACGAGGGGAAAAAAAGAATAAATAACAAATACTAAAACATAAAACAAGACTAATCAAGCAAATTTGAAACACGAATAAGAAACAGCAACTTACATGAGACAGTTCAACATCTTGGGAGCTGCACCTTTGTCAACACGATACTCTCCATTGACAAGATAGTCGGGTTCCTTAATTACAGGGAATACTCCGCCTCCAATTCTCACCATCCATAAAAACCTGGTGCAAATGAATAACTTTATTAGATACATGAAAAACTACAATACCCACAAACATTAAGAAGATCGGTGTTATCAAAGTTGTTGCCCAGAGAAGCTCATAAACCAGAAATGAGAATAGCAGTTCAGACCATAACTCAAAGCTTCAACAATCAATCCAGCATAAGAAATGTTCCACACAGTCTAAGGTTTAATATGGGAGGGAAAATGAATTTAAGATGGGATCAACTTCTGAATTTAAGATTACATGAAGCCACTCCTGCCTGAACCAATTAGAATATGGTTCAACGGTCAGGTAATGTCAATGGCATATGCTAAACTTTTCAAATTCAAGTTTTTTAGAAGAACGCCAACTATGGACTGTGAACTGATTCAGGATCTTATAAAATGCAGATCATGTTCAATTAAAAACATTAGAGCCTTACTTGTTGATATCATCAGAAGAATAGCCTGTAACACCCCCAAAGACAACTAGCACATAATCCACATCAAGTGATTTCATTATCTCATATGCCTCATCTTCATAAGATGACATTGCACGGCCAACAGTGGCAATGTGTGTATTGTTCCAGGTATTATTGTCAACAATAACTGTTCTGTTTCCCATGGCAGTGATCTGATACCCATAATCCCACCATGACATCACCTTAGCATCTGGAGGAGTATTCTGTCGAAGCCAAAAGTAAGCCTCACGGTAATCATCAAAGATCACCCTGTTACCATGGGCACCCCTTGCAGCCAAGACAATTGAAGGAGAAGAGTAGGCCTCTGATGTAACCCAGGTACAATGTATGACATACCTACTGAGCAAGTAAAATACACCCAAAAGCAATGCAATAGCACCATTTCTTTGAAAAGGTTGAGACTGATCAAGCAAAGCCTGCTCACACATCAAATACAACCAGCATTATATAAAATAATAACCAGAATAAAGCAAAAGGAAACCTCCCTCCAATACAATAGCACTCAATAGGAGTGTTATTCAAAAAGTTGTATTGGTCCAAATGTACTGGAGAGGGTAATGACCATGACCAAATAATGGCAGCATTACTGAAATCAAAGCTTCATAATTTAATCAACGCTATAAAGTAGCTATCAAAAATCACTTTCTTGCCAATTCCCAGTGAAGGAGTGGCTGATAACATTGACATCATCATATAAATGCAACTCCAAACTCTTAAACACAAGGCAATTAACAAAACTACGAGACAAGAACAGCAATGCAAACCAATAGCTTCATTAGAAAACACCATCAGCAAAAACTCTTTGACTAAATGGATGGGTTGTCTTGAGAGCAGCAAGTCCTAGCATAAGTAAAATATATAAAAAAGAAGTCACACTAATAGTACGGACTCTTAAAGCAGAGTTGAGCATGGCTGAACAATAATGAAAGGTGTCCTAAAACCAACTTTAGACATTATCCCACATGCGATGCAGAATAGCAAATTATTTAGATAAGTTGGTTTTCCAATATAGATAACAAGCTCATTGGCAACCAGATTCTGTCAAGCATCTAATTTGTCAAGGACAGTTGACACAGACAAAGAGGATATAAATATTCATTTCAGCAACAATACAACCAGTCATCTTCACAACTAATCAAAAGAATGGAGGGGCAAAAAAACTCAAATCAAGTGTAAAGAACTTACCTTAGAAGAAGCCTTTCCACCACCTGTTCCCTTAGTAGAACCAGTTTGGGAAACCTTGCTCTTAGTCCTTAACAACATAGTCTGATCCTTTATAGTGGCAGAAACAGCAATGGCACCAATTAAGCATACCGCAGGTGTAGCAACAAGAATTAACCGAACCATGACACCAGCAAAATACATGCTTGTTAGGCCATACATAACAATGAATATTGTGGCATCTGACAGCCGCTTGAAGCAGAAATACAGACCAGCAGGGAAAAGGAAAAGGAGGATGTGGAAATCAAACATGAAAGATGACCAAGCTGTTGGCTGATGCTCAGAGACAGATGCAATGATGGGGATGTGATCCTTAGCATATGTTGGATCCAACAGAGAGTAAAATCTGCCAGTCCACGGTGAAATATACCCAGATGCTGTGCCAACTCCAAGAGCAAGAGCACCTACACCCACTGCACAGGTCACAGTAATCCTCAAGAAGGCTTCAAACAACTTTTTATCATTTAGCAGATACTTAACCCAATCTAAGAAATAAAACACCTGAAAAAATAGTTCAGTGTTAGTGCATATCCAAAGAAAATGAGCGTTTTTGCTCTGACTAACATAGGCAAAGCCTATAATGGCAATATAAGCTACACAAATATCATATACAGTAACATAAATCTAAGAAATAGAGTTGAAGGCTCCACAAGCATCAAACTTTCACATTTTTGTGAGTATCTGGCAAAATCAAGCAAATGGATTAGATTGAGAGACTAAAGCAAAACAAATGACATGTTTAAACTGTGAAGACATCAAAACAAAAAACACATTCGAATTTCAGTAGTTCAACACTAGTAACAAAATCCCATTCTTAAGCTCAAGATAACAACAATATCAATTCAAGGACTGCCAATTCATAGTGCTGCATTTAGAAAAACCTTTTGTTACTTGGCCTCATCCTTATCTACAAGAAACCCAACATAATAGAAGCAATTAAGGCAAACTACACAAATCCACTTAAAATCATTACAGCAAGTAGTAAGTAGTGAAAGAAAAGATTTAAGCATCAAACCTGCATCAAGAAGAACACACCCATAGCTGCCATGTGCTCACCGGACTGCACATGTTGAAACCCCACAAACCGAATCTGCATAGCAAGCAACATTCCCAACACATACATACAATTATAGGCCACATACAACCTCATCGAATACCTCCCGGTAATCAGCAACACCAACACATAGAGCGGTATCAAATTAATAATAAAAACATAACCTCCCCAAGCAGAAACCATATAAAAATACCCAAAAGCCGACGCCAATCCCCACGCTAAAGACCCCGTATTCACTGCCTTAACAAACAAATAAAAAGTCAGCAACAATGCGAAAATCGCAACCCCTTCATTATCATAAGACCCTGCAACAGATCGCGATATATAACCAGGACAAATCGCAATCAAAACAGCAGCAACCAACCCAGCACCAGTGTCCCATATCTCTTTGCCGAAAAAATACGCAACAAGCGTAGTATTCGACGCAAAAAACGGTGCTGTCAACACACAAACTTCGCGAATATGAACAGCAAAACGTAAGAATCGCAAACCCCAGTACATAATGGCTGCAGTAACCATCAATCCAGGATAAAGGGTTCCTCCAATGATACGTCCAAGAGGGTACCAACTCTCGGAATCGAACCAATTCCAGAATTCATAAAAACCCTTTTGAGTTAAGAAAAGGGTAGTTCGATAATTGAAGTAAGGATCAAATTCATGGATCATTGACTCATAACGTAAGACACTAAACAAACGAGTGATAAAAGCTAAAACATAGACTAAACAGAGTATTGAGACACGGATCAGGAGTTCTTGTTGTTTGGTCTTGAGTTTCAGTGATTTGAGCGATAGTGTTGACAGCAGATCCGATTTAAGAGACATTGATGATGGTGGTGCTGATGATTTTGTTGTGCTGCCGTTTATGGGTTCTGTTTTGGTGA
>Ga0325410_1007647_pt1 | contig 11784 bp, 5 predicted proteins | sample PopdelMetagenome_16_FD_206182 | JGI IMG/M metagenome (GOLD analysis project Ga0325410, IMG submission 206182) | Populus deltoides microbial communities from Bellville, Georgia, United States - Xylem-PdIQD-R3 | ecosystem: Host-associated > Plants > Phyllosphere > Stem > Wood/Secondary xylem... | reverse complement strand
CTTCTGTTGTGAAATTTTTTATTTTAATATGTATGAAAAATTTTATTGTCTAATTCAAATTGTGCAATGAATGTAGAAAATAGCCTCCAAGAATTTGGTATTTGAATTTACTAAAGATGAGAAACTTTATGAAGAGAAGTATGACATTTCTTAAAGGAAAATTCAGCATATTAAGATGTGAAAGAGGTATTTAAGATCTTGCCCAATAACATGAACCCACTGAAAGAAGGGACAACTGCCTGACATCGATGTGATCTGCAAGCCTATAAGACTTGGATAAGTAAGGATAGGATTGCATGTTTTTCTATATTGAGGTGCATGTAGGATGACATAATTAAAAAGTTTGAGATTAATTAGAATGCTAAAGAAATATGAACCAACATAAGGTAAAATTTGATGGCATGACAGCAACCAGGCTGCGAGCCCTAACACTAATTTAACCAATATATAATGGACCCAAAGCATTCTATGGTGGAACACTTTAGGGTGATGTTTGTTATAATCAGAGAGTTGTAAGTAGTTGGTAATAATCTCACTGATAAACAACAAGATCAAGCTATCATTAGGTCCTTACTTGAATCCTCTTAAGGCCAATAAAGATAGTGCTAACGCACAATGAGGGTATTTAGACTGTTAATGATATTAGGCAACATCTATAACTTGAGGCGGAGCACAAAGAGGTGAATTGTACTATAGTTTTAGAAGCCCAAGCTAGACAGTGTAGGACATTCAAGCCTAAATATAAAGGACAATAAAGGTGATGATGTAAATTTGGCACCAAGAGTTGGAAGAGTAACCAAGCACCATATATGCAAGTGTGGAAAGAAAAACATAACCAAGGTTTACTGCTATAACTGTGAAAACATGGGTCACTTTGCTCAAGATTACTCTAAGTTGAATAAGGTACAAACCTATACTGACTCACTTATTGTTTATGTATCCTCACATGTATTTGTTGCTCATATTATCTGTAGTTGAATTGTAGACATTAGAGCAATACAACATGTAATAGGAATTCAAATTGGATATATAGGTTACCGGGGTCTACCAGTAAGCATCCATTATGTTATTATATGTAATGACAGTTAGGTTGATGTTCTTGAAGTTGGCACATATTGCTTAAGGATGTGCATTAGGCTCAACCCACTTTCATATGATGTGTTTTATGCCCTAAATATTCATTATAATCTTTTATCAGTTTTAGCTATATTGCCTTTACGTTTTTCTTTTCACTTAAAAGGTACTTAAATGGATAATTATTTAGTTAGAAAATTCTTTCAACTTGGTAAGTTAGGTAAATATTTTTTTCATGTTGGATTTGGACTTGCATTTTAATAATAATATTACTTTGATGACATCTTCTACTTCTTCTAATATTATGTCTAATTCAATTAAATAGTATGCAAGATTGGGACATATAGGGCAAAATACATTAGCTAGACTAGCTAGAGAAGGCTTATTAAGTTCACTCTCTAATGTAAGTATGTCTATGTCATGACCTAAATCTCGGGTTCATAACCAACAATGTAGAAGTGGTATTGTAAGGACACCACGCTTACATTAAACCTTGGAACATACATATCATAAAACAAATATATAGAGAGTTTATGTATCATATTGTAATCTTTCAAATATTCCTCAAAACCAATAAAAACAATTCAAAATTCAAAATACTTCTTAAATAAAATAAAATCCAATATTTGAAATGAAAATCTAAACTTGAATGAAAACAACATAATAGTGCAATGTCTAAGACATCAAATCACAAAGAATAAGAAAAGCCTCATAGAAGTAAGCAAGGCATTCCAAAAAACAAAGTGGTAGGTACTCTTAATCAAAGGTCAACATGCTAATAGAAGCTTAATATACATTTTAAGCATAATAGCATATGATAATGGAATACATGTAAGAGATCAAATGACACTCGAAGGGGACTAGACGACACCCGAAGGTGACTAGAAAACACCAGAAGATGACCAAACAACACCCAAAGATGACCATTATGGGAGGATAAGTAGCCACAGGTTAGTGCCTCTTTCACCGCTAGGTTTACAAATACAATGGGAACAAAGACTAACTACTCTTTATTAGTATGGAGTTTCTGACAGGTTCAATATTAAGACATAATAGGTATTCACACAATTATCAAAGTAACTGAATGTCATATCGAATAGCATTTAATTCAGCGTAATACAAATACATATTCAAGAAACTGATGAGTATTTGGAAATAAATCAACATATATAGATATTCAAGAAGGTCATCTGCACTCATCATATATTCAACATATATAATTTATTTATATTACATGCATATTAAAGATTATCTTACTCACTCGAAAAACAAAAATATCAGAAAAATAAATGTAGAACTGGAGACTACTGAAGATCGTTAGAAGGAACTTCAACAGAACCTATAACGAATATGAAAAACACTTAAAAACTAATCAAAGCAAGAATAACATAAAATCTTAAAACTCTAAATTTAGAGACCAAAACATAATTATAAGCCAAATTGATTCACCTGATCGATTCTAAACATAACCTAAATTGATCAAACCTAACATACCCAATTAACCCTTACTGTTGGGTCAATCAGTCGACCGCCATCACAAGCCAACCTGTCGGTCAGTTCAAACCAACCGATCAATCAGTTGACTGGGATTTCTAGAATCTTGATTTGCTAGTCTTCAAAATTGTTGATTCCTCAACAATCAATATGTTCATAAAAAACCCATAATTATAGTCCTCAATTAGTTCATTTTAAGCCAGAATTAGCATCCTAAACTTTAATTAAAACTCTTAAATTATTCTATCATCACATCAGAATAAAACCCTAAACTATTCTTTAATCCTTCTACAATTAATGTCTTGATAAAAAATAATAGTAGAGAGAGATACTTACTTGCTTCTTCAACCTTCTTGAACCATAATTTAATCTTAAAACTAAAATCCTTGGTATTTTAGGAGAAATGGCAAGGGAGAAAAAAAAGAGAAGAGGAAAAGCAGTATTTTTGGTAACCTTCGATTTAAATACATAGGTTAGTTTAGGTTGGGTTTGAGCTTAAATTTGTGCTTAAGTATGATGAGCCAAGAATATTGGTTTTACAACACTCCCCTTGTTATACAAAATTCATCCTCAAATTTAAACTCATAGAGAACAAAGAAAGGGCACAGTTGGATGCCCAACAAAGGCAGATAAAAACCATGAAAGGTGATATTATTAACCCCACCAGTTTACTTCAATAAATCTTGAGATCTAGACCTGGAGAAGGAATTTAAGCTCAGCCTGCAATTACCGCTCAACCTGCTTCTATGCAAGCAACTCCCTTCACCTTCATTCCACAAGTGTTTGGAGGCCATTAGCACCACACTAAATGCCCAAGTCACCACTCCATTTCCACTTTCTCTACCAACACCATTTATAAACCTAGTTGTTGAAACCCAGAAGGCAAAGGTGATAGAAGAAGAGGATTTTAATAAGTTGTCTGCTATTAAAGAGATATTAAGGGCAATTGAAGGAATTGATCTGTATGATCTAGTAAAAGCCATTAAAATATGCTTGGTTTTGAACATAGTAGTCCCTAAGAAGTTAAAAGTGCTAGAATTTGCTAAATACATCGGTATACAATGCTTAATGACTCATCTGAAAGTGTACTACAATAAGATGGTAAAAGTCGTCCATGATGAGAACCTTCTGATCCATTTCTTTTAGGAAAGCCTAGGTGCTGGTGCTCTAAGTGGTATATGTGGTTGGATAACAAACCTAGTGAATGTCTTTGTCGAGTAGTATAAATTCAACATGGGTATTGCACCTCATAGAATGAGCCTATAAGATATGAAGATGGGTGTTAGAGAATTTATCCGGGAGTATACTAAGAGGTGGCATGGAGTAGCTGCTCAAGTGAATCCTCCACTATTAGAAAATGAGGGTTAACTTGTTTACTAACACTTTCAAAATACCCAACTTTGAGTGCAACCCAATACTTTATTGACCTAGTGATCGTGTCCGAAAATATTGAACAGACTATCAAAGCAAGAAAAATCATAGGTTCAACCATGAGCTCTAGAGTCACGAAATAGATGAATATGAAAATGGCCTAAAATTAGAGTAAAATGTAACAAGTCAAATTTATAAATGATAATGGTATCTATTATATTATCACTAGATCATCTTCAGCGTAGCAAATGGTTAGTAAATACTAAAAAGACACAAATGTTGCTAGGGAATCTTACTTAAAAAAAGTGTGGCATTTCTCAATCCTTTTGTTATAAAACTTTGTTATTCTACATTTTGTTTTATGGATTGCATCATATCTTTTTAGTGAAATATATCTTTTTATGTCTATTTGTTGTTTTTAAATCAAGATATTTTTTGTGTGAAAGTAATAGCTTGACATTTTATTATTGTCCATAATTGAATAAATATAATGTAAAATATGGTTGAACATCAAGGTGTGTCATGCAAGATGCTAGGGGGGAAATTTTTTTAGACTTAAAAAATTGAACCTTGTAAGTGATCTCATGGATTTGTTCAAAACAATATGACCAAACTAGTTTTGTGAAAAAACCCTTACCAAAATAATCTTGAAAAATTAAATTTGCCTTTTGATTTCAAAAATAATTCAATGTTTACTCAAAACAGTGTGTAGGCATCTTTTTTATAGAGTGGCAAATGAATCATTCAAGCAATTCTCATTCTGAGGTGACCTCATAATTTTTAACGAAAAGACAAAATGAAAATATGTAATTACCCTCACACCATGTCTCTTCATTCATGTTTTACATGTATATAGTGGATTTGGTAGTCATAGACTCCAAACCATAGTTCTTTGTAAATCTAAACCATTATACTGGACAAGAAAAGATTTATCGGTTCTAACCGCTTGTACTTGAAATGATGAAATGCCATCTTTTTATTCATTTCACAGTCTTAAAATATATCCCTTCTAGTCCCCTTTTAAACCTGAATAAGTTTTTTCTTCCTAAATACCCTAGGGGCAACAAACAAATCCAAAGATCAAGAGTTGATTCTAACTAGAATCATATCTTATATTGGAGGCAAATATAAATTTAAGAGTTGAGAAAAAAAAATGAAACTCAAATGCTAGGGGGCATGTCCAAATAAAAAACAAAAATGACCAAGTCAAGGTCAAAATAAAATAAGAATGGCCCATCAAAGCAATTAAAAAAGACAAATCAAAGAAATACTATGAAAGAAAATAAGATTGAAAGTTATAATGAGTCAAGCAAATGGTAGCGATCCTAAGTCTTTAGAACGTTGAAATACTCTTTGAGCCTATAAATCCCTTTCTTTCATAGTCAAGAGTCATAACCTGCATTACATGCTTTTAAAAAGTCCTTTCTAATCAGACAAATAAGCAACCTAAACCAATAAATATCGTTATCAAAATATAAAGATTTTTTTCACAAAAATCATGACATCGTGAACAAGTTACTCATTATTATTTATGTTGATAAAATAAATACTAAAAAATAAAATAATTTTTTATCGAACAAAAACTCGAGTTTTCGCTCAAGCCTTTTTGTATTGAAACCAAAAGGATAGAAGATCACATCATCATGTACCTTCATTCATTTTAATATCACTTGCATGATAGAGCAAATCACCATTTTCATATATATAAAGATTAAACCCCTAGGAATTATAAGAAATTCAAAACAAAATTGTTTTAAATTTATATAGGGTAAATTTTTATTTTTAAAATACAAGAAATTCATTTGAGCCATAAAAGATCTGTAAAATTGCATCTTAATGTTAAAAGACGTGTCTTAAGGTCTCGACCAAATAGATACTTTCCAATTTATATTTTAGTGATTTCATGCTAACCATAGGACATACAAAGGTATAATCATTAAAACTTGTGAAGTGGTCATAAAAGATGAAAAACGATTTCTTAAAAAATATTCATTAACTAACTTTTCAAAGTTGACAAAAAAAAAAATGATGATGCATGTACTTATTGTTTATTGAAAGACGATCACAACTAGGCTAGTTGAGGGTAAATCAGTTTAAACAAACTCATTGTGATAACAATAATCAAATGATAGTTTAGCAAAATTCATCAAAGCCATAAATGACATCCGACAATGACGAGTGCCTCTTAATAATAGTCAAAATAATGAGCGCAACTTGATCAATTAAGGGCAATGTTGCTAAAAAATAATTTATGACAGTGGATGATATGGTGAACACCATTAACAGTTGAAATTAATGCCACATATAGAGGGTATCTTCATGGTTAAATGTTGGTTTACCCTTTAAGAAATGGCAATGGTACCTGATAAATATGTTATAATATGAGAGCATTTTAATAAATGCTAAAAAGATGCACATAGTGAGATCAGTTGGGGGAAATTTTAAATAGTCATTGACAATAGATAATTTAATAAATTTCTTAGAAAGTGAGAGTAATGGAGTACCGCTTCTCTATCAAAATAAATAATAAGTGGAAAATGATGCAAAAATATCACAATTAAAGGCACCATTTTCCCGGGGGCAATATCATGGCTAAGAGAATTTGTCACTTCTCAAGAAATGACCAACTGAGCAAAGCTTCATGTTGCAAACCCAAGAAGGAAGAAGCTTAGGCTGCATGATAAAAAAAAAAAAAATAGTCAGACGCATTAATCACACATGCAAGAAGTGGGCTGAAGAGTCAAGCAACAAATTAAACTCATCTTAGAAATTACAAACCTCAAAACAAGAGAGAGGTTGCGAAGAAAAAAAAAGGACTTATATTTCAAATCAAGTAAAGATACATGTATAAAATTGGTAGCATTATACAAAGTTTTGCACAGGAATTGCAAAGGATAAAAAATCCTTAATGAAATCCAAAAAAACTCTAACAAATTTTGAGTTGTTACAGATTTTGCAAGGATATTATTGATTTAACGTGATATCCAAAAGCCCAACTTCAAAGGTATGGGTAACCCGTGATAATTAGTTAATCCTTTTTAGCCTAGAAGATAAGACACCTTCTCTTTTAACAATTATATTTCAAAACACTTTTGAAAATTTATTTTCCAGAAATTTCTAAATTTCTCACAATTAGATAGGCCTCTATTACAATGAGACTATTTTCAAGAAATATTTGAATTTCTCACAACTAGGTTTCTCACTCATTACAATGAGACTATTTTCAAGAAATTTCTGAATTCCTCACAACCAGGTAGGTCACTCATTATTTTTCACCACCAGGTAGGTCATCCATTACATTGAAGTTATTTTTTAGAAATCTATGTCTTTCTTTCCATTGAGCAGGTTATCCATTACAATGAGATCATTTTTAAGAAATATCTGACTTTTTTACCATAAGATAGGTTATCTATTACAATGACAGTATTTTTGAGAAATTTACTACTTTCTCACTTTCGGGATAGATCACTCATTATAACAAGATTATTTTAAAAAAATTTCTGAATTTCTCATAATCAGGTTGGTTACTCGTTACAATAAAACTATTTTTTAGAAATTTTTAAATTTTCCCACCACTGGTAAGTCATGTATTATAATGAAATCATTTTCAAGAAATCTCTAAACTTCTCGCAACCAAGGAAGTCACATCTTACAATAAGATTTTTTTCAAGAAATATATGTTAGATCACCTATTACTTATTACAATAAAACTACTTTCAATAAATTTTTGAATTTCTCACAACCGGATAGATTACCTAACTAACTTCAATAATATTTATAATTGATGATTCTCTAAATATCTTTATTTCTAAATATTTTTATTAAGACTTATTAAGACTTTTTATGTAGTCCAAGTATTAAATATATACTTTATAAAAAATAATTTTATTTTTATTGTTTTTAATCTTTGAATTTTTTTTTATTATTTGATCTTTCATTATCATTTTTTTTAAAAAAAATTTACTGACTAAATTTCATTAAAAAATTACTTTTTAAGATATTTTTATGTTTTTTAAAAAATATTTGTCAAAAAGGAGTAAAACAGGAGATTACATTATTTTGTTTATTTAGATGCAAAACTTCCATTTAATCCCTTAAAATTTTAAAACAACCAATTTCAATCTATAAAATTTATTTATTTACAAATTGATCGTCATTGGAAAATTTGTTTGGTCAAAATTACAGTTAAATTGTACAATTAAGTTTTTACATAATCACTTTTTACCATATATACTGATTCATTACATAGCTTTATCTATAATAATTGTACAATTATAACCCCAACATTACAATTTTAAAATTGGACGTAAATGAAAAACAGCGGACAAAAAAATGCACTTCTTAAATCATCTGGCGGCAAACTTTAGTAGCCAAAAAGGACAACTTTGAAAGCTAAAAATAACAAAGCCAAAACCAAATATTGGTTCGTACAAGGAGGCTACAAAATGCGACTAATCATATATAGTAGAGAAGAGGAAGCAACCAAATAACTTATGCTACTGGAATCTCAATATTGGCTGTCATTACTGGTGGAGCAACATACTCCTCATCTTCCTTGGGAGGATGGATGGTAACCAGATCAGGCAATGGTGTCATGGGCCCCACCTTGCCCTTAGGATCCCAGTCAAGCATGATCTTGACCTTGATACCAAGCACACCCTGTTACCCTCATAAATAGTTATCGAGGAAACAGAAACCCAAATAAGATTTAAGAAAATAAGCCAATAAAAAAAAGGTAACAAACAATGAGCAAATTTAAGCCACAAAAGAAACACGAGAATCAACTGACCTGTCTAAGAAGAACATGCCTAACAGCTGAATCAATATACTCTTTAACAGGTTGGCCGGAGGATATCATGTACCCATCCTTAAATTTCATTGATTTAGCACGTTGTGCTCGGAGCTTTCCACTCACAATAACCTGAGAGATTACACAAATGAATCAAACTTCCAAAATGAAGCACATTCGTGCTGGTATAATGGAAACAATAGAAAAAACAAGAAAATTTTGATGTGTACCTCACATCCCTTTGCTCCACTCTCCATTACAAATCTCAGGACCCCATAGCAAGCCCTATAAACATGAATAATTCAGCCATAAATTTCAAAAGGGACAAAATATGTACAACTTATAAGGATAAAATGCATAAAAAGAGCTTGAGACATGGGGTATTGATGAACATTTTCATGCCCCTCACTCATACAGATAACCAAATAAAACCTTCAAAACATAAGCACCCTAAATTCACACAAAGTACATTGGAAAGACTAACAAGGTTGTCTTCAAAGAACAACTTCAGTTTTGATAAAAAAAGAAGTTTAACTGCAGAGATAAACAGTACTCTATAACACCACCAATATTAGTAACAGCAGAAGAATCAAGAAGTTGATAAAAGTAACAGGATGTGGGAGAACATTCCAAACTCCAAGTACCACAGCAAAGTAAAAGAAGCCTGACAAACTCCAAGAAAATATTAATATGAGCATTGATACAAAACCAACAGGCTAAACCAGCAAGATAGAGAGAAAAAGAGAAGACAATGCTCATATGCCAACAACAAAGAACAGAGAAAATAAAAGGTAAATTTATGAAGAACTGAGTGAAATGAGAAAAAGATATCAGGGCTTTAGAAGACTACAAAGCTCCAAGCCCTCAGATAGCAGACCAAGAAGCCAGAAAACTCCTCACAAACAATTTGCATGAGCATAGTTAGAAACCTTAAATGTATATGGAACATAAATGATACAACTGTAGCAAAAAAAGTAACATGCTGAGATAATGTCTCTTTGCTGTATGACTCTTTAAATAAATACTTATTCAAGAAATGTGACATCTAACATCCAAAGTCTTTTGCATGGAATGACATAAATATTCCTTGGATACTAAGAAAACAGATGGCAACACCAAATATTGTAGTCCTCTGACACAAGATAGACATTTGTACATAACCAACTCGCTATAAAGACAAATTCATCAATACAAATTTGTTAATAAATACAACTACACTGTAGAACCAGAAACATCAAAATTCAAAACATAAATCGTATTATAAGCAATATAAATGATGCTCAACATGCAAGATAATGTTTCCTAAGCGGTGAAGGACTGAGACCTATTAATGCTTATTCATGAAATGTATCATCTACCATCAAAACTTGTGCAAGGAATGGCAATCATCCCTCAGATAAGAGCATAGATGGTATCACCAAATATAGTCACCATCCGACACGAGATTGACATTTGCAAATAACCAACTCGCTATAAGGATGACTTCATCAACTCAAAATAGCTAGCACATTATGCCAAACTATACAATTAGAAACATCAGAATTCATAACATTACAGAACTTGAAAACACCAAAACTCAATTATCAAGCATGCTGGTATGTTAATGAATGCAAAGAAACTGAAAAACAGTCACCAATAACAAATCAACCAATATAGTTGTAACAATGCAATATACCTGCGAACAGCAAGGCCTCCAAGAAGCTTGTAACGAAGAGACTCAGCCTGAGCAATTGCACAGAGACCCCTGTTATTAACTTTCTCAGCATAAAGCTCCACACCATTCTCAGGAAACTTAAAACGTTTCTGAACAACAGAGGTCAGTTCCCTGATCCTCCTCCCCTTCTCACCTGAAAGACAAATACATACAAGAGATTTGAAAGAAAATTTACTCCATTTCAGCATATAAGATAATTATTTATTAATTACGAGCTAATATGCAAATTGATGGCAATTACAAATTAATTATCAAATATGACTTTGACTAAAAGTATATTGATTCATCAAAAGTATCTCTCTGCCCTTGTCTTGCATTCAAGCTAGGTAAATACTATTTTCAGCGAGTAAATAGCTAAAGCAACAGCACTAACACTCATATCAAATATTACTAAATAATTTAGAAGAAAAAAATAAAATAAAAGATGAGAGCTTTACCAAGAACATTTTGGGTACGAGTAGCCCTGATGATGATCTCAGTGCGCATTGGTGTAACCCTAACTTCAACACCAGAGTACCCATCCTCAGCCAATTCTCTAGTCAATACCTCATTCAGTTCTGCATAGAAAACGCCATCTGCAACAAACTAAAAAGAAGAAGAAGGAGATAGATCACAGGATTAGATGAGAAATAATAACAACAATATAGTTAGATTTAATTAATTGAAACAGAATAAAAGAAAAGAGAGGGAAATTTGAGATTACTTTGCGCTTCTTACTGATTTGGGTAGCCATGATTGGGAGAGAAATTGGAGATTTAAGAAGGAACGGCGCTTTTCTGCTTTAGGTTCGGCGAAGAGCATAAAACCCTAATGTGCGAGTGGTAGTGGTAATGGATGCGCATGTGTGTGTATAAAAAGGGCTAGGGTTTTTTTGTAATCTAATTAAACGTTGGTTAGTGATGTCGTTTTGGACGCCAGCAAATTATGGGCCTAGATTTGATAAAGACTTCGCTCCCATTTATGTTTCTGCATTAGTTTTTTTTTTATATAGAAAAGACCTAATAACATAAACTAGATAATAAAAAAAAAAACCCAAATTAATATGAAACAAGATATAAAGAAAAATAAGAACTAGATATATGAGAAAACAAATTTAAACAATGAAAACAAAGAGAACATAACCTGATTTTTGAAGCCTAACTTAAATACCAACTTATGCAAACCTTATGGATTTAAAGATTCAGAAACCCACAACAAAATAAATGACAAACCCAGAAAGCTAAAAGTCAAGTTTGGGATAAATAAACCATGACTCAGAGATAATAACCTTATACTTAAGAACCAATGGTATTGGAAATTGAACTTGGACCCATGGATTATAGATAATTAGACAACCCTATAT
>Ga0325410_1007643_pt1 | contig 11786 bp, 5 predicted proteins | sample PopdelMetagenome_16_FD_206182 | JGI IMG/M metagenome (GOLD analysis project Ga0325410, IMG submission 206182) | Populus deltoides microbial communities from Bellville, Georgia, United States - Xylem-PdIQD-R3 | ecosystem: Host-associated > Plants > Phyllosphere > Stem > Wood/Secondary xylem... | reverse complement strand
TTTGAGATCCATGCTGTGAGGTCGCCATCAATGGATCGTGTTCATGGCTATTCATCCATTCTCTGTACTGTGCAGATCAGTCGGAATGAGGCGGCTGAATTGCCATGAACAACGATCTCTTCATGGACAGGATTTCTTGTCTTTATTCTTTGTGACCTTGTATATGTTGATGCCTAGCAAGTTATTGACTAGTATTTGGACGCAATGGTGGCTGAAATCGCTGTAAATGGATCGTGTTCCATGGCACTTCATGTATTTCTGCAGCAATTAGAAATATGAAATGCCATGAACAACGATCTCTTTATGGGGATGATTTCTTATCTGTTTATTCCTTGACAAGCTGAATTCGTCCTGTTTCTTGTTTATAGCAGGATTTTGTATACTCGCAGGCGCAAAATTTGTCCCTTGTCCCCGTCTATTACATGGGATAACTTTGCTGGACTCATAAAATTTAGATCGTTTTTGTTTAATAATATTTTTATAATAATTTTTTAGTGTTTTTAAATAGTTTTTTATCTTCTAATATTAAAAATAAATTTTAAAAAATAAAAAATAATTGTTATATTGTAAAATATTATATATGGTTTTGAATAGAAAATATCACGTCCTCAAATATGTTTTTTTTCTGCGTTGTTATACAATAGACTTCCTTACAATTTAAAATTAGTATCATGCTTGTTAAAATATACTTGTATATAAAATTAAATGGTTTAATTTATATCTTTTCTAAAAAGATTTTCAATAAATGAAAAGAACACACCTGTCAATGAGCTGTAATTTAATTTGACATTAGTACCCCGTCATTCTAGAAGATGTTCGGGGTTTAAATCTCTTATTTATAAAAACTAAAAATAAAATACTCTTTTAATATTAATCTTGCTTTCTGCTATTCTCCCATTGAACTCTTCTAACATGTCAATCCACAGAGAGAAGGAGAAACAAAAATAATGCGTATATTTAGTTTTTAACTAGCAAATTTTCCCGGGTTATAATAAAAAAATAATAGCACAAAAAAATATTTAGGTATTAATAACATATCTTTTTAAAAAATAAATTTTAACTATAAATTAAATGATATTTTGATTAGATGGAAAAATATTTGATCTACTTGAATTAATTTGGGCTAACTTGCGAAACACCGGAAAATAATTTAGAAAAAAACAAATTGAAAAGTCCGATCATAAATTAACTCAATGTTGAGAGATAAAATCGATGAAAAACAACATTTAATTAAAATGAACAAAATGAATTCGAGTTAACCAAATAAATTCGCAATGAAAGTTATGCAAGTCATAGGATTCAATACATTTTTTTCCAGAAATTATTTTTTATTTAATTATTCGATAATAAAGTGCATGATATTTTTTGTATGAAAAATACATTTTTTAAAGTAAAAAATTGTGATAGGCACATGAGAACAAGATAGAAAAGATAGATTATTGATAACAAATGATGAAATTGCTTTTTTTAGGCTTGAGTAAAGAAAAAAAATAGATTATCAATAATAAATGGTAAAATTATTTTTTTTTCCAATTGAGGGACATAAAACCATTAAACCAAAAAACAAATATCAGGATGTCATGAGTTAACCTATTAAACCTGCTACTTAAATAATAGACTCAATTGAGTGTAATTATTTGCTTCATCAATTTTTTCTAAAACCAATAGAAAAAAAAAAAAGAGGCGTAGGTCTAGGTATTAAAAAAATAGCCCAACATGCATGCCAAGGCCTGTCTTATTTTTTAAATAGATAAACAACATGTCATTTATTTTATTTTTTTCTTAAAAAAATAACAAATGAAGTATCATTTGTTTTCTGCAGATCCCAATGACATGGGTCGCCAAAAAATCAGGGGCTTATTTTTTTCAATTTAAAACCTATTTTCAACCCATCTTTGATTCAAAACACCTATAAAACACCCCAAATACTTTGATGAACCTATCCATGGCCACAAAAAAAAAAAACCAAAGAAATAGTTCAAAAAATCAAAATCAACTCGAAGCCAAAATAAATCATATAGTAAGATCTACCTCCTCAAACAAGAAGTTGGAAAAAAAACATCTAGTTCAAACTTTCCTCATGAAATAGAATCTATTAACACTAAAATCAACTATTTTTGTGTCTAGAAACATCATCATCAAAAAATTTCTCTTTTTATGCTGAAATCTAGCAAGTTTCTTTATCTCATTTAACAAAAAAAACTGAAAAATAAGAGAAATGAAATTTGATACTAAAATTAAATTTCAGAAAATTAAAAGGATTGGTTATTTAATAGCTAAAAAAAATGAGGGACTATACTAAACTTTTCAAATGAAATTCTAAGACATCATCTATTTTACCTGCTCTTTGCATTTTAATCTTCTATCTTTCAATTCAACTATTCTTTTAAAAAATATATACAATTTGATGCTAATTTGAGTTTAAATGGGTTCGATTGTGCAAATACATACATACATACATATATACATACATACATACATATATATATATATATATATATATATCTATGATATTTAAATTGAAGATTTTTTAAAATTTAATTATTTCAATTTACGTGATTTGTGAGATAATAAATTTTTTTTTTCTAAATGGTTACCTCAAAAGTTGAATTAAAAAAATACCTTTTTAATTATTTGGTCATCCTTCATGGGGCAGGACTGCATAATTGTATTAATAAAAGAGCAAACCTTGACATCTATTCCCTCATCTCATTTGGCCTATTATTGGATTTGTATCCCTTAAACATTTATGCATATTTGGCATGCTTTGTGTTAACAACATTTTTATTTATTTATCAATTTATATATTTCTTAGTTTATTTTATAAAATTATAAAAAATATTTTTTTTTTATTTTTTAATTAAAAAAATTATAAAATATAAAAATATATTGTTTTTCATATTAGAAATTAACTTAAAATTCTACCAAAGGATAAAAAATATGTCAATTAAAAAAATCATTATATATTAAAAATATAAACATTATTTTATTATATTAGAAATTAACTTGGAATTTTACTGCTATAAAACTAGTCACTCTAATTCAGCAAGCCAAACAACCCAAACCAAAGCTACCGACAAACCGTTTAAAAACCGGTCACGAAAGGCTTGAACGACAGGTCGTTCATATAGACCCAGTCCAGTTGACCATCTCCTCTACATGGGATCAAAGGGTTTTTAGGAGGTTTTTAGCAGTTATTGAAGTTTCCTACCTTCCAAACCAATTCATCAAGAAAAGGCAAAAACCTTCCTCTTTGCAAATTCTCAAAACCCTAAATTGATCAAAACCCAACATGCCCTCTTCAGATCCTAAAACCCCGGAAGAAGCAAAACCCTCCTTTGATGATACAGCATCAAAAGAATCCATAGAGTCATTGAATTCAACCAAAACCCTTGAAGAAACAGACCAAACGAATACACCCATGACTGGAAATCAAGAGGAAGAAGAGGAAGGGGAGTGTGGGTTTTGTTTGTTCATGAAAGGAGGTGGTTGCAAGGACGCATTTGTAGCATGGGAAGACTGTATTAAACAAGTGGAGGAAAAGAATGAAGATATTGTGGAGAAGTGCTTTGAAATTACTAGCGCGTTGAAGTTGTGTATGGAGGCTCATGCTGATTATTATGAGCCTATTTTGAAGGCTGAGAAGGCTGCTGAACAAGAGGCTGTTAAGCAATTGGAGAAGGAAAAGGAGGAGGAAGCCGCCGCTGCAGCGCAAAAATCAGAGTCTAACGAGAAAGAAAAGTGACCTTTTTAGGTGATTTTTTTATTTAACAAAAGAAAACGAGAACTTTGAGATTTAATTTTGTCACAGATATGGGAAAATTGGGTTAAAGGTAATTATTTGATCATGGGACATGGGATTGTGTCTAGGCAATGTTGTTATTTTTTTATGTAGAATAAATGGATTGTGATTATTCACTTGAATTTTCATTTAACGATAATTTTGTATTTTATATTGAGATAGTCATATGTTTTTGGCATGCTTATTGAATGTCAAATCTGTGGCTTGTTATGTTTTCCACTTATTTGTCTAATGTATGTTGAAGTTATTAATGCAAAGCTCTGTCATGCAGTAAAATAGCCTGCCCTCTGCTTTTCTTTGTGTTCATTGCTTCTAAACATAGCAAAATGTATTTAGGTGAATCTAGTTGCGAGGTTCAGCTAAGGGTTAAGTTGATTTTCTAAGGAAACATGTTTTCCTATTAAGATATATGAATTGGATTACAATTGAACTATATTCATTGTCAATGGTTACAAATTGGATATAAGCTTATAGGCTAAAGCTTTACGAGTTATTACAACTCTGTTGAACTTGTAGGATATACTCTGCTTGTTAACTTTTTAAATACATACATATACATACATACATGTATGTATGTATTGATTATCTGGTTCGTTTCCTAAAATTTTAGTCTCTTCACCTGCAAGGTTCTCATTTTGTAGTTAATGATGCTTCTGATTTGATGTGAGGGTATAAGCTAGTGTCAGCGACTATTGAGTTTGATCGGTATAGTAGATGCTAGCATTTTCTCAAGCATAGAGTTTTTACAGTCTGTGACAAGTTTGCAATGTAACTAACTCAGATAGTTCTAGTCGCATATAGATTCAAGATTTATCTATGTAGTTGCTTAAGATTTAGACCTTTTAGAGTCGGACAGTCACCAATTGGTTTGTTATTGTCAGCCTGGAAGGAATGGATTCTTCTTCAGTAAGTATCTGTCTGTGACAATCCAAGTCTGATCCTAAATGTCTTCGATTTGGATTGCCACATGCTGGTTTAGAGAAGGAAGCTGAGTGGTAGATATTGTTTTCTTAGGTTAGAGTTTCATGTTCATCCCGAGCATTTGAACTCCTTTGCTAAATGATTTGTCATTATTGTCTTGATCCCATTGACCATCTGTTCCTATTTCCACCATCACAAAATCCCTCCACTCGAGCTGCAGACCCACAGCTATTGCCATTATTTATTTTAATGCTTCAAGTGGAACAAAAACATTCATAACAGAGCCCTATAAGTGCAGTGCTCAGTGGTTTGGTGATGCTTTAAAAGCTTTATTCCACTGCTAATAGAGAGTTCATTCAGTGGATCAACATGGCTGCATTCCCTCAAAGAGGGCTGACATCATTACAACTGACTCATGAAGATATAAAGAGAGAATGTATGCAGTACATGGATGGGTAAGACTGGAGAGAACCAAAACCAAATCTCATCCATGTTCCGATTGAAAGGCATGGATCTGAAGGCAGTGAATGTGATGCTTGGCAAGATGAAGCTCGTTACTTAGGTACATCATTCTCTTTCTAGGTTATGTGTTATGTGATATTGATGATCGTATCTATGTGAAGATTATTGAGAGAATACTTGTTTTAGGTCATGTTAAATGGGATTGAACCTGTATAAATGCTACTGATTGATGTGGAACTGATGGAATATCGATGCCATATATCCCTATCATTCACAATGTTTTGTTAGTGTAATTACTATACTTTTACTGGTTATAGCTGTAGTTTCTGAAATTTGATTTAATAAATCAGTGATAAGATTGTAATAAGTTGTTTGTGACTTGCATGGGATGCCTTGCCAGTTCAGCATTAAACAGTGATCTTCCCTGTGATTGAGATTTAGGTTCTGTTGTGTAGGCAACTTTGCATTTTACTACAAATGTTTTTAGTCTCTGTATTTTGATTGAGATCTGTCTTTTCTGCTGTTTAAATATTTTGTTATTCAATGCTATTAGCATTTGAAATACTTTTGTCCTACCAGTTTTGCTTGTGTTAGATCCATATAGGTTTAGAGTTCAAACATATCATTCTTCCTATTGTTAACTAGTAATTAATCCCTGTAATTGTAAAAATAGCACATCACTGTATGTTCAAGGGCACAAACAACCGAGGCTGGTAATTCTGTTTTTGTTCTTTCCTTTATGAACTTTGGCCTTTGACTCGCCGCTCTTAATAGTTTTATATTATTTTGAAAGGTTCCATGTTTAATGTCATACTCACATAAAAGCATTCTTCAGGCATGCTTGTACATAAGAAAATAATGTGACTTTCAGCTTCGTCATGTTGTTGCACTTCTAAGCTTATCATTTTTTTTAGTTTTCATATTTCATTTCGAGTTTTCAACCATTGCAAGTGGTTGAATACCAGCCAGCAATACATTATTAATCTTTTTTCATGGATAGGAATAGCAAGGGGCAACACATTGGATCAGGTGGAATGGAATCTGACCCTCAGTCCAACAGGGAGGAGGCAAACAAATTGCTTGAAAGTGATTTGGCCAGTGCTAACTGGGCGGGGAAAAGAAGAAGAAGACGAAGAAGGAATTGCAAGCACAGGGAGCATATTCGAGGATTTGAGCACACGAATGGTCTTTATGAAAGTCACTTGCGAAGCACAGGTGGTAAAACGCCTTCTTCGAAATGGATGTTTTCTTCTCTCCAGACACAACAACGCCTGAACCTCAGAAAGGAGGTGGGCCTTCAACATTTAAAAACCCATTTTGCAGGCTGCAAATGGCACATTCATTTCAAGGCACTCTCGTTGCCTTTGTGACTTATGAGGGGGAGCGTGTCCGATATGCAGCAGGACCATCTTTCCTCCTCCGAAGATTTGCTTTCACACTGCAAAGATAGAAAAGATGGAAAGAAAAGGGGGAACACAGGTAGGCAAAAGCGGCCTTCAATAATTTGGTGACTGAAGCGATGTGACATTTATTACACACACAACCGTTACCCTCCAGACGCACATGGACGTCTTGGGACGACGAGGCCCAAACCGAACTTAATTAATGTCTTGACGTGTGTTCCTTGATGAGACATTTCGGGAAAATAAAATATTTTTTATATTTTTAAATTGTCTTGAAAAGGTTATTTTAAAAATAAATTTTTAAAAAATAAAAAAATATTTTATTCTTATATTATTTACGATGATATATTTTATCGTTATATATTGGATGAACATTTTAATGCAGGGATCAAAGAGTTATTGTCACCGTTCGTGATGTTATTAACGATGTGGTGTGCATCGCTTTCTCCACTTGGTTCTCATTGAGCTGTTTTGAAATTGACAAGGTTGAGTTGGCTGGACATCTAGACATTAATTTTAGGTGCACAGCAACAACAACTGTTAATGGTTTTGGTAGTGAAGGTCCATCTACGAAGTAATTTATTAGATGTATTTAATAGCTAACTTAAATGTTATAGGAATTGATCAATTGTGTTTGTTTAATTATAATTTGATTTGAAATCAAATTAAATGGCAGGTTATGTGAATTACATTGAATATTATTTGTTGAGATTTCTTTTGGGTTTTTTGGGCAAAGAGTTGAGAAGCTAAAAACAATGTAATTGACACAGCAATGTTGAGGTTGCCTCGCGCATTAGTTATTTAGAGCCTATTTAAAATTGCAGGAGTCATTCATGCTAGTTATATGCCCCACGTGATGTCACGGGTTAATTATTTTTTACATTTTAAAAAAATTAAAATCTAAAAGTGTTAGGTTTTTTTGTAAAACTATACTCAAGAGTCTTAGATTTAGTTGCAACGTCTGTCCCAAGAGTAATATTTATAATATTAATAATAACATTAAACTTGGGCTAACCCTTAGCATAAAAGTGTCTGGACTGCAATACCAGACCCAATAGCATTGGACATGGATCTGGCTGCAAGGTCGTGTTATAAAAGTGTGATAATTAAATAGATTAGTTAAAAAAATAAAGAAAAAAAACCAACATGAAGAAAAAAACTAACGAAGAAAAAGAAAAAAATATGAATTAACTGGGTTAACCCTTCAAATCAGGTTAACCCGTCATACCTTGAATTCGCATCGTGAAAGTTTGATAATTAAAAAGAAAAAAACAAATTAATGGGTTAATCCAAAATTAACTGGGCTAACTCGTCAAACCAGGTTAGCCTGTCAAATCTGGATTCCGTGTCATGAAAGTTTGATAACTAAATAGAAAAAAATTTAACATTAACAATTTAAATTAAACGAAAAAAATTAATTAAAAAGAAAAGAACAAAAGACATCAGCCTTTTCACTATGCAGTCCACAGTCAAAGGTATAAAAACAAAAAAAAAAGAAAAAGAAAAACTAAAAGCATCAGCCGAGAACTACTTAGAAAAAAATTTAATATTAATAAACTAAATTAATTAAAAAAAATTAATTAAAAAAATAAAAGAAAAAAACCTCTAAGAAGAAAGAAAAACTAAATAGAAAGAAATTTAACATTAAATAAACTAAACTAAACGAAAAAAAATAATTAAAAAGAAAAAAAAAGCAAAAAAAAATTCAGGTTAACTCGTCAAACCAGGTTAACCTGTTAAACCCGGGATTCTTGTAATGAATGTCTGGTAACTAAATAAAAAAATAAAAATTAACAAACTGAACTAAACGAAAAAAATTAATTAAAAATAAAAAAATAAAAAAAATCTAGGTTAATTCGTCAAACCATGTTAACCTGTTAAACCCAGGATCTGTATCATGAAAGTCTGATAACTAAATAAAAAAAATTAAACATTAACAAACTAAATTAAACAAAAAAAATTATGAAAATAAAAAAATAAAAAAAAATTGACGGGTCAACCCATAATTAACTGAGTTCACCCGTGAAACCAGGTTAACCTGTGAAACTCGGGATATGTGTCATGAAAGTTTGATAACTAAATAGAAAAAAAAATTAACATTAACAAACTAAACTAAATGAAAAAAATTATTTAAAAAGCAAAAAAAAAAATTCCGACTTAACGTGTCATGAAAATATTATAACTAAATAAAAAAAATTAACATTAATAAACTAAATTAAACAAAAAAATTTGTTTAAAAAAACAAAAAAAATCCCAAAAGGGATAAAAAAACAGCTTAAAAAAATAAAACAACTAAAAAAAACTAAAAAAATCAGTATTTTACTCTAAACTGCACTATACAGACCACACTAATCCTTTCAGTATAAATTACAATTTATAAATACATGAGCATAATAACTCTAGCCATGCCGCAAGTGAGATATGCACTTCTCAATTACCTATGCTAAGCTTCTGCCTATGATAATTTGCCAAGAGAAGAATAACATAGGTTGACATGGTTATACTATAGACTATATAGAATGGCTTCTATATGCGTCTGTAGAAGCATTTTGATTTATAACTGTGGACACCTCCACTCCTTGATTTGAAAGAGAGGGGAAGAGAGAAGCTCTCCCTTGCTAAAACAAAACAAAGAGAGACCGAATCTGACGTAAAAGAAGAGCTACCTACCAAATCCAGCCCCTATCTGTAACCACTTGTCTCTCTCACCAACTTGGTCAAATCCACCCCCTCTCTCCCCTTATCGATCGAGTCTCTTGGTTCTTCCCTCGTTTCTCTCCTCTCCTGTTCCTCCTACTCTACATATAAAATTATAAATCCTCTCCTCTCCTCTCCCCCCCACTCCTTTCAATTTTCAACCAAACTTCCCCTCTCTTCTCTCCGTCTGTCTCCATCTCTTCCTGTCAAAAGCTTGTTTCTCTGTCTGTTCAGTCAGGTAATTACCACCTCCTACTTGTTATCTGGTTTCAAAAGGGTGAAGCGGCCCACAATTTATCTGTGGGGCTGAGCTGAAGCTAGCAACCTTCTTGTATCTCTCGATATCCCACCCCGTATCTTGATTTCAAAGAAGATTACAGGGATTATTGCTATTGCTGCTACTATTCATGGGTCGCTCTCCTTGTTGTGAAAAAGAACACACCAACAAAGGTGCCTGGACTAAAGAGGAAGACCAGCGCCTAATGGACTATATCAGGGTCCATGGTGAAGGTTGCTGGCGTTCTCTCCCTAAAGCTGCTGGTGAGTGGTAATTAACAGGTTGTTCTTGTTTATCTTATCTAGCTATTCTCACCCTCTTCAGCTCTTCTTAATTCTTGCTTTCTGTGTGTTTATATAGGATTGCTTAGATGCGGCAAGAGCTGTAGATTGAGGTGGATAAACTACTTGAGGCCTGATCTTAAAAGAGGGAATTTTACTGACGAAGAAGATGAGATTATTATTAAGCTCCATAGCTTGCTAGGCAACAAGTAAGCTTCTATACAACTTGATAGTTAAATCCAAAAACAAGAAATAAAACGAGTCTTTTTTCTGGGTTTCATGCTAAAAGAGCAAACTTTCTTTCTTGTTTCTGGTAATTCAGTGGAGTAATTTCTTGATTAGTCATTTTGATTATGAACTAAATTTTAATTACTCGCAGATGGTCTTTAATTGCTGGAAGATTACCAGGAAGAACAGATAATGAGATAAAGAACTACTGGAACACACATATCAAGAGAAAGCTGATTAGCCGTGGCATTGACCCACATACACACAGACCTCTAAATGAGAAAACCACCACTGCCACCATCAAAACTACCACCTCTGCCACCACCAAAGCCACCCAGTTGGACTTCAAAAACACCCCACCTCAATCACTAGCCGAAATCAGTCTCTTAAAAAGCCAGCTTGATTTCAAATACAACAACAATTTTCATAGCAGTCAGTACTCAAGTTTCAATCCCAAGAAAACAGAGACTGCTTCTGTTGAAGAAAATAACTGTACAAGCAGTAGCATGACAACTGATGAAGAACAACAACAACAACAACAGAAGAGGGAGAGTCATCAAGATCAACATGTAAACTTGGACTTAACTATAGGGCTAGCTCTCACTCAGACTTCTTCCGCCAACTCGGCCGAGTCAAGACTACAACAACCAGTCTCTTCTTGCCAGTTATTCGGTAGTGTGTTCACTCGGCCCGTTTGTCTGTGTTGGCAATTGGATGGTGAAAGAAGGGAATGGTGTAGGAATTGCCAGAATCAGAATCAGAGCTCAAAAAGTAATCATAGTAAATAATGGGCTATATCATAGATGTTATTAGTACTGTCAGTAGATTTGATCTTGGTTCCTGTGGTTAGATGTGAAATAAATGCTTTTGTTTAGGTACCGTACCAACACCCGCCCCTGTAATCAGAAAGGCAATTAAAGAAGAAGAAGATAACGGGATGCTGTTTAGCTTAGCTATACCGTGGCATGTAAAGAAAGAAAGAAAAACAAAACAATTTTTACTCTTTGCAAAATGGGTTGTAAGCTTCTTGGATTCTCTTTGATCTCTTTGATGGATATAATCATTCAGTTTTGGCGTTTATCTGTGACAAAGTTATTGCAATGCAACTGCCACTGAGTCGCTCAGCGGGTTACAGTGATGCCTAGTACTTAAAGATTTAAAGATAGTGGATATACGTTTTGTATTTAAAAAGAGACATTTTACATTAAAATATTGTTCCCTGCGACAATTAAACTTAAAAGAGTTACTTTGGTATTCGAAATGAAAATATTTAAGAATTTTTTTCTTTCATTTTTTATATATGCGTGTTATAAGTGGAGTTTTAGATTATTTTTATTTTGTGTTTGGAATTTTTTTTTAATTAAAAATTATTTTTATTTTAAAAAATATAATTGATAAATATATTGTATTTATTTTTAAAGTTTTTTTTAATTATTTTGTTAAGTGAAGATCTTGAATTATTATTCGAATAACTTTTAATTTAAACCGATTTTAATTTAAAGTGGCTTGCCTTCTGTTTGTATCGCAATGTTTCTATTATTATTTTTTTATTAAAGATAAAAAAATCAATAAATATGGTGTCAAATCAACTAAAATTACTCAAATTTTCCAATATTATCAATTTTTGTTTCTTTTTAAATCTTTACAAAGGATAAGAAATACAATAAATAGAGTTTAATGAAGATATAATGCGCAAGCTAAATACTTCATGTTAT
>Ga0325410_1007642_pt1 | contig 11786 bp, 10 predicted proteins | sample PopdelMetagenome_16_FD_206182 | JGI IMG/M metagenome (GOLD analysis project Ga0325410, IMG submission 206182) | Populus deltoides microbial communities from Bellville, Georgia, United States - Xylem-PdIQD-R3 | ecosystem: Host-associated > Plants > Phyllosphere > Stem > Wood/Secondary xylem... | reverse complement strand
GAGTTTATGAAAAGATCAAAGAGATATATTATATAATATAAACAGATTTCTGATGCGAATGAACAAGGCAAGACCAACAATGTCAGGATCCTTGATCAAACACAGAGCATACTTAAAGTACATAAAAGATAACAAGAATAATAATAATAATAATAATAATAATTGAATTGAATCGGTATCTCCTTTCTAATCTTAGCCGTTTCTTTGTCCTTTCACTTTCAATAGTTAATCACATCAATCAATCCTTTGAATTGTGAGATATGTCTGCATTTAAAATGAACATTTACCATAAATTAAAGCTATCTTATATTATCAGATCTATTATTATAAAACATACTCTAGTTAAGGAGTTATTGATACTTCAAGTGCAAAATGATGATATAAAACCTTGATAAAAATGCACTTTTAAGTACTAATCATATATTACTCCTTAACTCCTAGTTATAATATGTTTTTTTTATAAACAAAAAAATAAATGGGACTTGGAGGGAAGATGGGGAGAGAAGATTTGAGTGTTTTGGGCAAATAATTTTCTAGTTTAGTTATTAAAATCATTAAAACAAAAATATTTTTATTTCCCTTTTTTTATCTATTTAATAAATATTGATACAAGTGGGTTGAGATAAGAGGATATGTTTTGTAGTCTCTGCTAGACTCCTAGTCATAATGTATATTTTATAAATAAATAAAAATCAAAAGAGATGAAATTTGCAGCGAAGGTGGGGAGATATGATTTTTGTGTTTTCAGCAAATGATTTTCTAGTATAGTTAGTTTAGTTATTCAAATTATGAGAACAAAAATATTTTAAAATTATTTTTTAACTTTTCTTTTTTCATATTGTTGTTACCCATTTTTGGGTTCCCCACAAAAAATAAAAAAAATACACATCAAAAAAATATATTTGGAAGGAATAAAAAAAAGTAGGAGTGAGAAAAGAATGTTGGAACTACCATAAAATGACTAGGAATTGGTTGAGGAGGTTCAGAAATACAAGAATTGAAATTTAACAGTAAGGAAAATTCAATTTGAGGAAGAAAAGTCCAAAATCAAATGTTTATGGACTCAATTAAATTTTATCCAAGGTTTAATTGAATTTATGAAGGGTTTAATTGCAAGAAAAATGATTTTTAAAGTCAATTTAGGCTTTTATTGGAAGAAATTAAAGTTCTGGGGTCCAATTATAATTTTGAAGAGTTGGTTTGGTCAAATCAAGGGTTTAATTGCATAATTATTGAAGTTTGATGGTCAATTAAGGACTTAATTGAAACAATCCAAAACCAAGGACTAAATCAGAAAAGATACTAAAATCAAGGGGTCTAATTATAACTCATCCGGGGGGCTTGATTACAAAAAATACAAAACTCCAATAACCAAATCGAAAATATACATTTTGAATAAGAAAACGGTGCCGTTTCAGAGGCACTATTCATTCTCTTCTTCAGGAGCCGTTTCAACAGACAGAGGAATTGATTCAGCAACAAAAGCCGCAGATTGCTTCAGTTATGGGGAGCGTTTCACAGCTAATGCACGCCGGCCGTTACTATTTTCATGCAATAATGCATGCATCCTCCGGCTATAAAAGCCAGAGGAGAGACCGAGCAGAGGGGACCCAGGGGGTTGAGAAATGGAGAAAGCATAAGGAAAATAGAGGGAGGGAAAAGGATTTAAAAATACACAAAAAGCAAAAAACAGAGAGAGGGAAGAATAGAGGAAGAAGTGAAGAAAAGAGAGCTTCGATCTATCAGCTTCACCATTGTCTTGGTCCCCAAGCAACAGCTTCACCTTCGAGACATGCCCAAGCTTAGTCTTTATCCCCGATCCACCAGTTGTTTGGGGTTTTCTGCGGCGGCTCGTTGAACAGACACGCCGCCACGGGCCCTGCAGTTTCAGAAGTGTTCCTCTGCAATTCCTGGATTTTTTAGGGGCTATTTTGTAAATTTGAAATTGTGTAATGTAATTTTTGTTTAGTTGTTTTGAATTTGTATTTTGAAATGTGGATTTAAAAATAAAAAAAAAATTATATATATATATATATATATATATATATATATATATATATATATAGTAAAAGTGTATGTGTCTGTTTGTATGCTTTTTATGGATTTTTTTTATTGCATAGATTAAAGAAGAATTTAATATTTTGATTTGCTCACGGTCTAGAATTATTAACTTATACATAAGTTGTATTTCTAATATCCGATGAAAAGATAAAATTTTTAAAACTTCTTTAACACATCAAAGCCATGAAGCAACTTACCTCAGGTAAGGAGCGTTAAGGGTGCTAATACCTTCCTAACCACAATCAGTCCCTTACCCGTGAATCTCTGACAAGACCAGTACATTCAGGTTTCCTAGTAACCCTTCAATGAAATAATAGGTGGCAACTCCAACGAATCAATCAAGCAACGAAAATGAAAAATCGCCAAGCAGATGCCGCGCAGGTGACGTGCGACAGAATGGCGACCCCACTGGGGAAGGTACTGTTTCTAACAATATTGGACTAAGCTTTGTGTATTTTATGTGTTTAAGTTTTTGTACTTTTATCTTGTTTTATTTTTGTTTTGTCCATGCATTTTTAGAATTGTTTTATGCATCACTTGTATTTATTTTTGAAAGCACACAAGCTCCTAAGTTAGGTGGTGAATTAGCGATATGCCCTATGACTATTGGTCAGGGTTCAGATGCGTAAAAAACCCAACTCATATCTGAGTGTCTGCTTGGTAATGATGGGTATATATACCTTAACCATTTCTTGCAACGCCCCTATACTGTCTTTACAAAGATCGTCACTGAACAGATATGAGACCCTTTTGAGACCAGATAGAAAACCTACCCATGTTCACATAATGAATATAACTTGTCCTTAGGTTGTATGTGCCATCGTTATTTGCATCAGGGTAAACTCTTCTTGAAGCATCTTGAACTCAAGACTTGTGGGTGACACAATGACCGTCACTCAAAAAATTTTCATTGTAAAGTTTGGGCAAGAATCATGATTCTTGTTTCATCATAGGTGGCGACTTCAACGAATCAATCAAGCAACGAAATGAAAAATCGCCAAGCCAATGTCGCGCTGGTGACGTGCGACAGGGCGTATTTGGGGTGCTCATATCTTCCCTTTACGCAACCAGTCTCCGTACCTGATCTCTGAGACCAGCTAGGGTTCCTAGTGACCAAAATACTAGGTGGCGACTCCCATTCCATTTTCCACTAATAAAAGACAAGAATTCCTTGTCTCCCCACATTTATTACATAAGATAGATTTTGAGGGTGGATGTTTTCGCCAACTACGCCGCACACGTGCGACAGAATAGCGACTCCATTGGGGACTTTGTGGACTAATCTTTGTTTTTGTCTGATAATTGTGTTTTGTTTGGTTTGCGTGTTTTATGTTAATAAGCTTATTTTATTTATTTATTTTTCCACACTTTAATTTATGTACATATATGATCATGCATTGTATAGAAATGCCTCATGCATCACATACTTTAATTTTTGGAAAGCACACACAAGCTTCTAAGTTAGGTGGGGAATTAACGATCTGCCCTATGACTATTGGTCACGGTTCAGATACGTGAAACACCCAACTCATATCTGAGTGCCTACTTGGTAATAGTGGGCATATGTTCCTTAATTGTTCCTTGCAACGCCCCCACACTATCTTTACAAAGATCGTCACTGGGCAGATATGAGACCCTTTTGAGACTAGATAGTCAACCAACCTTTGTCTCACTTAATGAATATAACTTGTTCTTAGGTTGTGTGTTTTTGTTTTTGTTTTGCATCAAAGTAAACCCTTCATGAAGCATCTTGAACTCAAGACTTGTTGTTGACACAATGGCTGTTACTTAGAAAATTTCCATTGTGGCGCAAAAATCAAAATTCTTAGGGTTACAACCATGTGTTAACTTTGGAAAGGTTAGCTCATCATATAAGAAACATACTCATACATTTATCATACATACCGTCAGGTTGAAACATAGGTCCCCCCATCCAAGATTTGCTACACCTGAAAGATGGATAATAAAGAAAGAGCTCAATTAGAGGCCCATTATCAAAATGAAATTGAGAGCATCAAAGGTGAAGTAGCTAGACTTACAGATCTGCTTAAACAAGTGCTGAGCCCCAAAAATGAAAAGGGGATTTTTGTACAACCTCCTGTGAAAACACCATCAATCCACGTCCCAGGGACATCTCAAAACTTGGGGGCAGATTCAACAGCAGAACAACATTTTGTGTCTATCGCCCCTATCCCGTCAAGTCAAGCTCCCATCACCATGGATTTAATAGCAGATGGACCCCCTGGGAATAGATCCACTGATTTTGTGAACTATGACAAGTTGTCTGCTTTGGAAGAAAGATTAAGAGTAGTTGAGGGTAATGATTGGTTTGATCCCATGCGAGTAACTGAAGTGTGTTTGGTACCAAACATCATAGTACCAAAGAATTTTAGGATACTAGATTTCATCAAATACACTGGATTGGAATGTCCAAACACTCATCTTCAATCTTATTGCAATAAAATGGCTGAGGTGATTTATGATGATAAGCTGTTGATCTATTTTTTGCAAGATAGTCTAACGGGATCTGCCTTAAGCTGGTATATGAGGCTGGACAATGCTAAAGTTAAGAAATGAAAAGATTTGGTGAAGGCTTTTCTTAAGCAGTGCAAGTTCAATCTTGAAATTGCTCTTGACAGAACCATCCTAATATCTATGGAGAAGGAAAACCAAGAGTCTGTGAGCTCATACGCGCAAAGATGGCGAGATAAGGCAACATATGTTCAACCTCCACTGATAGATACAGAAATGGTGATGTTGTTTGCCAACACCTTTCAATCCCCTTATTATGCGCATTTAATAGGAAGCTCGGCTCAACATTTCCATGAAGTTATGAGGATTGCTGAAAGAATTGAAAAGGCTATAAAGAGGGGAAAGATTAAAGATTTTGTCATGGATTCCAAAACAATGATGAGAGATGACTCTGGAGGTGGATGAGCAAGAGGCAAGTTGAGTTTGTGAAAGGTGATGTCATTGGCTATATTGTCCCCCAAACATCTTCAGAATGACAAGTGATTGAAAATGCTTGCTAAGAAAGCTGGTCCAAGAATGGCGATGAATTGTTAATTATATTGTTATGGAATTTTGTCATTTTGTATTTTGTTTTGGGATCACATCTCATTCTTTAACAAAACATGTCTTTTCTTGGTCTCTTTGTTGTTTTGAAGTTAGGAGATGTTTATCATTTCATTTTTGACAAAATATTTTGATCGAACTCCAACATGCAATTAAGGCTAATCAATCTTGAAAGATTAAAAGTATTTTGATTTCAAAAATGACTCGATGCTAGTTAAAATGATATAGGATGCCCAAAAAAATTTTAAGCTCACACATGAAACTGAATCACCCACCATGTAGCTAAGTTTTAGTAGCATGTATAATGACATGTAATGGATTCAGTAGTTATGGACTCACGAATCAAGGTTCTTGCAAGTCCAAATCATTACACAGGACGAGGTCAAAATTTATCAGTTCACACCAACCTTGCTTGAAATGAGAAAAGGCCATCTTTGTTTTATCCTTTCACAATACTGGAAATATATCATTTGCAATCCCATTTTGAGCCTGATAGAATATTCTTTTCAAAAGAAACCCTAACCAGGATCACACCTCACACTGGGAAAAATAAGAGAAGACAAAAGTGAAAGGGAAAGCTTAGAACAAAAGTCCAACATTTGAGAGAGAGTTAAAAGAAAGAAGACCTAGACTGGGGCCATGTTAGAAAACTGTAAGAAAGGCTATGTGAAAGCCATATATATATAAAAATAAAAATAAAATTACCTATAGGCAAAGATGAAGGAAGGAGAATGCCTATTAAGTCTAGGAAAGACAAAAGAAGTTTCAATCAAGGAAAGACACAACAAATGTCAAAAGTCGATACCATAATAATAATAAATAAAAAAAAAACTAAGCTACAAACATGACTTTTGGCATCCAGGATAAAGCTCCTGATATTATCAGATGATTGAGATTGATATTTCATCAAAGAAAAAGTTGGATTTGCATTATGACTTGTGTTAAGAGAATTATGATATTTGAGCTTAATAAGGTTATATGTCACTTTCTCTACAAAGACAACAAGAGAAAGAGTAATGATGAATAATTGATGTTGATCCTAGGTTTTTGAAATCCTCAAACACCTTTTGAGCATGTAAATTCCTTTCTTTCATAGCCATAAATCATAGCCTACATTACTTACTTTTAAAAGCCATTTTCAATCAAGTAAGCAATTTGAACCGATAAATGGCGCTTTCAAAGCTTGAAGAGTTTTTTTTTTTTATAGGAGTCATGGCTTCATGGATTAAGCTACTTGTTATTATGCATGCTGATAAAATAAGTGCTAAGAAAAAAGAAACAACCTTTCTTGATAAAGCTTGAGTTCTGACTTTAGCATCTTGTTTTTGAAATTCACAAAAATGTCACCTCATCACAGACTATCAAAAGATATACTCAAGAACAGAGATTATAATTAACACAAAGAACCAAGGAAAAAAGCCATTTTAATCTTTCAACGGGTCAATTTTTGTTTTCAAAATACAAGATACTCAAAGGACTTCATCTATTGAATGGCGAGTGTTGGGTATTTGACCATAGAAGCTTGAATTTCAAAAAAACAAATACTGACATCTCTCTGATTTCATTTCAACAATTAGACTTTGAAATAGACATGATCTTTGAAAAATAAGAGTTGATTCCCGAACAAGAAAGATTGTCAAACAAAAAGAGCACCAATCAAGTTTGCAAAATCTTGACAGAAGTGACATCAATACTTCTTGACACTTCTTGAAAAGTTGAGCAGCTGGGGGCAACACAATGGACCTGAGAAGGAAAACAAGTAGTATTCAGATCAGCTAGGGGCAAAAAAAATGATTAAATAATGAATCAGTGAAACTGAGGACAATAGTGTTCAAATAAAGATAATCAGATGAACGAGCACTAAAGGCAAGTGAATGGCTGATTAGCAATTTAAGATGAAGGCGACACTAGAAAACCTCTTGATGAGTGCTGGTAGGATTCACACAGCTAATCAAAGAACGATTCTCGAGAGAATCCAGGAGATGAATGATTTGTTAAGCTCCTTCATGATGAATTAAGCAACACCACACTTGGGGGGCATTGTCAAACTTGATAAACAGTGAAACCAGTAATCATTAAAGATAACCTAGGATAGGCGCTGCATTCACAGTGGAGTGGATGACTAGCACATGAACGGGCCAGTACAAGGAAAGAGCAAAGAAGGCTTTGGTTAGCAAACAAAGGCACCTTATGACGATGGAACATCAAAGAGGGGGGACCGATATTTCAAATCTGGTAAGGATGCATGCATGTCATCTAACCTCAAAGTATTGCACACATATTTTTATTTGTTACAGGAAAATCCTCAAAAAAAAGTCCAGCAAAATTGAAAGAAAAAAAAGAATCATTAAGTTGATAATAAAAGAGAATCATTTTTATGAACCTGGAACGGGAAGAAAAATGAGAAGAACCCTACCATTAGGAAATTTTCAAGAAAAAAAAAACAAGAAGAAGAAAGAAGCAAGTTCAAACCTTGCCAATAGGAAGAACATAGATTTTGGTTCAGGTTAAAGGAGATCGCCAAAAAGGATCTCAGTTTAGCCTAACCACACAGATTTTAGTTCTAGATTGCCAAATGGGATCTCAGGTTGCCCATGAAAATAGACCGTGTGAGTGTGTGGGCCGGTCACCCCTGAAAATAGACCATGATAAACATGTGTGGGTAGGTCGCCCGTGAAAATAGAGCAATGTGAGTGTGAGGGTAGGTCGCCCATGAAAATAGACCGTGTGAGTGTGTAGGCCGGTTGCCCCTAAAAATAGACCAGGATAAACATGTGTGAGTAGGTCGCCCGTGAAAATAGACCAATGTAAATGTGAGGGCAGGTCGCCCATGAAAATAGACCGTGTGAGTGTGTGGGTCGGTCGCCCCTAAAAATAGACCATGATGAACATGTGTGGGTAGGTCGCCTGTGAAAATAGACCAGTGTGAGTGAAAGGGCAGGTCGCCCATGAAAACAGACCGTGTGAACATGTGGGTCGGTCGCCCTTGAAAATAAACCAGGATGAACATGTGTGGGTAGGTCGCCCGTGAAAACAGACCAATGTGAATGTGATGGCAGGTCGCCCATTAAAATAGACCGTGTGAGTGTATGGGCTGGTCGCCCCTGAAAATAGACCATGATGAACATGTGTGGGTAGGTCGCCCGTGAAAATAAACTAATGTGAGTGAGAGGGCAGGTCGTCCATGAAAATAGACCGTGTGAACATGTGAGTCGGTCGCCCCTGAAAATAGACCAGGACGAATATTTGTGGGTAGGTCGCCCGTGAAAATAGACCATTATGAATGTGAGGGCAGGTCACCCATGAAAATAGACCGTGTGAGTGTGTGGGTCGATCACCCCTGAAAATAGACCAGGATGAAAATGTATGGGTAGGTCGCCCGTGAAAATAGACCACTGTGAGTGTGAGGGCAGGTCGCCCATGAAAATAGACCGTGTGAGTGTGTGTCGGTCGCCGCTGAAAATAGACCAATGTGAATGTGTGGGCAAGTCGCCCGTGAAAATAGACCGTGTGAGTGTGTGTCGGTCGCCGCTGAAAATAGACCAATGTGAATGTGTGGGCAAGTCGCCCGTGAAAATAGACTAGTGAGTGTGTGGGTAGGTCGCCCGTGAAAGTAGACCAATTTTCTTCAAAAGAGGTAGGTCGTCCAAGATAATAAGATCATTTTATTTTTCTTTTTCTTTACAAGCTTACTATGCAAGACATTGATGATGTTTTTTACTTCGTAAGCATTGTAAAGAGAGGATATCTATTGTTACCCATTTTTGGGTTCCCCACAAAAAATGAAAAAAATACAAAAAAAATACACATCAAAAAAATATATTTGGAAGGAATAAAAAATAAATAGGAGTGAGAAAAGGATGCTGGAACTACCATAAAATAGCTAGGAATTAGTTGAGGAGGTTCAGAAATACAAGAATTGAAATTTGACAGTAAGAACCCTGTTGATAAGGAAAATTCAATTTGAGGAAGAAAAGTTCAAAATCAGATGTTTATGGACTCAAATAAATTTTATCCAATGTTTAATTGAATTTATGGAGGGTTTGATTGCAAGAAAATTGATTTCTTAAGTTAATTTAGGCTTTTATTGGAAGAAATTAAAGTTATGGGTCCAATTATAATTTTGAAGAGTTGGTTTGGTCAAATCAGGGGCTTAATTGCATAATTATTGAAGTTTGATCACCAATTAAGGACTTAATTGAAACAATCCAAAACCAAGGACTAAATCAGAAAAGGCGCTAAAATCAAGGGGTTTAATTATAATTTATCTGGGGAGCTTGATTACAAAAAATACAAAACTCCAATAACCAAATCGAAAATATACATTTTGAATAAGAAAACGGTGTCGTTTCAGAGGCACTATTCATTCTCTTCTTCAGGAGCCGTTTCAACAGACAGAGGAATTGATTCAGCAACAAAAGCCGCAGATTGCTTCAGTTATGGGGAGCGTTTCACAGCTAATGCACGTCGGCCGTTACTATTTTCATGCAATAACGCATGCATCCTCTGGCTATAAAAGCCAGAGGAGAGACCGAGCAGAGGGGACTCGGGGGGGTGGAGAAATGGAGAAAGCATAAGGAAAACAGAGGGAGGGAAAAAGATTTAAAAATACACATAAAGCAAAAAACAGAGAGAGGGAAGAATAGAGGAAGAAGTGAAGAAAAGAGAGCTTCGACTTATCAGCTTCACCATCGTCTTTGTCTCCAAGAAACAACTTCGCCTCCAGCTGCACCAAAGAAACAGAGGAGGAAAGCAACGAGACAGTAGGAAAAAAGGGGAAGAAGAGAAAGAAAAGAGAGAAACAGAGAGAGTGAACGTGGGTGGAGAAGAGAAAAGGAAAAAACAGAGGGAGAGGGGAAGCAGCACGAGAGGGTGACAGAAATGAGCAGAAGGAAAGAATGTAAGCATAGAAAATCGTAGAGACCAAACCAATGCTGTCATTGTCTTCATCAGAACTAGTTACTACTGATCGTGAGCCAAAGTTTTAGCACCGTCAGTTTCGTTGGTCTCAGTTACCAGGTAAGCTTCTCTTACTTTGCATTTTGATTACAACATACAGTTTTGTTTTTGTTGTTGTTGTTTACTGTTCAAGTGAATTATAATTCACTTGAACAGTAAAAAGGGGATTGCATGAGTGATTTCTTGTCCAGCCGGGTCACTAGTTTGGGCCAGCGACCCGGTTAGGCCTGCTGGGTCTAGCCCGGCCACATGGGTCGGGCTGGTCCCAGCCCGAAAAAATATTTTCTTCAAAAATTATTTCAAAAATAGATATGTGATTTTCCGCAAATTTTTTACTTCATTTTGATCAATATTGGTTTGTATTTTTATACTGTAAAGATACAAATCCGGTATTAAAATACCTAGTTTTAGTCAAAACATTTTTAAAAAATTTATTTTCATGCATACGACCAAGTCTCTCAAAAATAAAAAAAAATCATATTGTATTTTTATATAACAAAGAAAATTTCAAAAATATGTATTAGCATGCATTTTGGCTTTAATAACCAGTTTATTAAAGTCACGAGAACTAGGCCAATATTTCAAAAAATTCCAAAAAAAATCATTTTGTTTTCTTATAATATCTAGGGTTACGACCTTATATGTAAGACGTATTCCGAATATTAAATTGTTTTGTCGACGTCAGAATTACCCGATAAGATAAGGATCTCCTTACCTAGGAGGACTTTTCTTAAACCATAGACGGATCAACAACTAGAAAACATGACAAGACCTTAGATTTTATCAGACAATAAAGCAATGCAGCTTATCTTAGGTAGGGTGTATTTGGGGTGCTCATACCTTCCCTTTACGCAACCAGTCCTTGACCTAATCTCTGAGACCAGTTAGGGTTCCTAGTGACCAACATACTAGGTGGCGACTCCCATTCCATTTTTCCACTAATAAAAGATAAGAATTCCTTGTCTCCCCACATTTGCCACATAAGATAGATTTTGAGGGTGAATATTTTCGCCAACTACGCCGCACACATGCGACACATATGTTTATTTATTTAATAAGTAATTACTTCATTTTTCAGCCACATGTTAGACTCAATGTTTCACAATGTTAGTAGTTAACGTTGATATGTGATGAGGTGTGTCCATATCCGCAGCATGGTAGGTCCACCATGAGGTATTGTCCCACATGGCTTCTAGTGGATTTTATCCCTTAAAAAAGTCCCGTAATGAAAGAGATGTCCTTGATGTCATATAAGCAACCAAGGTCCTCGTCTCCTAACTGATGTGGTATAATGGTCCTCATTAGAGCTCCCTAGACGAGGGGCTTGGGTAGAGCACATGACTCGTTTCCACAGACGGTGCCAACTGATGGGGTGTGTCCATATCAGCAACATGATAGGCCTGCCACGAGGTATTATCCCACATGACTTCCAGTTAATTTTGTCCCTTAAAAGATACCTCACAATGAAAAAGATGCCCTTGGTGCCATTTAAGCAACCAAGGCCCTTGTTTCCTAACCAATATGGAATAATGGACTCGTTGGTATGGATTTCGTTACCACATAAGAATGAAAAGTATCCCTTCTTCTGTTCTCCTTCGAGACGTGCCCAAGCTCAGTCTTTGTCTTGCTGAATGCTAGATTTCTAAACAAGAAGGTGAAGGGAGAATCACTCAATGGGAAGAATCAAAGAG
>Ga0325410_1007640_pt1 | contig 11789 bp, 2 predicted proteins | sample PopdelMetagenome_16_FD_206182 | JGI IMG/M metagenome (GOLD analysis project Ga0325410, IMG submission 206182) | Populus deltoides microbial communities from Bellville, Georgia, United States - Xylem-PdIQD-R3 | ecosystem: Host-associated > Plants > Phyllosphere > Stem > Wood/Secondary xylem... | reverse complement strand
AAGTTGACCGGGCCGAGTAGGGTTTAAATAACATTAAATGAATCGTGTATTTTTTAATTTATTTAAAAACAATAGAGCGTGAACCTGGTTATTTTAATTAATTAATTAATTATTGTTTGTTTATGTTATTTTCCGTGACAGTAGGAAAAAGTAAAGGTGTGGTTTTTTTTTTACTTTAGATGGGCAATGTTCACACACTCATAAAACACTGAGTGTTTATCTTTTAATAATTTATTTTTATTCTTAAAATTTTATTTTAGACAATTTGATTCTAATTGAAAATTAATTGTTTTTTTAATTTTTAGGCAACGATGGAATTAAAAGAAGAGATACTGAAATAAAAAATATGCTAAACATTAGTGACGTGCCGGGGATTTCATAAAAAATATACTTATATTCTTAATCTTTAAAAATAACTTGATTTATACAATTTAGATCTTTTAAAATTTTAAATATTCACTTTTGGTGCAAAAGATTCATTTGTGTTATTTTTCAATCTCTTATTAGAAAAAAAGGGTTATTGAATCCCAGCGATAAAAAAGAAAATTGTTGTTCGAGCTATTTATGACCACCAAAATTGAATTTTTTTTTTTTTTTTTGCTTCCACATGTTCAATGTTATAGGGTAAGCTTGGTAGTGGTGTTTTAGAGTTTTAATATTACGTGAAAAAAAAAAAAAACAAAGTCAGTGAAGATAAATTTAACTTGGTTTGATTTCAAGTTTTCAAATTTTTTTTTTGGTTTTTTATTGATAGGTTTGTTTGTAGGTATTCCAAAAGTGTTGTTGAGGTTTCTTGAAGTTGAAATAGCTTAAAAATTAGTTTTTTAGAGCAAAAGATACACTATCATGTTTTTTCAGCCATTGCGTTAGTGACCAAAATCTAGCCTCGTTGACGACATGTTGTTTGTATATTTTTTTTAAGAAAAATGTGTGTGGATAATAGATCATCCGCTCTTTTAAAAAAATCAAAAATATTAAAATAAAACCAAGTTTAGGTGTATGGGGGTAGGCTACCCATGCTAAGTTTTTTTTTTTTTATCCTCTTTTATGTATATACACGCGCACGCATACATGCATATAGGTCAAGTATAAATTAAGAAAATAATTATTTAACTTGCCTAAGTCCATAGCTAGGATCATTGGTTTGATTAGTTAAACCAAAACACCTTGGCTATTATTATGTTTTTCTAATTTTTCTTTTTCTTAACTAATACTTTTTTTAATATGTATTTTTTTTAAAAAAAATTATTTTTCAATTAATATCACTTCTTTGTGATTTTTTTTTATTTAACCCTTTTTGGATATAGATTGTTTTAAAATTATTTTGTATGTGTTTAATTTATAAAGAGAATTTTTTGATTCATTTGTATTTTTTTTATCTTTTGTGTGGATGAATTTTATTTTTCAAAATAAAATTTTTTATTTTTAAACAATATTTCTAATACTTGTAATCTTGTATGATACTTTTTCATTTTATTTTATTTAATCAATTTATACGTGTATCTATTTTTATTATTATTTAATTGAATAAAAATATTTAGCAAACACAACTAGTTAAATGTTTTATATTACGATGTTAAATATTTTGATTTTTAAAATTTTATTTTTAGTTATTGTTATGACTTTTTATTTCATTTATTAACACATATAGCATTAATTTATTTAAATACATACATGGATAAACTTTTTAATTTGCAATTAAATTTTTTAAAACTACAAAAAACACATAAAAAAAGAGTCTATATATATATATATATATATATATATATATATATATATATATATATATGATCTGCGACAGAAGCCTGGTGAAATAGATAGTTTTTTATTTATCTTCTTGTATAACAATGAGTAAGGGAATGTTTGGGAACATGTTTGAATTTGTGTTTCTAAAAAATTTGAATTTTTTTTGTTTTTATTAAAATTTAACATGGTTTATACATTTTAGATTATTTTAATGTGCTAATATCAAAAATAATTTTTAAAAAATAAAAAAATATTATTAACATATATTTTAACATAAAAAATTATTTCAAAAACATTCATAATCACACTATTAAATATGCTATTTAATGTAATGAAACAACGGTAATAATGATTTTTTTAATGTTAAGCCACACAAGCACAGCTAATAGGCTTTATTTAAAAAAAAAAAAAAAAATGACCATGTTACAACTAGACAAGTTCAACTGCTTAGTTTTGAGATGGGGAGTAAGGATAGAGTGCGCCAGGGGTGCGTAGGCGAGGAAGGTGTGTACTCGGCTTGAGTTCGGGTTTCGTGTAAGCGACAGCGAGAATTGCGAGGGTGTTGTGCTACTGTGAGCACAAGTGCATGCTAGCAAGGCCAGCAACACGGATCTATGTCCATTATTCAACACTGCAGAAACAGTTGGATTTAATTCAATTTCCCATCTCTATCAATTAATTAATAATCAAATATAAATAACGACAACGTTTCAATCAAGGGGCTTTTACATGTGAAGGAAATTGTATTCATTGATGAGTTAGCTAAAGCACAACAGGATCCCACGCATCCCCACATGAAAAATATTTAATTAGGAGAAAAATGGTTGTTTCACAGTTCTTTTACCACTCTAATTTTTTTAAAAATAAAAAATAAAAGAAAAGCAAAAAAGGTCGTCGGGTTGCTATTCCATGGTGGCGCGTTGTTGTTTGGAGACTTAATAAACACGGCATGTTGGTACAAAAAGCTACTGCCAGTACTTAATAAAGGACTTTTAATAAAGGAGCAAATAAGAAGGGAAGAAGAGTTTTATTTATTTATTTTGATAATCAATATTATTCTCCGACATGTTGTTTGATAATTAAGATTATGTTTTTTTAGATTATTTTAAAAATATAATTTTATATTGGCATGGTGTGTTTAGAGAAAAAATAATTTTAATACACGAATTTAGGAGTCATGAAGGAAGCAAGGTAACAAATGAATAGTAATTATAAATAAATCCCACTAAAACAAGGTGATAAAAAGAAGAAGGAAGGAGCAAGGCAGAGATGATAGATAGTAACTATTCTATTGACCCCCTTTTTTTTTTTTAATTGTGGATCGAGTCAAGTTTTTTTAAAATATAAAAATATATTAAGAGTATAAATTTTGTTAATAATGTTATTAAATTTAAACAAACATATCATTTTTTAAATTTTCCGACCCTTTTTTTTACTTAACTTGAATTTCTAATTAAGCTGCATCGGTAGCTAGCACAACTTAAATAGATTAATTTTATTGGTCCAAATAAAACCTTGATAATCATAAAAAAACATGGTTTAACTTTTTAAAATGCTTCAAGATGATAATTTTTTTAAATATTGAGACGATGATAAATTTGATCGATTTCAGTCCCCTTGCAATCCGAGTAATAGATTCTATTGGTTTAATAATTTTTTTTTATAAATTGTTTTTATTTAATCATATAATAAAAATAGATACTCATAAAATTAAACATCAACCTAAAAATAGACACTTATTTGAGATAATGATAACCACGTAGAAAACAAACAAAAATAAATCATGCAGTGTATTTTCCAACTAATCCAATATTGAAAAATAAAATAAAAACAATCAAAGGAAAAAAAAATATTCGGTCAGTGAGTAAACTCGTCAAACACGTGAATCGAGTAACCTAAACTAGCAAGCCAAACTTGTGAACTAGGCAATGGACTCTATTGGGAGTATAATTTATTTTTTAAAAAACTATTTTTTATTTAAATATATGATAAAAAAATAAATGATTGCAAAATTAAACACTAGCCCAATATTAAGATGTTTTCTTAAGATCATAATAACCTCATAGAAAACAAAATGAAACCAATTATAAAACTAAATTCACAATTAGTATGATATCTAACGATGAAATCTGAAAAAAAAAAAAAACTCATCAAACCTGTGAACCAAATCAACTAGCCACACATGTGAATAGATCCATGAACTTTATAAAATTTAATAACTTAGCTTTTCTCTGGGATTGTTTTTTTTTAACCACATGAAAAAATAAGCTACAAGAAAGTAAGTTTAATTAGAAAAAAAAATTGACACTCCACCAAACTCATAAACTAGACTAACTCGAGTTATCTTGATAAATTTACAAATCATGCTACCCTTATTAAAAAAAAAAACAAAAGGAAACAACTTAGAAAGTTAAAATCTAAACTAATTTAATATTAAAAAAAATAACAAAAAAAAATTAAAAAAATCATATCAATTTTATATATATATAAATAACGGGGAAATGTATTCCATTCACACTAGAATAGTTTGGAAAAGGGCAGGGAAATATTGCAGTTTGGCATCGAAAGTCAAAAGAGAACGCGGAGTGGCTTCTTGAAAATTAGGCAAGGAAACGCATCACGTATTTAATTGACTTTAACGTGTGACTGAGGATTTTGGAGCCCACTCAGCAACTGTTTCAGAACATATGATTTTACATCTCTTGAAAATATATTGGCAATCTCATACTCCAATCAAATAAATTGCAGGTTCTAAGATTAATTGTGTGTTAGTTATCTCATGCATTATATTTTTTTTAAAATATTTTTCCTTTCAAAATGCGTAGAATAGTTTTTTTAGATTTTTTTTATATTAGTATATCAAAATTATAAAATATTAAAAAAATATTAATTTGAATTTTTTAAGCATGAAATAGTATGAATATATAAAAAAATTATAAATTTAAAAAAATATACGTTGGAGAGTAATATAAAGTTAGGAATTTGAATTTGAATTTGAATCTGAAAAGAGAGCTTGTTATTGATTCATGGAGTCGCTGTTTCTAACTTTATCAACTTTTCCAACTCAAGTTCCCACGCAAAGACAATCTCAGTCTCCCTGACTCACTATCTCACGCATAGCATCTTTGGAGTGTATTTGACAGTGTGGTTGTGGGTGCTTTTTAAATAACTTTTCGTGCCAAAATACATGCCAATGATGTTTTTTTATTTTTTAAAAATAATTTTTGACATCAACACATCAAAACGATCCAAAACGTATAAACCATATTAAATTTTAGCAACAAAAAAATCAAATTTTACGGTACCTTAACCGAGTACTTTTTTTTTTTGAAAAATAGTTTTTTTGTTTTAGAAATTTGTTTTTATATAAAGTGAATTTCTGAAAATTAAATTATTTTTTAAGATTAATAGTGCCATAAAAAATAAGTTGGGAAATATTTTTCAGTATTTAACTATGTTATGAAAAATAAATTAAAAAATAAATTATTAATATTTTAATTTTTTTCGTTCAAGTTTATTAAAAGAAAGAGTATTAGATCTAAGAGATAGAAAAATTAAAGAATGATAAAATTAAAAAAAATTTAATTTTATAAATTACTTCAAATAAAATAAATAATAATTAAAATAATACAATAAAAAAATAAAAATTAAATATGATAGATAAACAAAATGTATAAAAATTAAAAAATTGATAATTAAATTTGTTATAATCAACAAATAAAAAGATATTTTTATTTTTTTTCTTGAAAAATATTTTTCACCGAAAATAAAAAAAAAACTTTATTAGAAACATGACAAAATACATTTTTGACTAAAAAATATTTTTTTGTTAACTAACTTTTTTTTTTAATAATAAACAAACATATAAAAATTTTGAATTTAATTTTTTAAAAACCACTTTCTAACAAACACTTAAAAATTTTAAATATAATTTTTTAAAAACTACTTTTCAGTGATTAACTCACTTCAATGAAAATCAGCCACGTGTTATAATTCCAGCTCCCGACCCATTTACTTTCAGTCCTTCCATATCAGACTCCGGCAACGTGAAGACCAGGTTTTATCAACTCAATACAATTTGTTTAGGTGGCTAGCATGTGTGTCGTGTTTACAAGTAGTGGGTCAGTGTGACAGAGGTCCAAGAACGTAGTTCATGGAACCCTAATCAATCGGTACCTGTAGTCTGCGATATTATTTATTGCTAACTTGTTAATGTCAAATGTAGTACTACACTTAATAAATTGAACCCTACCTGCCTATCACACACCGCAATGAATTGCATGTCCTGGATTTAAGGCAGTACAGCCAGAATTATGAATCCCACTTTCTTCCTCAATTCCATGGCTAATTAGAAGAGGTCCCTTGATCTAATGTTTTCCGCGCATTAACAAAACCTAATTCCCCTTTTTTTTCAATATACCCTTCAATTTGTCTGTCTATATATAATTATTTTTTAAAATAAAATAAAATAATGCAGCTACCAAGGAATATGTATAGACAGACAAGTAGTTACAGAGCTCTGATGTTGCTGCTACTGTTGCATGATTGATCTGGTACAACTACATCATGAATTCATGGATAAGATTAAAATCGAAGACAGTTGGAAATGATAAACGTGCTATGGTCTTTTAATGTGTAGTGATTTTTCATCTCAATGACGATGCAAATCATGTCAATTCGAAAAGCTTATTTGGAAATCCACGACGCGGTTGATCGGAAAAACCACCTGAAGCTGTTTTAAGGTCAAAATCCACCCCGAAAACTCATTTTCGAGCCCTTCTGCGAATTACCAGACCTACAGAACCGATCCAAATTGCTGTTCTTGGGGGATTATAACTTTTCTATTTATCTCTTTCCTCAATACTGTTTAGGTTTTGATCATTTCCAGATTTATTGGTAATTTATTGCTTTTCAATCTTGCTTTTTGTTGTTTAAAGCAGCCTATTTAAGCTACATTTGACTTTTAGCCATCGATTATGTTTAGAATATATAATATCTGCAGACTCTCTTCATCTCTACGCAAGGAGTCTAAGACTCCCCTAGGCCCTATCTGCTGCATTTTATATGCAATAGATCTTATAAAAAGAAGAAATGTTGAGCTGTGAATTATGTAGTATGGTGCTGCAGACCACTGTCAATTTGTTCTACGCGCCACCTGTCGACGTAACAAGCCCATGGGATGAAAGAGATGCCAGGCATGGATTGGGAGCGCCAGAGCCACAAACTGGCAAAGATCACGGGCCAGCTAACTTTCTTGACACGAAGGGTCTGCCATCTGATCATTGTCAACAAGAAGGCATCCGAGTTCATCCTATCTGGGGAACTGAATGCTTAATTTCTAACAGCAAATCTATGCCGCAGGGATAGAAAATGGACTTGTATAGCATATGATTTATAATCCTGCAAAACTCAACAACTTGTGCTCTGACCAGCATTGTATACAGATAGCAGCTAACTTCAAGTAACTGTCTGGATGCGATGCGTTGCTGTCTGAAATGCATTTCCCACGACGACTATATGTAAGAAAAATAAATAAATCATAATTTGGATAAATACCAAAAATAAATTTCAACAAGTTAATTTCTGGTATTAGGGTCTACTTGATCACTTTCAAAGAAAATAGGCATAGCCAGTTATATATGTGCTTAATTATTCACACCTAAACAGGTACCTTGCAGCGAAGTTGTTCAACCTCCTTGAGCAACTTTCTTTTCTACACGAGAGCAATCATATCACAAATGATGGAACGTGTAAACGAAGGAATTTAATGCTCTAAATTGTGACGACATGTATGATATAAAATAAATCTAATGCTAATAAGAGGTGTAATTTAACTGATTAGATTTTAAGTTTATTTTCTGAAAATTATTAGTTTGAGTCTCATAAATTTTAAGATTATTGAAAGTTTACATGATCGTTAATTTCAGAATTTATTGAATTAGTCGAGGTGTACATAAGCTAACTAGAACATTCACATTAATAATAATAAAAAATATAATGTAATGAATTGTGTAATGTAAAAAAAAAATTAAATGGAAAGATTTGATGTGTTGCATTCTTTATTTGGTCACTAATATTCTTTGTAATGTAATAGAGGCTTTTTTATATATAAATTTTCATTTTGGTTTTTGGATTTTTTTTTTGAAATACTTGAGTCTTTATATTTTATTTTTATTTGCAAATTGGTCTTTATTTGAAAGTTTTTTGTCCTTGTATTTTTTAAAAATATAGTTTATTTCTTATGATAAAAGTTTTTACAATTAGATCTTTATATGACTACTCTTGATCATATCTTAGATAGGGTGTCTCGTGCATTGCCATAGGCCCAAATGATTTTTTTATAACATAAAAACATGATGCTTGGATGTTGTTAGTGTGTTTTTTTTCTTAAAAAAAATCTATGTTAATTCAATTATACGATAGAAAACACAACTATGGTAAATAGAATGAATTTTTTTAAAAAATGATGATGATAACTAGAAGGAGAAAGAACACTTGTCAAAATAAAAATAATCTTACAGGTGAATACATTGAAATATAAGAGAGTAGAAGATACTGTTTTCAGTTAATCACACAGAAATGTTCAAACAACAAACACGCTTAAGGTATGAACATTGAGAAATTGCTTAATGTTCAAAAAAAAAATATGATGGTAAAAGATTTGAGATTTGCATAGTAGATTTTAAGTTCGAGTTAGGACGTGCAGTTTTTGTAAGAACCTGGAATAGTTAAAATTTTACTCCCTCATCTAAATCTATAAAATACATTTTTCAGGAGATGAGGTTTCTGCAAATTCAAAAAAGAAAATTGAGAAATTGCTCCACGGTACTGGCCTTCCCTTTCACCCTCCTGTCTCGTGGCATAAACAAGCCACTTTATTAAAGTTTCTCAACACTGGGAATTGCACTGTCGTCTACTGGGTTTGTAATTGGCATGAAAGCACAAATGATTAGTTTAGTATGTTTTTGTATTTAAAAAAAAATAAAATTTTTTTATTTTAAATTAATTTTTTATTTTTAGATTATTTTAATGTATGTTAAAAATAATTTTTTTAAAAAAAATATTATTTTAATATATTTCTGAGTAAAATATACTTTAAAAAACAACCGCAACCCAACTCTCAAATAAGCTAACTTATACTGCAGTGATTATCATAAACCAAAGCAAGTTGTGTGCCCAAAAAAACATTAAAAGAATAACAAAAAAGAAATTAAAAAAGAAAAAAGAAAAAATTATCTAAAACTCGCCTGTCAGTTTCCAAAGTTTTAAGGATTCTGTGAGCCTCTGGAGATCCTATCCTATTGAGAACTGTTTTTATTCCCTTGGATTCATCAACAAGGCTGAATGTTGGAGGATATGAGATAGAGTGGCCATTGTTATCTGCTGGGTCGAGGAATTGGGCGATCATCACTAACCAAAATACGCATATCCAAACTGCTGGCAACCCAACCCATTTGGGTATGGCCCAGATGGTGAAGCGTGCATAGTCGATTTTTACCTTCAGCTATACTGCAGCTTTTTCCCTCACCATGACTGGTTTGGCACGCGATTCATTAAAAATTCCCACGCTATCTCTGTTTACTGGCCTTGAAAACGTTTTTTTCACAAGCAAAAGGCACGAGATTTCTTTTCCTTATGGATTACTTATATTGAAAGTTAGAACTGGTAGTTACATCTGCCATGAAATTTCATTTTTTTTTTAAATTTTCATATCATTTTAATATGTTTATATTAAAAATAATTTTAAAAAATTAAAAAATATATTTTAAAATATTTTTAAACAAAAAATAATTATTATTACATTCTCACACACCTCTGCAAGTTAAACTAGAAGCACCACCCAGTAATAACAAGTCATACTCAATGATACATGTAAAAGGGATGCCCAACTCTCTAGGTCGGAAAAAAACTTCTACACTCTCTTATAGTTTTCTGCGCTATTAAACGTACAAAATTATAGTTATTATATCCGGCTTTAATTGATTTAGAAAAATTAAAAATAATATTAAAATTTTTAATATTTTATAATAAAAAATTAATAAATAATTCATATATTATAAATAATGAAGTTTAAAAGATTTTTTTAAAATTCTTTTTATCTTTTATTGGAAAATATTATTTTTTCTTTTTAAATAGTATTATTTATATAAAAAATATTTTTTATTATGCATTAAAAAAATATAATTTTTTTATAAACATAAATTATATATATTAGTGAGAGTTCAGTACTGTAAAAAAAAAATATTTTTCTAATATTTTTACCAAAAACAACCCAATCCATCAGCAGCCGTGAAGAAGCCCAACAAATCCAGTAAAGTTTTTCTCTGACTTTTAGTCTTTGTGATTTAATAAAACTAATTAATTAATCTTTATAAGCTTAGAAACTATATTTTAGTACTTTAATCAATTTCAATTTTCTAATTTTTTTCTTGAAAAAAGTGAGCGAGGAAAGGAGAATTAGGTTAGATGGGAAATATAAATGCAAAAGATATTATTGAAAAAAAAAACTAAATTAAAGATAGCCAACATCAAATAAGGAATTACTTGATTCTTTTTTATACAGTGAGGACTCAAGTTATAATTAACTCCGTATTCATATTGTGTGAGATTTATTACTTTGTGTGGCATATCCAAAAAAATATTTTCATTTGTGTCATTTTATAATTTATCATTGATAAAAAAAATATAAAGTTTTTTTTATTATGCTATTTTTTCTTCTGATTCTTTGTCTTACTATTACTATTAGTTGTTGATAAATTTAGTGTTTTTTTATATTGTCAATAATTGTTTTTTTTAATAGAAATAATGATTTTCGATAACAAAGTCACCTATCAAGCAATATTCGACGTATAATGGCAAGAAAAAAGAACAATACACGTTTAATTTATAATAAAACATTGATTAAAGTACATTGATATTTTAAAATAAAACAATAAAAATTGAGAGGAAATTTGTAGTTAAGTTTTTTAAAGAATAAGGAGAAAACAAATCATAATTAAGAGAATTGTATAAAACACGTGGGAAAAATTAAGGATTCTTTTCCTTTTTTTTTTTTAATTAAAAAAAAACTAAGCTTCATCAACCTTTCATTGCGAGTAAAACTGTAAATCCCTAATTAAAAAAATATTAAATATTAATAAATAATTAGGGTAATGGGAAATAAACAAAGTAAAATTAAATCCCTAATTAAAAAAATATTAAATATTAATAAATAATTAGGGTAATGGGAAATAAACAAAGTAAAATTTAAAATTTAAAATAAATTATCCTAAACTTGCACATCATTAATTCTAAAATAAACAAAGTAACAACCAACAATCATCATAATTATGGAAAGGAAAAGATGTTTCTTGGTGGAAGAAAAAGAAGACCGATTTTAAGCACCATTTTCACCTAACTTGAAATGTCATTAGAGAATGAATTTGACTTGTACCTCTTATTTGAAAGTATGGTCCAAGTGAAAGTTTGTAAAAACTTAAATTGTTTTTGTTTAAAATTATTTTAAAATACTAATATTAAAAATAAATTTTAAAAAATAAAAAATATTATTTTAATATATTTATAAATAAAAACATCTTAAAAAATAACTCCTAATACACCTAAAAACAACTTTTAAAATAAATTATAAGTCAGATTGACCTAACTTAATGATTTAAAAAAGTACTTAACAGTGTGATAGAGGTTACTTTTCAAATAATTTTGTATCGAAATGTATGCTAATGATATTTTTTTATTTTTTAAAAATTATTTTTGATATCAACACATCAAAACGATACAAACATATAAATTATATTAATTTTTTTAAAAAATAAATAAATTTAAAGCTAATCAAGAGGTCATCGTGTGTTGCGATCCCAATACCATAGAAAGAAACCGATCTTTGCCCACTAATTCAATGGAGAATGTCACAATTGCAACTTGTTTGCTACATCATTGCAACCTGGACTAAAACCCAACACTAACAGATTATCAGCCCACCCAAAAAGATCAGGCAGTCCATTGCTTGCCACGTAGCACACTTCGATCTTAACTGCATCGGAGCA
>Ga0325410_1007632_pt1 | contig 11795 bp, 9 predicted proteins | sample PopdelMetagenome_16_FD_206182 | JGI IMG/M metagenome (GOLD analysis project Ga0325410, IMG submission 206182) | Populus deltoides microbial communities from Bellville, Georgia, United States - Xylem-PdIQD-R3 | ecosystem: Host-associated > Plants > Phyllosphere > Stem > Wood/Secondary xylem... | reverse complement strand
AATCACGTGTGAGTTGGCTGGTTAACAACATTACAAACAAGTTAATCTGCACCAACTACGAAACAATTATCCGGTGAGCATCCAAAATCACGTTGTTGAATTCTAAACAACATGGAATTTGGTTAGAAAGGAATAAAAAAACAATGATTCACCGAATTGACAGGGTCTGTAAAGTTTAGACATCAAAATTGCAAGCACGCATATTATGCCTTTTCATTTGAAGAAAAAGGAAGAAAAACAAAAGTGCAAACATGGAAATAAAGTAAAAAAAAAGGGGCAAATCCGGGATGACAAGAAAGGGGCAGCAGAGGGAGATGGATGCAAGAGATTTTCAAAAACCCTCGTTCCAGTTAAAGCAAAAGTCGTAAACATAACCCTCCCACCCCCACCCTTTTCTTCTTCCATAGCCCCTTTCTCTTTCCCTTTCTTTTCCCCTCCCCTTCAATAAATTTTTAAAAAAACCCCCAAAACCCTAACCGTAACCTCTCCCTATATCTCTCTCTGTATTATTACTATTATTATTATACCCAAAACATTTCTGATTACTACTAGTTTAGTTTTCTTATTTGACTATCGAGAGACATGGGAGAAATGGTTGCTACAACTGATGCTACTTCTGCGGTTACTGGTGGTGGTGGTGCTGGACGACAGCAGCAGCATACACTGTCAGCGAGAGTGAGGAAAATTATACAATCGATTAAAGAAATTGTGGGAAATTTCTCTGATGCTGATATTTATATGGTCCTTAAAGAGACCACCATGGATCCTAATGAGACCGTTCAAAAACTGCTCAATCAAGGTCTGCGCTTTTTTTATTTATTCATTTTTTGCTGTGTTGACTGATGGTTGTTGTGCGTGCGTGTTTCCTGTGAGAAGTATTTAGACTTTGCAAGTTGGAAAATAACGCGCATATGCTAAAGAATGGTGTTTTTATTTTCCGGGTTCTAGAGGTTTTAGTTTTAAATACAAGTTAATTCTTTTTGGCTTTGGTTCTGGCGTTTTTGGCTTGTGTAATGGGCCTTTTTTTTTTCTGTGTTGTTTTCCAGTCTGGAAGTTGAAAATTGATGGCCTCTATTGGGTTTTTCACTGTCACGACGTTATGTTTAGTTTTGCTGCGTTTTTGTGTGCTTTGGTGTTTGTGATGTGTTTTGAGTAGTGGGTATTGGGTGCTTTCTGTTGATGTTTTATTATAGAAGTGAGTGTGCAGTTCTCAATGTTCCAGGCTTGAAAAACAAATGACCTCTCGAAAGTTTGTTTTCTTCATGTTATCTTGGTCCATTGGAATTGCATTGTACTTGTTGGTATGGAATTCTTAACTTGATGGTTGTTGGGTCAAGAGTAAATTTTTAAGGTGTGCTTGAGGTTTTAGAGTGGAAAGGAAGGGAGGGGAACTATAGAAGGGGGTGAAAAGACCATCCGAGGTATATGATTTTTCTTTGTTTGGTGAGAGTAAAAGGGCGAGGTAAGAGGTAATGGTTATTAGGTTTAAGCATATGTTGTTGAAATAAAATTGTTTTCTTATAATACTGATTTGGAGGTTAATGATAATTGTTATATGTTGTAGAAGTCATCAGCAGATTGTTCTATGATGTGAGAATGCTGTCAGTGTGAGAATGCCAAAATTATAGTTCTATTGATGTGCATTTTTTGGGACATGATATTAATGTGATTGGCATGTTTAATTCATACTTTTGTCACAGCATTGGATGAAATCTGTCCGTCTTGAGTATCATTGTTTCATGATTATCTGCTATCCATATTTTCAGCTACTTTAATGTAGACTGCTCAAAGGTTCATTATAGTTCATCGTGCTTGGTCTGTGGTGCATCATCACTGAGCCATGTTCATTTGCTTATGGTCCCTGTCATGGAAGTTAGGTAAGTTGGTTGGTCATTAAGCTGATGCTCTTCAATGATGTGTGTGGATTTATCACTTGAGTTTTAGGGAGGTTAGAAAGATGGGTATAGCTACCCATGACTTCTTTTAGAAAATGTCTTAGTTTGTTGGAAATAAAAATCTGTGTTTCTTGAACCTTCTTATTAGTCCTATGAAATGGTATCTTTGTGTGCTGTGATTTTCCCCTTTCTGGCTTGTGTTTGCTACCTTGTTGGTTTGGTCATTTTTGAAAGTGTATTTAATTTTGATGTGTTAGTTGTATAACCCACTTATTCAAATGAATTTTATTTGATTTTCTTATCAGATCCGTTTCATGAGGTGAAGAGAAAAAGAGATAAGAAGAAAGAGGTATGATTTTGTGATCTTTCCTAATTGAATTCTGTCCTGTTGTCTTGATCATTTTTCCCAATTGATATTTATGCTATTGCTAATGTGATCTCATTTGTGAATTATTACTTATTGTAGTGGAGTCACAATATGCTTTATGCTTAACATTTGGAAAGTGCTGATCTGTTAGATTCTTCTCACATGATTTCCATCATCATTGATTGCTAGACATTTGATTCTATAAATTAATTAGAGTTTTGGAATTAATCTGACATTGCATTATTTTCCGTGTTTTCAGATTGAAATTTTCTGCTTTATTATTATGTTCAATTAGTCCAAGATGAACTTATTAGACCATGCCATTTAAGAATTTGCAACTGTTCACATTTAAGGAATTTGTCTCTACTACCTCTTAAATAATTATGCAATACAGGATTCAAGGAAATCTTATATCCAATTCAATTTGCAATTTCAAACATTCAAGGAATTTTTGATATGTCATATTGTGAGTTTTGTTGTTTGGAGAATGTGCTCTCATAATTCTCGTATCTATGCTCTCTTGCATCACAATTAATTAAATTTTCTTCTGTCAAAAATTCTTAAATACATTCGGGTGAACAGCTGCTAAGATTGAACATAATTTACATGGATTAAGGTCTTTGATTAAAAGGTATACAATCCTGTTTCAAATTGAAGTTTAAGTGTTTTGTTTTACAGTTATTGCATTAATTCCCGTGTCAATGCTTGCACTGATCTAACATTTTACTCATGAGTTTACATGCTTGTGGCCTCAGAGTATGAGTTACAGGGGTTCTGTGGATTCAAGAAAACAACCAGAGAATTTTGATCAAGGGATGAGACCCCGTACATTTTTGGATCGCCATGCTCGACGAGGAGGCCATGCTCGAACTGATTCGATTGGTAATAGAGGAGTTAACAGAGAATTCCGTGTCGTGAGAGACAACAGAGTTAATCAAATTGCAAATAGAGAACCAAAGCCTGCTTTGCCACAAGGTTCAACATCAGCAAAGGAGAAAGTCAGTGGAGTTACAGAAAAAGGGTATGCCTTTTCAGGTTCTTTCACAAACTTTTCATGCCATTGTTTTTCTGTTTGTTTTCATTTACTTACGCTGACTGTCGTTCTTGGTGGCCCTATTATGCCCGAGTGCAAAATGCTAGTCTGGTAATTATTTTCACAAACCCTAGCAATCTTTGCTGGTGCAAAAGCATTTTGTTTATATTTATCACATAAACATTCAAGCTTCTGAACTAAGACAGATTTGATATGATCATGACCTTAGTAAACCACAATCCTCAGCTTGAGAGCTTTCGTTCTACTAGCAATGGTCATGAAGTGACATTGTGAACTTAGTTATAGCTTATAAGTTTCACTTTTACAGTTAAAATAAGTAGCTGCTACATAACTTGGATAAATGTTAAATTTTACTTGTATTTTTTGGAAAAAGAAAGGCAACAAGCTCTAAAAGCATTGGCTGTCATCCAAGCGTGCAGGGTTCTGTTAATGTAGTTAGTGTTACTGTTATATTATGTGTGTTTTGACCAACCTGAAAGCACATATGCAATCATGCCAAATTACTAGCTTTCCCAACCCACAACCTTAGCTGATAAGGAACAGTGCTAAAAAGCCTCAAAGTCAATGTGTTTCTAAGTTCCTAGGGTAGGTGCTTTTACCTAGGCTTACATGAGGTGGCCAATGAGCACCTAAAGTGCAGACCTCATCAGTTGATTAGGTGAGAAAAAGATAAATTCTCTGTTTTTGTTTCTTTGGGAAAATATTCTCTCTATTTTGTTCAGTTCCTTTACTTTCTCTCACCACTAATTTCCCCCCTTTCCGTCCACGTTTTTTTCCTAGACAAAACTGAGGGGTTTTATTTTATTTTATTTTTTTCAAATTTGAGCTGATAGGCTAATTTTATTTTCATGTATAGCGCATACCTGTTCTTGGTGCCTAGATTCCAAGAGCTATTGGTGCTTTAGCACAGCTAGTCTCTTATAAGAACTCTTAGCAGGAGAAGGGAGGCTAATCTTTTGGAGTTTCCGGAATTCAATTGACAATTATTCTGGTTTTAAACAGTGCATTGTAGATAATGAAGAAACCCTTAATTTCCACTGGGGCATTTCTTTTGCAAACTTAATGGAGCTTGGGTAAATAGGACTTTCAATGAGATATTGTGGAAAGGAAAAAAGAAATTGAGAGAATAGAGGATTTTTGGGTATCCTTTTAATGAGATATTCTTTCTCCATTTAGTTTCCACCTTGAAAGTTCTTATTATTTTGAGAAAATCTTTGGTTACTAGGGTTCTAACTTAGAGGGCACAGTAGAAAAAAAGGGAACCTGGTGACTATTATTAAAGAGTTGAATTTCAACTTTTAGTGAAAAAAGAAGCAATGAAGGAATTCCACTGTGGTTTTGCTTTGCATCATACAAGTGATCGTTCCTATGTTCTTTGCTATTGAATCATTATTTACTTTCAGTTGCAAATCCAACAGACTATTTTTAAGGAATTGAACAAGATCCTTATTTTTCTTTTAGCAGTTTAGCAGGAATTTCAAACAACAACTTAAAGCCTTCTAATGCACGAAGTTCATCTCAAACTTCTAATGGGCCTACTGATCCTGAACCTAGATACAACAGAGATGCTAAGTCAAGGGTTGGTGATAGGAAAGTGGTATCAGAGGAAAAGCGATCTACAGCTTCTAATGTTACTACTTCACGGGCACAAGTGGTGAAACCCAATAATTCTCAACAACATGATGCATCGCTAGCTTCAAGCAATTCTGTTGTTGGGGTGTACTCCTCCTCGACAGATCCTGTGCATGTGCCATCTCCCGATTCTAGATCATCTGGTGTTGTTGGGGCGATTAAGCGTGAGGTTGGGGTGGTGGGTGGTCGCCGGCAGTCTGAAAATGCTGTCAAAGATTTGTCATCAAGTAATTCATTCTCAGAATCATTTCATCCTTTAACTGCAATATCTAATACCGCTCAAGTCCGTCAAACTGCTGTGACTGAATCAATGCCCAGCGTTCCTGTTAACAGATCATTCTTACACAACCAGTATAACAGCAGGCCTCATCAACAAACTGTGGGTTATCCAAAAGGTTTTACATCTTCCATAAGCTCTTTTCTTAGATTATTGTCCTTTAAATTGTTCTTGCTGCTGTTTTGATAGCAATAGTCTGTGATGACATTTTTCTGCTTTGAATCATCCATTTCTGGTTTTTTTTTGACATCTGAAAAGCACTCGTTATTTACATTAATCTACCCACTCATCGTTGTTATTATGGCGTGATTTCTATATGAACATAAGTACTATTATTACAGCATGTGTTACATCACAACTGGGCTTTAATGATGCTATTTCTTCAAGGGTTTAGATTGTTGAGCATTGAATGTCGTCCAGATTCTGGAGTGTTTTAGAGATACTCCTTTGCTGCAAAGGGGCTTCGTACTTGAAAATTGATATAAATGGCCTAATAGGGTTTTGATATTAACTGTTAATTTCCCCTGTGCTTGATCTCATTCTATCATATTTCATTATTAATTTTAATGAATGAAAATTCTCCTGCTTTTTAATTTTAGTTGAGTTATTAGCTTCTTTCCGTAGTTTGTACACTTATAAGTATGAGTAACATTAATGAAAACTTGCAATGACTGGACTGCTCTACTTATTTTCTGAAATTTCTGGGACTTATTTAACCAAAAAAGTTTGTGCAGCTTCACAGCATAATAAAGAGTGGAAACCAAAGTCGAGCCAGAAATCAAGTATTACTAGCCCTGGAGTTATTGGAACACCAACAAAATCCAGTTCACCTCCCACAGATAATTCTAAGAGCATGGAATTGAATGCAGCTAATTTGCAGGACAAGTTTTCACGAGTAAACATTCATGAAAATCAGAATGTAATCATAGCACAACATATTCGAGTCCCTGAGAGTGATAGGTGCAAGTTGACCTTTGGCAGTTTTGGAGTGGAATTCGATCCTTCCAGGAATTCTACACCTGGATTTCAAGCAGTAGGAATTTCAGAAGAATCAAACAGGGAATCTGCCATCAGGTCTGTTTTCTATTTTGCACAATCTTTTACATCTAGAGGTTTTGCAAATTAAGATATCTGAATTGGGAAAGATTTGGAATGTTGTTGTTTCCATATAACAGTCTTGAGATGAGTTCCATACTGTCTATCAATGTGAATGGTGGTAAGGTCATTTGCTCTGAACTCTTGCTATTGTTATTGTTCCTTTAGTGCTGGTGTCCATAAATTGGTATCTTCCTGTTGCAGTTAAATAAACTTGAGCAAACAAAGTCAGAAATATTGCTGATAAATAATAATTAGGGTTAATTTAGTAATGTAATAGCATCAGTACAAGTATCCTATCACTGGAAGAGTAAAGATAGGAGTTTTCAAGTAGAAATTAGAAGGACAAAAAAAGAAAAGAGAAGTGTGTTAAAAAAGCTGTAGAAAATTACATATTAAAAGCAGTTGATTGAACATAGTTAACATGAAAAATGCTATGCCAAGTTCAGTGCTCTAATTTGTGCTAAACATGAAATAGTAAATGTGATGGCAGTTTACCAGCATCTTGTCCGGAGTCTTCCAGTGAAGATGCACCTGGTGGCAAGCAGATTGAGTTGCTAGATGATCAAGCAAGAAATTCTGAGTCTGACTCTCCAGAAGCTGATTTAGCTTCTGAACATCAATTGCCTGAAAAGTCATCAAGTCCTCCAGACTTGGATAATTATGCTGATATTGGTTTGGTTCGAAACAGCAGTCCATCCTACGCGCCTTCAGAGTCACAACAGCAACAAGATCATCCTGAGTTACCAAGCTTTTCGGTGAGTTCACTCCTTGGATTAATGAAATGTTATATGCCAGCTTAAAATTAACGCTTAGCAAGTTGCTTTAGAGTGGTGTCAGCTTATTTGAAATAATAAAAAAAGCAGTTTTCATTGCATGATCTTTTCCATACCTTTTTGTGTTAGCATTCTGATGTGATTGTGTGCAAGCAGGCATATGATCCCCAGACTGGTTATGATATGTCATATTTCCGACCCCCAATTGATGAAACGGTACAGGGACAGGGTCAACCATCTCCACGTGAGGTAAATTTACCTGCTATAATACTTTTATATGTGCAAGGTAGCATGCTTCTCTATATCTTCATCGCATATTAACTTGCATGCTTGCAAATGTGCACAAACCCAGTTTCCTTATTTATTGATGTGAATGGGTAAATAGCAGTTGTCAGTTTGGTTCTGCATAATTACATAGCGTATGTGGTGGTGGAAATTGTCTTTCCCTATAGACTGACACTCGGAAAAGCAATTGTGCTTTGAAGAAAACTTCCCTATTTAGTCATTGCGTTATATATTATATGGGAGTATGGTGTCATTTAATTTTCATTACCTTATGACTTCAGGCCTTAACCGCCCATACAGGCAACCACATTCCTACATCAACAATGCCCACAATGCAACAGCAGCCTCCACTGGCTCAAATGTACCCACAAGTTCATGTCTCACCTTTCACAAATCTCATGCCATACCGTCAGTTCATCTCTCCTCTTTATGTTCCACCAATGCCCATGCCTGGCTACTCTAGCAACCCTGCATACCCACATCCGTCAAATGGAAACAGTTACATGCTGATGCCCGGAGGTGGTTCCCATCTTAATGCAAATGGCCTCAAGTATGGAATCCCGCACTATAAACCGGTTCCTAGCAGCAATCCTGCTGGTTTTGGAAATTTTACAAGTCCAAGTGGGTATGCGATAAATGCTCCTGGTGTGGTTGGAAGTGCAGCAGGTCTTGAAGACCCATCTCGGATGAAGTACAAAGATGGAAACATTTATGTTCCCAACCCACAGGTAAAAGTTCTTTGTCGTAATGACAATCGGACTTTACATTTGGTTGCTTTTATGGCTAACTGAGTAATTACATGAATTGGTCTGTCCATCACCTTTTTGTTGATTGCCTTTTACATTTGCTGTTGCAGGCTGAGTCATCTGAAATTTGGATTCAGAACCCAAGGGATCTTCCAGGCTTGCAATCGTCACCGTACTATAACATCCCTGGGCAAACACATACTGCGTATTTGCCATCCCACACTGGCCATGCCTCCTTCAATGCGGCTGCAGCACAATCTTCTCACATGCAATTCCCAGGCTTGTATCCACCTCCACAGCCAACTGCAATGGCAAGTCCGCACCATTTGGGTCCTGTTATGGGCAACAATGTTGGAGTTGGGGTTGCCCCATCTGCTCCCGGGGCACAAGTGGGTGCTTATCAGCAACCTCAGTTAGGCCATCTCAACTGGACAACAAACTTCTGAAGGTAAATGTCAATTCAAACCCCATAAGGGATTCAAGTAGTTATAGAAATTTATTTTTCCTTGTGAAATATTTAACCTTTTTATCTTCATTTATTTAATGCAATCAAAGTTCCATTTTCAGGCATCTTTTTTTTTTTTTTTTTGCGCTGTCCTACTTAGGTTGCTTCTGTTTCCCATAATGTAGACAAACCATGCACATTGAATCAAAGATACAGATGTAGGCAAATATGGTACTAAAAAAAAAGTTTCATAAATTTTATACTGGTGTATAGTGTTAAACCCCATTGTATGTTCTTGCAAGTCAACACGATTGGTCTGTTCGTAAATGAAGTCCATAATTGATTGTCAGTTTTCTTGTAGCAGTGCTGTTCTTCTAACTTCCTAGTGCTCAAAGACCGTCCGAATTGGTTACCAAAGCCTTTCTTTTGTGGTTGATTGTTGTTTGAAAACCCAATTTCGGGTCTCCAAATTTGCTTGAGTTAATTATAAATTAGTCTTCATAGTTTTTAGAAATGAATTGGTTAGCCCCTCTTCAATGAAAAAAAAAAAAAAACTTAAATAACCCTTGTAGTTTCATATCTTGTTACTAACTTACTCTCACTTTGTTAATAAACCTAGTTAAGTATCATCAATTTAATATTTTGTTTTTCAAAAATATTTATTTTTTACCAAATCTTCCTACTCAAAATTCTTTTCCCTCACCAGAAAGGAAAAAAAATATTGATTCTTCACCGTAATACCACAATTAATAACACAACCATAATAAAATAGAACTCATGTTCAAGAGTTTATATATTCCAAATTAAGAAAAAAACTACATCCCATAGGGAAATCACTATAGATCCCTTCACAAATCGCTGTTTATTGGCACAATGCTTTGTATCTTTTCAGTCCTTTGAACTTTTTTTTTTTAAATTTCACTCATCAAACTTTTTTGTTTAATTTTATCTATGTACATTGTTATTTTGGATTTGGGTCTACAAAATTATTTTAATTAGCTTGGTATGTGGTTCTCAAGCTCTAAAAAAAATATCATAATATTTGGTTGATGTTCAGTTTTGAAAAACAAAATCAATTTTATTACTTGAAAAAAATTCAAAATTGAGGGACCTCATATGACATGTTTAACACAAAGGTTTTATTGTACTGTTCAAAACATATTTTTGAAATTGTTTGACTTTAGAATTGTTTCATTTTCTATTTTGGTTCTTTATTTTTTGTAATTCTTGTTGTAGTCTAAAATTTTATTTTATTAGTTTTTAATTTATTGGTTTGAGAGTAGAGATAGAGAGTTGCCAAAAAATAATGGAGAGAGAAAGTTGATGGTTGAATATATTTTGACAACAAAAAAAGTTATTTTTGGTATCAATGAATTTTGTTTGATGAGAGAAATTCTAATGAAGTAGTAAAAAGCTTTAGATTAGATCTCGGCTTTTCACGACTACTTCTAGGCTGAGGTGTCTAGGCTTAATTGTTTTACATTTTTTTGCATAAGCAAATCTCATATCAAGATAGAAAACCATTTGATATTTAAATCAATAAATTGTAAGAAGAAAAGAAAATATAACAACGAGAAAAAAAACATATGAGAGTGTATATTGTTGTGTGTGGCATTATATTGTGACTTTATGTGAACTTGTGTCTTATTACAAATAATTTAAAATATTTATACATCTCGATCACATGAAATTACCTTGTAAAGCATGGAGTTGCAGACACCATGTTGAGTAATAATGGAACAATATTTATACCATGTAACTAAAGCTGTGTAGACGCTATACTTTAAGGGTTGATGCCACTATTATTGGTGAGAAAGATAAACATCCACTGAAAAGATAGGTTAGTAAGAGATAGCTATTAGTAAAAAATATATGCGTCATACTGACAATTCATGTGTTTGTCCAGGTGTAATACACCAAAGATAACAAAACACTTCAAAGCATCACAAGTATATGAAAATAAAATAAAAGTAAAATAAAATAAAACTTTGTTTTTTGAATCAAGTTTTTGATCTAATTATATTTTAACAAAACTAGACACATAAAATAATGCGATTGAATAAAATCTAAAACAAAAAACATCATGATGGGTTGTACAAAAAAAAAAAAAAACGCTTATTAATATTAGAAAAATATCTAATAATTTTATTAAAAAAATTAATTAAAAATTGAATTATGCTTTATTAAATAATATCCTAAATATATTTTTAATTAATTTATTTAAATGAATTTTAATTAAAAATTTTCAAGACCTGATTTGAATTTAAAAGATATTTCATTAAGGTGTTGTTTCATGTTATTAATTTTTTTTTATTGAATTTAAATTTAAATCAAAGAGGAGAAAAACTTCAAAGATAAAATATAGGCCTCGACCCAACTGCTAAGCCCATTCCTAGTAAGCCCATTAATCCCTCTCTATCTCTTTCTCTATTTATTTTATTTTACTTTGTTATATTTTCATAGTTGGAGTGTTTTACACCTTGGAGGCCGGAGACTTTTGAAGAGTAATAATTAAGATGATTTTCACCATCTCATGATGAGGCTAGAAGGATAAGATATGTGAGTATCTGTGTATTATTCGAGGCTGCTCTCTTTAATGTGAGATCTCCTTCCTTTTGTTCCTCGGGATCGCCACTTTACATGTTTCATGCTCCTCCTTTATTTGTCTACAAGCACCCAGGCATATTTCCTTTATTTGTCTCTCGTGTTTTGCATCTTCAAGGATTACGATAAACTCAATCTGAAATCAAATTCCAACTCGATCGCTGCAATGTTACTTTACAAGTCATATATCTTAACTACTTAGGTTGAGCCTTCACACCAGCATGCATGGCACCGACACCAAATTCCAACTCGATCGCTGCAATGTTACTTTACAAGTCATATATCTTAACTACTTAGGTTGAGCCTTCACACCAGCATGCATGGCACCGACACCAACTATATATGATGTCACCAGGAAAGAAAGAAGGGACAATATTCATATCAAGAATCGAATCTGTAGATCTAGTATAAATCTGGGTTCGAGCTGTACTGCAAGTTAGGTTAGTTCAATAGATGAACTCTGCGTATATATATACACACACTATATAATGGAGTTATTTATTCTTCATATGAACGTCACTGGGATTTGATCTGCAACTTGTTGAAGAATTAATGTGGGGTAACTTGTTTTACTCAATCAAAGCTAAAGGAAAATAATGGGGGGGGGGGGGGCGCCGCC
>Ga0325410_1007629_pt1 | contig 11799 bp, 4 predicted proteins | sample PopdelMetagenome_16_FD_206182 | JGI IMG/M metagenome (GOLD analysis project Ga0325410, IMG submission 206182) | Populus deltoides microbial communities from Bellville, Georgia, United States - Xylem-PdIQD-R3 | ecosystem: Host-associated > Plants > Phyllosphere > Stem > Wood/Secondary xylem... | reverse complement strand
AAGGTATCTTATATTATTAGATATGTTATTATAAAACATGCTTTAGTTAAGGAGTTATTGATACTTCAAGTGCAAAATGATGATATAAAACCTTGATAAAAATGCACTTTTAAGTACTAATCAGTCACCTATCTGCAGTAGAAGCTCTACTCAAGCTCCCCTATTTCTGTTGTTGTACCACACCGGTGGTCCCTCCTGCAGTCACATACTCATCTCATAAATTTTTCTCATTTAAGGATATATTTTAGAATAATTATATCAATAACTAATAGATGTTTCTTTCAATCATTTCTTTCTTTATATCTTACATTTTTCTCATTACACCCATTAATGTTGTCATCCTTTATCCAACCATAATTATCATTCCTTCAAGTCGATATTACATAGAATACATATTCATCTATTACTCATATGTTACTTTCTATGCATGTTTATTTTTCTTATAATAACATACATACATATATCATGTATATTTTCAATGTTAGTATCTCAATGTGCAAGTGTTCGTATGAGTCAATTCTTTTATATTCTTATATATGGTATTCACATGAAAGTCTACTGTTACTGTCTAACTTTGAACTATTACTGTCCAATTTCCAACCGTTACTGTCTAACTTTGAATTGTTACTGTCTCATTTCCAACTATTACTGTCTAACTTTGAACTGTTACTATCTAACTTTGAACTGTTACTATCTAACTTTGAACTGTTACTATCTAAACATTTGAATTGTTACTGTCTACACATTGAACTGTTACTGTCCAACTATTACTGTCTAACTTTGAACTGTTACTGTCTACATATTTGAAATGTTACTGTCTACACATTAAACTGTTACTATCTACACATTGAATTATTATTGTCCAACCGTTACTGTCTACACATTTGAACTGTTACTATCTATACATTGAACTGTTACTGTCCAACTGTTACTATCTTGATATCGAACTGTTACTGTCCAACCTTGCCTCAGATTTTTACCTATATCTAGAGTTATAGAACTCTATTTCAAGCGAGATTGATCTCGTTGGAAAGCTAATACATGAGGCTACAAGTTCTCTGAGAAAGAAGAATCCAGTTCTACCTCTAAGATAGTCAAAACTGCTCATACAAAAAAAATCAGACTTACTGCTCTACAGGGTTTATCATGACCCAGTCTCGGTTGGTAACCCATAACTGGAGTTCTACAGCTCCAAATTAAGCAACACTAATTTCCTTAGTTATCTAACATCCAAGACTACAATTTCTATGAAGGAACCTGGTTCTAATTCCCTCATCCTTCTATCCAAAATCTTACTGAAAGTCAAGAGACGAGTTTGTCCAGATTCGTCACCTCCCCTTCCCTTCACACATAACTTTCACAACTATATTTTCTGGGTAAATTATCATAGTTTCACGTCCCCAATCACATACCACACATGAATTAACTTAATTTTAACAACAAATACTTTTCTCCCAATTCAAGTCTAAAAACCATAATTTATAATTCACATCAAGGCATCAATTCATTATCGAATTTGAAATGACTTATAAGATCATGTTTAGAACACCTTACCCAGTACGAATTAAGATTTTGATCTTCAACCAGTTGAAGATTTTTCAACTCCCTCCTTTCTTATCTAATGACAACCAGCCCTCCATCTTCTCTTCTTGTTCAATTTCCTTGTTAATCCCTTGCCCACAAGTGTTTATTTCATCTATAAACCCTTAATCTTGGATGAGTTCTTGAAATTTTGGTGTTTCTCTCTTGATTTTGCAAGAATGAATACAAAAACTCCCTCTTTTCTTTCCTTATGATTTCTGCCAATTTTTGGGTGAGAATAAGAATATTTATGCTCTATTATTTTTTTTATTTGCATTTAGGCCCCCACATCTTTCTTCTTCTTCTTATAATTAAGTTATACCTTTTTTCATTTCTTATGATTTCACCCCACAACTTTTAGTTTAGTTTATTTTCTTTAATTTAATCCAACTCTCAACATTTTCGGGTTGATTTATAATGTCTTGAAATATTTCGTCCAGAAACCTATATCCAAAAATTTCTGAATTCCCATTTTTATTTAACCATATGCATGAATTTCTTCACTTTTATTTCTCATGTAGTTAGTTTGCAATCTACGTAACCTTTATTTTCCCTAAGGTTTACACAAGATAACTCAATGTTAAATGATAAAATTAAAAAAATAATAAAATAATATGTCTTGATTCAACCTGAGATTTCATAGAAAACTCACAACCTAGATTATTAGGTTATGCCAATTTCATAAAAAACAAATTGAAAAAAATAACAATTGTAAATTCTCAATAATCCAAATGTATAATTAAAGGTGATCATTTTCTGTTAGTTTCGGTTTTTACCAATAAAAACAAGCAAACCAAAATTTTATAAAATACAAAAAATAAAACCGAAACTGGTTCAAACCGACCAGTTTACATTAAGTTATTTTATATTAAAAACTAAAACCCAACCGACCGATTTTGGTTCTATTCGGTTCAGTTTGATTTTGGTGCAATTAGGTTCGGTTTGATTATTTTATATTAAAAACCAAAAACTATATTATATTTTAGGGTTTTTTTTTTTTTTACTTTCTAATGGTCTTGGTTTCAGTTTGGTTTGGTATTTTCAGTTTGATTTTTTATTTTTTTGGTTTGGTTTTTCAATTTTAGACTTATGGAACCGAAATAAACCAAATATTTTTTTTAAATATTCTAATCGTTTTAATCAATTTTTTTTTCATGGTTCGGTTTTTTTAGTTATTTGTTTTTGATTTAATCAATTTTTTTGATTTTTTTGCTCACCCTTATGTATAATGATGAAATTGAAAAAAAAACCAGTTAATAAAAAAAGCCCCCAAAAATAAAACACCTAAAAATCTAGGTAAGACCGCCGAACCTTACGAGTCGAATCATATAAATGAGATAACCTAACAGAGAAAAAATTGAAAAAAATAACGAAGCTTAATTTTTTTAAAAGAACTCGAATTTAAAATGACAAATCACAATTATAGACTCATGATTAAAATTGAAAATAAATCAAAATTTAACAAAAAGACCAAGATAAAACTTTTAAAATAAAACAAATGAGTACTAAAATTGAATTATTAGTAAATAAGAAGACAACTCTGATATTTTAAATGGTCAACTCTAATGTCAAGGGGAGGAGAGAAAATGAGAAATAAAAGAAAAAAGAGTGTCAATAATACATTGTCACATAAACGATGACATGTGCACCACAAATGAAAGGAGATGCCTTGATGCTTCACATATCATCACGGAAGCTATCATTTGGACGTTAAAAGATACCGTACACACCACCAAAAGACCATAAACGTCTCCCACCTATTAGCACATGCCAGCCAACTTTGATTCTTAAATTATATTTTATATTTATTAAAATATCTAATTGTCTTTTTAGTCAACTTGATAATAACTAAAAAACTAGGATGAAAATACAAAAAAGCCCATGGATGCTAGTTAAATAAGCTTATTCCAATTAATTTAGTTATTTTACTGTACTTTTAAAATGAAAAAAAGACTTATTTATCCCTGATTATTTTAATAATGACTAATAAACCCTGTAAAAAAAATGTATTACTCCTAATAACCAATTAATCGAATTCTTTTAGAAGAATAAAAATTGATCTTTACATTATTTCAATTAACAATAAATCCTCTAATAGTGAACAATGTTTTTGCCTCTCCAATTAGCTTTTGTTAATTTTTCTTATTTGATTGTAAGTTTTCAAGGTAGCTTCAATGATTTTTATTTCTTTTTTATTTTTTTCAAAATCAAAAGCCATATGATGGATGTAAATAATTTCAGAAATATAGATTTTGGCATTAAGTTAAGGTATACTTTGAAGCTTAGGTGACATGTCTTTCCAACATGATTTCATAAAGAAGATGAGCTGATATAAATTTTTTTATGCAAAAAATAAATAAATGTTCACGTGTTATTAACATGTTTTTTTAGTAGATAAAAAATCTAATCATGAACTCAAAATCTAATGCATATGTTTAACAAAACACTCTAAGATTTATATGCGCAAATAAATGCTAAACATAAATTCTAACACCAACCAAATACTAAGTTGTGAAATTAAGAGACATATATAGATAAAGCGAAGTCAAAACTTGGTTTACTAAAAAAATAGTTCAAGATGACATTTTTTGTAATATTGAGATAACAAAATCTCAAAACAACTTGAGTTAACTTAATAAACTCGAGACTTGAGTCATGAACCAAACTAGGTTTAATAGTTTCTTTTAAAACAATTATTTATTTAAGAATAGGACAACAAAAGTTGAAGCTTGCATAAAAAAAAATCAAATAAAAATGAATTATGATGAGTTCCACAAAAAGAATATTTCTAATTAAAAAACAAAAGATTTGTATGATTTTAATTGAAAACACAATAAAAATCAAACTATTATGAATAAAATAAATTCTAAATATATTTGTACTTAATTTAAATTTTAATTAAAAATATAAAAAATATATTTTTAATTAATTTTTTTTAAAATAAATTTAAATTGTTGAGAAAAGGAAGAAAAACAACCTAGAATGCTAGTCTAAATGGCCTAACGCTTAGGCCTTAAAAAATAAGCCTACTAATACATACCCTCAGACCCTTTCTTCTTCTTTTTTTTTTTTCAAGTTGTTCATTTATCCAATTTTTTTCATTAAAAAGAAAAAAAATGACATGTCGTCTACTGCTTCAAAGGACACATCATTGCTTTGTTTAAAATTCAATCACAATTAGGTGGTTGACAAATCCGGGGAGGAGTTTCGGGGCCTAAAAACCATTTTCAACCTTTTTTTAACCTAAACACATCTAATAAATACTTTTAGAACAAAAAAAAAAAAAATCAATTTAACAATACTAAAAAAACACAAAAAACAACCCACAAACACGGAATTTTTTCCTCATCCTCGATTTACTTTTATTTTGGTATGATAGAGTTTCAAAAATACCTCAATGAAACTCTCCTCGTCGAATGAAACCAGTTAATACTAAGATTGACCTTTTTTGTTGTTGAAACATGGAGAATCAATAACTGTCTCTCTCTTTTTGCAAAGAAAATAAACTATTGGACTAAAATGTTTATAGTCTAAACTAAAAGGACCAAAAATAAAATTTGGCAAATCCTAAAGGCTTTTTTTTTTTTTTTCAAATGTGGAGGCAAAACATTAAAACAAAAGAAAAAAATTCCTTTTTTTCTGCATTGTTAATTTTGATCTTTTAATTTATTTTATTTTTACAAACAACAAAAATAATTTTTTTTTTGCAAAATCAAGCATCAACTCAACATCAAAATATTTTTCAAGACCAAAATAACCTTACAGAAATAAAATCAAACAAATAACAAAGCCCAATATCTAATAAGTATAATATCAAATGACTAAATAAAAAAAATGAAAAAAATTAAAGGAAAAAAAAGCAAGGTAGATAATATTTAGATAATGATTATCATTTTATTTTCTATTCCTTTTTTCATTAGAGTGTCAACCTTTATATTTAGATAACCAAGTTGAAAAAACTTCAAATATATCTAAACCTTTCCATAATTATTTAGTAGTTAGTTAATATTTTTTTAAAGTTCTGTCATTCCGTGATTCATGTGTTCCTACAAAACAAGTCCTTTTCATAAAATAAAGGAACCCCTGTACTTAAGGAAGCGTTTGGGAACGCGGTTCAACCTGCGTTCCCAAAAAAATTGATTTTTTTGGCTAAAATTTAATATGGTTTGTACGTTTTGGATCGTTTTGATGTGTTGATGTTAAAAATGATTTTTAAAAAATAAAAAAACATCATTGGCATGCATTTTGGCACGAAAAGTTATTTGAAAAACACCCGCAACCACACTGCCAAACATGCTCTAAGTTAGAAAAACATAAAGAGAAATGTAGTGTATAAAATGATAAGGAAAAAACAAAATGAAAGGCAGTGTTCTGTTTTAGGTTATTACATGTCGATGTATGTATTATAATTTATTGTCCAATTATCCTCTATATTTGGTTATTCTTGGGTATTTATATATCTTAAATCATAAGTATTTGCGCTATAAGTCTTAGGATTATAAAAGACATAAAATAAACTATTATTTTATTTATAAAAAAAGACATAAAATAAAAGATATAAAATAAACTATTATTTTATTTATAAAAAAAATTTAAAATCGATCCCAAAAATATAGACACATTGATTTAAAAATTTAGAATAAAAATTTATATACATATAAAAGAATCAGCTCGTTTACACCTTAAAGCCTAAAAATCAAAATATAAAACCCAATCAGGTTTCTCTTTAAATCTTGAAAGCTTAACCTAAAAAAATATTATTTTAATGGCCTTTTTTGTTTTAAAGACCACCGTTAATTAAAATGGAGGCTTGCCCAATCTCCTTCTTGCTCCTTTTATTTTTTTTACAGGTTATGCAACTGATTTGGGGGAAACTTGTTAGGTTGCAAGAAAAGATAGGGTTTAGTTTCAACATATATCAATCGAAAGAGGAAAATAACTTTATATTAAAAATTGCAGACTCCATGTTCATGAGTTCATACCTTTTTCCTTTCTAAACAAATTGCAAATTTCATGTTCCTATACTCTACGAATCATAGCTGCCACTACAGCAATTCTTAGATGGGGAGCAAACTTTCATAAATCATGATTCATGATTGGAGTAAAGGATCAAACACAAGTAAAAACAAAAAAAATAGTTAACAATAGTCGTTGATTCATAAAGTCTAATTTTCATACATATACAACAAGGATAGATGGGAACTCAATGATTCAAACAAGCTTTACACAATGATATGTTGCAGAAAATATGGTTCACATTAGTATACAAAGGTTGGAACCTGATTCTGCGACACTATTACTCTTAGGATGAACTGAATGTGCTTGAATCTGCAATGCAATTGCCTTTCACCCCACTACCCAATGCTTGGTCTCTTCCTCCTTGTGTTTGCGTATCTCTCTCACTAATGTTTTCTCTCCTTCTCATGTTTATTTTCTGCTCTTCTTACTTCCTCCCCCCATTTCTTTTTCAGTTCCTATAGTTGCTCTTTTTATAAGTAAATAATACCCCTCTTCAGGAAACAAATCATCGACTTGATGAGGGTTGATTCTTAGAAATCAACTTAATTGTTGGTAACCAAGACTGCTTGATTTGTGGAGAAGGATTACAATTTAAAAACCAAATCCTACACAAGAATGGAAAAGTTTGATTGGTTGACCGAAGAGCTATGTTTGATTCAGAATCTGTAGATGATTTTGGGAACTAAACCCTAATCTTCAGCCCTAAGATTGTAACTGACATGTTAGAAGACACGTTTTCATGATTTCTACGCCATCAAGAGACTAAATCATGATTGAGATTAAGCCTTAAATTTACATGAAAAGGAGTTGTTCCTACCTTCTCCTTTTTGCTTAGAAACCTGCAGATCTTTAAGAACAATACATTAACACTGTTTTTCTTGAAGCTTCATTAGCGTGTTATTCTTCTTTTAAGCAAAACGTACCATTTCACTTAAAGTAAAATGATGTTGTTTTTGCTCCTCCGACAAAATTAGTTTTTTTTTTTTTAATTCAATTTGGCCAAAATTCATCATAGCCCCTTCATTTCAGCGTTTGTTACTCCTTGATCCCTGGTCTTTTAATTTCTTGTTTTTGGCCAATTTTCATCTTTTTTTCTTAATTTCTTTCAATTTTACTCCTGAACAAGTTATTTTAGGCCCTTTGATTACTTCAAGGCTTCCATTTAAGTTTTTGTTACTTCAATTCTTTATTTTTAAGCCAAATTGACTTTCAATTTTATTTTTTCTTCAATTAAGTACTTAATTGATTTTTTTTAACTTGGTTACTTGTTCGAAATTCATCATTGAACTTCAATTTCTTTCAATTTTAGCCAAATTAAACCAGTTTATGCCCATTTCTCTTTACTTCAGACCTTAATGATGATTTAAAATTTTTTAAACTTTATTTTTGTTCATGGTGTTCAAATATTGGTCCAATTACAACCCTAACTGCATCTTTTATATATATATATATATATATATATATATATATATATATATATATATATATATATATTTGTGATTTTAGAGGTTTCTTAACACATAAAAATTAAATAAAAATAACTAAATAGATAAATTTATTGGAAAGATATATTTTTAGATTTTTCTAATATATACACAAAAATAAGGGTCTAAAATTGAGTTATAACAATTAACCTCTCTTTACAATGCAAAGTCTTATAAAAAGCTTTGTATAGTAAGCTTGTAAAGAAAGAAAATAATATTCGAAATGAAAAGGATTCGACACCTTTAAGTTTCAGTTAAGGGATTCGACACCCTTAGAAATCATATAATCATATTATTATAATAGGTGACCTACTCAAGTGGTCTTATTCTTATGAGTGACCTACCCAAGATGAAGAAAAGTGGAAATGATCTCATTCTAATGGGTGACTTACCCAAGCGATCTCGTTCATGGGTGACTTACCTAAGTGGTCTCATTGACTTTGTTGATTTGGGTCCATTAAAGCCTTCTTAGATTCCATTAAGGTTTTTTTCTATAAAATTCTTTTTTTACATGCTATGCAATGATTTGGTTAGATGATTTGCATGCATCCCTACCTGGTTTGAAGCATAGGTCCTCTTTTATCTTTGTTATTTCTCTTGATTGATGAGGTTTGCATCTTTTTGAGATGCTCAAATTTGGCCTGCATAGGTCCTATTCTGAGTTATTAGCAGTCTTACTCAAACTTAACCCATCATGACCCATTTATTTATTGGATATTTTCTATTTCACTTGTTATCTCATTTTTCATCACTACTTGACAAGAATCAAATCCATTTTTGTAAATGAAATTACCCTATTGTTTCACTACTTAAATAATCTTTTTTCATAGATTACTTTTAACCACAAAAAATGCCTCATATCTTGATCATGCCCCCTAGTGTACTTTGTTAGCAATTCAGACAAAAATCTTCTCTTTTTCTTTGGTGTGATTTTCACAATAGAAACTTTATTCAAAATGATTTTTGAAATCTTGTTCCTTGAAAACAAAAATTGTTTTGATATATGTTTAGAGTGCTTTTTCTTTGCAACTCCTTGAGGACCAATGATGATGAGGAGATCCCTTTTTTTTATGGGTTTTAAAACAGAAGTCTAGAGTAGAGACTCGAGATTTTGTGAAGAAAAAAACATTTTTTATTTGCATGAATAATAAAAAGTAGTTTGCTTGTAATGTCACGACTCTGATGAAAAAGTTCTTTGTGATTCATCAACACAATTTACTGGTCAAATACATTTGCTTACTTGTTTAGAAAATGAATTTTAATGGCACATAATCTTGGTTGTGGAAAGAAAGGGCTTTATAGGATCAAAGAGTGTTTCAAGATTTTAAGGACTTTATAAACTTAAAGAATGTTTCAAGGTTTTAAAGACTTAGGATCACTGTTGATTGTTGGATTTCTCATGTCTTTTGATTCTTTTCATTATACTGTCGTATTCTGTTGACTCGAACTCTTTCTTCTTTTTCTTTTTGTATGATCTTCGTTAGGGCATTCTTATTTTGCTTTGACTTTTCAATTTTATTTGTGCATACCCCACAACATTTAGGTTTCTTGGGCTTACTGCTTTCAGGATTCTCACTATTCTTTTATCCTTTGAACTTCTATCTTTCCTCTAGTGTGAGGTGTGATCCTAATCAAGGTTCTTATAAAGAAAAACCCATCTAGGGCTCAAATAGGGATAACAAAGGGTATAGTTATTTTTGGACTCGAAGGAAATAGCAAAGATGGTTTTCCATCATTTTAAGTACAAATGATTTTAGACTAACAAACTTTGACCTCTTCTAATGGTTTGAGACTTATAAAGGATTGTGTTTTGGGAGTCAATGACTAACAAACTTACTACATGTTATCATGCATGCAACTTAAACATGGTTAGTAAGACATGGTATAAGGGTAAATTCTTCTTCTTTTTTTTTTTGTTAAGAGTTTGTTTGATCTTCTTAGTGTAAGAATTGCTAGATTGCTGCCATATCAAATAATAAATCATTTCCTATAATCAAGAATCAAGTTTAACTTTTCAAAACTCACCTTAGGAAAAACTTTTTTTTTTTTTAAATTCACTAATTAGGAATACTATATTGAGTTAAGCCCATATGATAATAAAAGGATGAAAATGTGAGCTCTTTTTTTTTTTAATGAGTAAATGATGGAAAAGGAAGGGATAATGCTTAGAGAATTCATATCCAAAACTTCATTTTTATTATTCAGATGAAAATTTATACATTAAATATAATACTTTTTTACAAAATTAGAATTGATAAGTATAGGCAAGTCTTTTTCATCCATCTTGGCAAGCAATAATGCTCCTCCTAGTGATACGATCAAAAGATTGATGTCTTCTCCCAAGTGCAGGAGTGTCAAAGTAATAAATAACCGCAGCAGCAGCAGCAACAACAACAACAACAACAACAGTAGTAGTAGTAGTAGTAGTAGTAGTAGTAGTACTAATAATAATAATAATAATAATAATAATAATAAAGTATAAGAAGAAGAAGAAGAAGAAGAAGAAGAAGAAGAAGTTGATGAGAATTTTGAGATGGAAGATTAACGTAAGGATTAAACAATGATAACAACAAATGTCAACGTTAGAGGATCCACTAATGGTATTTCAAACAAGTATAGTATAAACTCTTATTATTCAATTGGAAACCACACACAAAGGAGGTTCCAATCAGATTATAAATTGTTAACATGATTACATTAGTTATCTTATTCAAATAATGCTAATACTTGTAAATGTTGTCAGACATTCATGATTATAACTTATGTTAACAACAAATCAAGTTTCTTTATAGCACAGGTGTCGGTTATACCATATAATATGGGCTATGAAAGTGCCAAGTATTTGTTGTACCAAGTGTTATACAACATAAATCTAGATTAACCATTTAACAAGCAAAGTATTAAAAATGAACACGATAACAAATATAAAACATGTTAGTATTCAACATTAAAGTCCATGTTGAGTTTATATTATACTTATCCTTACACCATTAGTGTAACCTTTTCACCTTGACATAATTAACTTAGCTAAACATAATGAAAGAAAGAAACATAAATAAACAAAATAAAAACATAAATAAGATAAAAGTTAACTAAGTAAAGGAAAGGAAATGAAAAGCATAAACAAAATATTAATATAAACAAAACTTAAGTATTACAAAATATAAAGAGAGGAAGCAAGAGCATGATCTTGATCTGAACACCAAGATGCCTAAATGCATGGCAAATGCCTCCTTTTATAGGCTAAAATTTGGAACTATTGATTGTTGACTAATTGATGAGTGGGTTGCCACATCTTGACTTGATGACAATTCTTATCTTTTGTCTGCCAAAAAAATCATTGATAATGTCATAATTTGAACTGATTTAAATCATGAAAGTTCTAGAAATTGTCTCAGCTTTCCAGGAAAAAAAAGATGAAATCATTTGGACTTCTAGAACTCGAGATATGGGCTAAACACTGAACAGTGTCTAGGCTGCAAGACATATTCAGACTTCTCCGTTGTTGCTACAATTTGGACTTGAAAACGGCCTTTTTAAATCTTGGACTCCCATAAACGTTTTAGGCCTATGTCTTAGCTTTCCATTCATATATAGAAGACCTAAATCCAAGATCTACAGCTCCATATATGACCCAATAACCGAACAGTGTTCCAGTTTGGACTGAACCAGCATCTCTTTTCTAAGTTTGACCCTCTCTTTGTCCTTTCAATTT
>Ga0325410_1007627_pt1 | contig 11801 bp, 9 predicted proteins | sample PopdelMetagenome_16_FD_206182 | JGI IMG/M metagenome (GOLD analysis project Ga0325410, IMG submission 206182) | Populus deltoides microbial communities from Bellville, Georgia, United States - Xylem-PdIQD-R3 | ecosystem: Host-associated > Plants > Phyllosphere > Stem > Wood/Secondary xylem... | reverse complement strand
AAGAAGAAGCACACTTGTGTGCTAAAAGAATGGAAGAAATTGGCAGTGTAGCCAATGCATGGCAATAAACTGAAAAATTATAGAAAAAGAAAGTGACCTTGATTCCACAATAGGACTCTTTCAGTCTATTAAGCATCAACAAATCTATAGGCTTTGTCAACATGTCAGTCCGAATTTGGGGCCATGTCTGATGATGCCTCTGGGTCCAGAGAAGGCATCTGGATATATCCTGAAGAAAAGTTGGTTCACAATGAAAATAACTTTGACTAGAATATGAAGCAGATATATTCTAAATATAGTATTTGCACAAGCTACACAGCAAAAGACTTTTAAAACACCATCAGTTCAAAGGATAATCATTCAAGCATCCATTTGTTATATGAAACTTCTCCAAAATCATGAAACTATAAATACTGAGAGTCAGGAAGCATAAGACATGAAGCATGACCAACACAATCTAAGCATGCACCGCTGCTTTTTAAATTGGCAGTCAACAACGAAGGTGAGAGAGGATAAATACCAAACAACCTACTTGTGATCCATTAAGGATATCATCATCCTTGTCTCTTTGTTTTTTCCTAGAGTTAATGTTTATATCACCATGGCATGATGACATCTTTTTTAGGTAAGACTCTGAAGCAAGTAACCATCCCCTTATTGGCAGGAACAATGGTGAAGAAAATGGAGAGAGAACTTAAGGAAACCTAAGATCATCAGATCAGTTGATGTAAAAAGTCATGTCAATGATTGAGGTTGCAGCGATTGTGCAAAACAGCATGCATCATTAAGCTGGCAACCTCATAATCTAAACTCCCCCCTGCTAGGTTATGTCTTTGGGATTTTGGTAGAGTTGCCACAACAAAAAGGTCTGCCAAAAAGCGTGTTTGGAATCCCATCCAGACATTGGTAACTTAAAATGTAGAGATCTAGCTGCATAATTGGAATCCCAAGTGGATGATGTCAATCCCCAAACACACGCTGGTGCAGCTTTCAACCCTGGGATGGGTAACTTAAAATCTGGTCAAGCAGCTTATCCCACAAGTTATTTCATCACAAGAGTTTTCAATCAGAAGGTCAATTGTATCTTCTGTAAAACACTTTACAAAAAAGTTCAACCAACAACAACACATGCACATTTTATAATATATGAAGCCAAAAGCTAGACTTGTCAGGACAGCTTAAGGAGCATTAAGTGTGCATCTACATCATACAAACTCATGTAAGAGAAATTCCCTTAGTAACTGAAGCTTATAACAAGCTCAGGGTTCAGTAGTGAGTTGAAGGATGAAACCAAATCCACACCTCTCCACCAAAAGGCAAAGTCTTTTCCGTATTAGGTAAAGCCACTCCATCCTGAAAACCAAAGTTGAAAGTGATTAATAATTACAAGAGTCATGGCCTTGATATCCACATCCTAAGCATTGACCAAACAATACTGTTAGGAACAAAAAAGACATAAAGAATCTCGGTGTAGGGGAGGAGGGCCAAGCCACGTGATAAACAGTTATTTGCTTCCTTGCCACTAGACACCAAAAAATGAAGGTACATCCAATGGGATGAGAATGAGAGCAACATAGAGGTGCAATGACATGGCTTGCAGAAGCAACAGTGATACTGAAGTGGTCAAGGTGGAATCTGCAGTGTTTAAAAAAGATGGAATAATTGGTGATTCAAAAAACAGTAAAGGACTGAAGGAGGCGAATCAGTGATAGTCAGCCAGGGAGCCAATGTTCATGCACTGAGTGAAGGCGAGAAAGGTGACAGAGATGTTATATAGTGTAGCAACACCTCATGATAGTTGGGTAACATGACGACTCTGATAGAGTAGTGGCAATAGAGTCCAAAAATTCCTTATAGTGGTAAGAATAGGAACAAAAGAAAATATTAGAATTCTTTGCTTCTAGAGGATTAACATTTTTTGTTACATTTACACAGGATAACTTTCTTCATCCAAACTCACTTTTGTGTTGACAATAAAGCATGCATTTTTTCCTTTGATCATTGAGAAAGCATACCCTTCATTGTGCCCCACCCCAATGAGAGTTCAAACATGCAGCCCCCCCTTCAAACATACGCAGTGGTGTAATTGACCAGTGGACCAATGGATGAATCAGCATATTTTGATAGCACAGCCTGAATGCTTATAAAGCTAATTTTAAGAAAAAAAACGGTAGTTACCTCAATGCAGACTACAGATGTCACCTGAGCACCCATATTAACGATGCATGCCGTTGATAACCCATTCCCAAAAACTGCAGCAAGACCTTCCTGCATCAATCATTTTAGAAAAGATCCTCATATAGGAGTAATTCCCATGACAGTGTCAATGTGGAGAAGCAGGTCAATAATGAAGACTACCAATAGTAACCAAAAAATATAAAGAAATAGGAAATGCTCTTTATCGCACCCTTCTCAGATGGAATGCAAAGTTTTTAATCGTTGCTAACAAAATAATGACTGAAACTGGAAAACAATAATAGATACATAAACCAAGCTAAACAACTGGTAGGTAAGGCATAGGCAAGGTGGGACTGAAGCAGAAAGTTTGATGCTGAAATATGACCTAGACCTCAAATTGATATCATTGATTTTCATTTCAAAGATAAACTATTGTACTATATCCAAATTTTAGTCAACACACAACTACTAAAGTGTTAAGAGTAATATTGTAAATTCACATATTTGAAATCTTGAGTGTATTTTCTGAGTATGTTTGGCAATGCCTTTGATTGAAGTAAAATTGTAGGTCATTACCAAATATGTTTAAATCAAAACCTGAAGTACACAACATGTTTAATTGAACAGACTGGATGTTTGCCGATGATAGCCAGAATTAAAAAGACCCCCTTCTTGTTTTAATTCCCTTCTTTACATCCTTTCCAAATTATCAATAACCTTATAACAAGAGAATATCAAGTGTAAAAATATGAATTAAGGAATAATTTATGAATAACATGTCAAAATTTAAAGTTGGCTATTATGATTTTCAGTTGAGCGAGGAAAAAGAGGGAAAATTAATTCTTCTGAAACCAAAAAAATGAGCCAAAATCTTTCTCACTCATCTATGATCTACTCACAGATCTCCGTTGTACCATGGTACTTCATGGCTACAGATCTATCCACACCAATAGAATCACCTTCAAAATCAATTTCTACTGTGTCTACCATATCTGTCTTCCACTCAACATTCACACAACATAAACAATAAATTGAATGATTTACATCAAGCTTTGCCACCACAAACCACAATCTAATGATGGAACAATATAATTAAATATCAGCAGGTAAAAAAAAAGGTCTCTTACCTGGTGTACTACTGCTGAGCTAAAGCGCAAGTCACGTAATGCTATAGACAACATTTCCTTTATTTCTGCTCATGAAAAGTAACAACAAAATACTAGAGTTATCCAAACTTCCTTCCCTGATAAATCAAATATGTGAAGATGTGACTTTATAGGAGAACTGGAGAAGAGTACGCATAAGATCCATGAAGTATTTAATAAGATCCATGAAGTATTTAATGCATGAATAAGCAAGCAAAAAAAAAAAAAATTAAAACCAGTTTGTCATACAAGGAAGAAAGCCAGTTTGTCATACAAGGAAGTATGGGAAAAACCAGGTATGGAAGGTAGAGTTTCCACCGTTTTCTTTTTTGCCTTGGCCCAGTTGCACTAATTGGCCCTTCTATGATGGAAAAAAAAAAAAAAACAGAGAGAGAAAAGGCACATCCAGCCAAAGCAACTTAATAATTTTCAGGTGCAAGAAAATAAAGGAAATTGGCATGTCAGCAACGCAAGATCAATACAAAATGATGGAACATCTGAAATAGACTTCGAGCTGGTGGTATTATCAGCCCCGGCACACCTGAATGCAAAGGGGCTCACTAGGCCAAGGCATGTACCAGAAATACACAAGCACGTGCCTGATAAAAGTGAAGTGCACATATTTAAATGCAAATCAAGTCATGATACAGACCAAATAATTTTTCACTTCTATCACCAATCATTACTAATAATGTAATTATTTCCTCTCTTTGTCCACAAACAATGCACCCTTCAATATATTAACACACCAAAAACCCTTGAAAATTACTCTTTTAATAACTCACCCCTATTTTTTAACCTCTTACCAAATTCCACCTAAAAGTTAGAGCATGGTGCAACTTCACAAAGAGCCCTAAGGCAGTGAAAAATGTGTGATTGACTAAATAATACTTTGAAAGCATTAAAGGTCATAGATTGTGTTTAAAATTTTTGGCACAGAAATGAGAATAATGAGTAGATTTTGCCATCTGAATGTATTAAGATCTATATTCAAGGAACTACCCAAATATAATTACCGCGATTATCAAATGTTTCTGGCAAAACAAGAACTGCAGAATACATGTTTCTTTCTGAGTGAGGGATGTGCAGTTTCTCTATCAATATCCAATCCCAAATAGCATGCATGTCCTCAAGCACCTAAGCGATAGAAAATAAGAAAATAGTGTAAATAACTGGAACATAGTTTCTTGTATGATGTGTACACTAAAATGTTGGAAATAATACAACAATGTTAAGTCTGGTCCGAAACAATAACATATCCACACAAAGTGCCAGTCTATAATATCCAGGAAAAGTGGTATTATTTTTCTCCTTCAGCTGAAAAAGGCACGTATAAATGAAATCATGCTTGTAAGATAACTAATGCAAGGACGAAACCTGCTGCAAAGGATAATGTTGTGAAATGTTGAAATGACCTCTGCGAATAGGACGGCTTAAGCAGTATGGCTCTGTTGGGGAGATTCTAAGTGCTTCTTCACCAAAAATATGTCCTCTGAATTTGTGGTTCCCAGAACATATCTCCTCAGCACCAGTGCCTTCATGCTTCTCCACAGATTCACCAGTTATACCTTTACTTTTTGATGTTCCTGCACAAACAATTGCATATGTTAGGATACATCAAATTCACACTAATCTATGTTTGTCATGGGAAAGCTAAAAGACTTGGTGCGTGAGAAATTATTTTTTTATCAAATGTGACCTAGAAATCAAGGGTAGTCAGAATCTCAAAATACAAGAAAAATAAAAAATAAATAAGAAAGCCAAGTATCAGTCCAATGAGAAAGTAATTAATGCTTCAAGCTTTATATTAAAAAAACTGTGTTTCCATAAGGATCATACAGCCACCAGTGCAAGACATTATTCAGTGTCAGGCAATCAGCACAAAGAACACAATGAAAATTCAGTCTATCAATCAAGAGCAACCTATGCAAGGGAATCACTAAAAAATGTTCCAAGGATCTCTTATCCCAAGGCCCACTATTCATATTTGAGCTCAAACGATGTGGAGCTGCCCCTTACTTTTTTTCGTACTGTGATTTTAAACACAAGCATAATGCTCAAGAATTTCATTTTTTGTTAGCCTTGAATATTCAAAGCATAACAAAGGCATTGCATTCAAAACCCCAGGCAAAATAAAATCAACAAAGTATCTGAAATTTTTGTGTGTAGCCTTTTGACCCTGTATAGAGATAGTAATCCCTTGGACCAGGGACCAATCTAAAGGGGAACCACGTCCAAAGTTCACAAAAATTTCAAAATCCCCCTTATTGTTTGAAACTTTCCAAATAAGTTCTAATGCAATGGCCATCCCAGAATGAAAGTGTCACATTTGGCCCTCACAAACACCAGATTCTGGATTCTTTGCCTATATTTTCACAACATTCAAAGATAAGAGATTCCAGCTTCGTGTAATCTGGCTCCACCAGCACTGATCAATCCAAGTCCAAAGTAATTTATAATATACAAACCTTCAAACTTAGCATAGGACAGTTCATCTTGCAATAATATTAACAGGGCAACAACAGTAAATTGCAGCAATATTCAATCATGAATTCTGAAGTAATTAGAAGTAGTATGCTACCACTTTCCAGGTCATACAAGATGGCCACCAATAGACATTGAAAGGTTTAAAGATGGATTACATCTTAACTAGTACAAAATAAAATTCAGCTTGTCTGACTACCATGTATGTCAGAGAGAATCAGACTTCATTCTACTACCTAATGCCAAAGAGGAACCTGCGTCCTGCTCGTATACATTAGCCCACTGAAAAGCCACACTCCTGCCACTCTGTGGATTGTATCCATCAGCACGCCCTATCTGCAGTACGAGTTAATTAGTATAATTCCATGAGCAATTTCTAACCATTAACTGAGATGCATGTCTGGAGCTCCTCATCCCTCTAAACTATATATTTTAAAATCACTTTAAAAATCTGATAAATAGCCACAAAAGAAATCCACAAAAGACAGTACCACAGCTGTCAAACCCCTCTAAACCAGTAGACAGAGCAGCAGCAATTCTTCCAAAGTGGAGATTATAAGAATAATAGCACAACAAAAAAAAAATATTTTTCTGCAGATCACCATGACATGGACTAAATTAGGCTAAATGAAATAGAAGCGACAATTTCACATACCTTGCGCGGGAACGAATTGCTCGCAACCTCTTCATCTAGAAAAGGTATCTTCAATAATGACGCTATCTTCAAGGGAAAAAAAAGGAAAAACGAAAAACATCAAGTCTTAAAGTTTTCCTCGGCAAATGTGGAGTTAAAAAATATGCAAATAGGAAGAGTTAACTCACTGTATCATAAGCCTTCTCGCGTTCCATGTGCTGTGCTGTTGTGACCTGAGAATTCAGCATCTAAAAGCGAAAAAAATCAACATAAAGAAAAGTAAAGCTGTGAAGAGGCAGAAAAGCGGTAAATAAAAACTGACCTGGTCTCGGAGATTGAATTTGGGACGTTGATTGGTGTAACGAGCAATGCAGTGAGGAATATTTAAGGGAGCATCTTGTGGAGCTAATCCTATTCTGATATTTGCAGAGCCTAAATAAACCAATTACAATTAGCCAAAAAAAAAATCGATTATATTTAGTGGGTGATGATTTTTATTTTATTCTTAGGGTTTTCAAGTTAAGTGCCTGGATTGATGACTACTAAATTGGAGCCTCGGTCGGCGACGAGCTGAGAAGGAATTACCGTCTTCAAGTAATCCTGCCATTAACCAAAAAAACAAAACGAGGTTGAATCAATTTGACTAAATTTAAAGAAACAAAGAGGGAATTGTTGGTGCTTTTACCATTTCTGTGAAGAAGAAGAAGAAGATGAGAAGAGCCGCGAGGGAGACTTGTTAAACTTATTATTATGCTCACTTTACGTCTTCACCGTTTTTTCCATATATATATATATATACATCGTTTTCTTCCCTCTTCAGAGTTCAGTCCAGAAACGTCTTTAATTGAGAGAGAGAGAGTTTTAACGAAAAACAATTCTGTGCTAAACTAGTCGCATTCAATTACATTGCCATGTAGTAAACCTTAAGAAGGAAATAATATTGAGAGGAAATAAAAATAAATAAAAAATATAATTTATAAAATATATAGTAAAAATATTTTCATTTATAATTTCTCGAGTAAAATATAATTTATAATGTATAAAAAATAACAATATTTTTTATTCAAGAAATAAATTAAAACTACAAAATAAATAATAAGATATTTTATTAGAATACAATTATTTAAAAACTGAGTTCATAGTTCAACCATTTTTTATAAAAATTTAATTTTTTATTTTAAAATATTTTTTAAAAAAATTAAATTATTTTAATATATTTTTAAATAAAAAACTCACCTCCTCCTCCTCCAGTGGAGATGCGAGAACACAATGGAAAAGTGCTATGAAGCAGTAACCAAGAGATTAATTTTGAGGCGAGCATATTCAAAATCATACGGCCTCGAAACTGAATAGATTGCATACTTCTGTGGTTTAAGTAAATTACTCGTATGAATGGGTAACTAAAGCATGAATAATATTAATTCACCATTCCCAAATTCAAGAAAATCATAGTAATATTCTAGCTTGACAGATAATAAATAAATTTCACTAGACAAAATGAACGTATATCGAGCCAAATCAGAATTTGAAATGGGCAACATCACACCTAACCTAGTGAAAAACCCCCCACAACAACAAACTACAGATTTGGGTATCATACAAATAGCTGGGGAAACATCCATCAATATATGATATGTGCAGCCGCTAGACACCCTGTAAAATTTCAACTACAACAAATAATCCAATCTTTAAAGTTTGCTTCTTTGATATGCCTAGCCCACTTTCGCCTTGGGAGTCTTCTTCTTGAGCTGTCTCCTTGGAATCAGGTTCTTCATCCCTGTGAAGAAAAGCAATGCACCAAAAAGGGCAACGCTCTGCCAAAACATCACAAGCCCGAAATCAAGAAGGTTTCCCAGCATAAATGCATAATAAAAGAAGAACAAGAGAAATGAAAGGGGGTTCTAAACAACATCAAAAAGTCATAGGTTAGGACAAACCTGCAAGAATTCATTTAAGAGATTGATGTACATGGACTCGTTCTGATCATAGTTATAGAAGTCGTACAAAATTGGGGAGGAAAACACCAAGTAGATAAGCTGAAGCAAAATAGAAATAATGAAATATTTACTTTGATGATGAGTGATGAATAAGAAGCAGCTGCTGGCCAAAGCCCAGGGATAATTCATCACGTTATAAAGGTAATCAATCAAATAAAGACCCACAGGAAAGGAGAATCTAACCAGGAGATAAGCACCAAAAGGGCTGCCGAATACGAATAAAAAGCCTCCAAGACCCTTTAGAGCAATCATCCCCGCTACCAAATGTCTAGGCTGCATAAAATACCACTAAATCAGAAAGCGAACAGCATACAAGGTGAAATAACACCCACAAAAATCTGAGTAAGTACCAGAGCAGCAGGTAAGGGTGAAAGTTCTTACATCAATGTCCAGGATCCCAACCCCCAATAGGGACGAAAGATGTTTCTTGAAAATAGCGAGCTTGGGAATCAACTCTGTCACAGCAGGGCCACCATTTTCGCCAAACTCATTGAACCTGAGCATTATAAGCAACGTCAAGGCAGAGGCATCCAGCATCTACCCAATAGCAGTGCGAGGGCATTGCAAATTTTTAATTACATGGTTTGTCCAGCATGATTAAGTTTACAAATCGCATACAGAACATCAATGTCCACAGAAGCCAGCATCACCAAACCTTTTAGGTCAAAACTGCCGTGAACCCCCAGCTAAATTATGAAGCTGGGCAGAAAATAATAGTTCAAACCAGTAGAAGCTCCCAAAAAAATAGGCAAGCTTTTCGAAACAAAAAATAAAATAATAGGACACTGTTACAAGACAAATCATTGTTACACATCAGATTATAGTAGCTCAATTTGGTATTCATCACAAAGATCAATTTCTGCAGTAATTACTAGACGGTATTACAGGATAAATAATCGTTACACATCGCATTGCTCGATTTAGCACACCATGAAGATCAATTTCTGAAATAAAATCAGTATTCAAGATTGCACAAGAGCTTCTTTGTGCATTTGTTCTTAAATCATACCAGCTAAAACTGTGAATAAATAATTGATCAAATAAAACATGTTTTTTTGGCTAGTTGGGCAATCAAATTAAAAAAAACAAAACATGTTGAACCCAATTCGACAAATGCAACAGTAAACAAAAACACAAAATATACTACTACTATGGATTGATACATCTGACAAAAACATAAAATCATAAGCAAAAACAGCAATATAAAGCTGGCATCGGGTCTCGAAGAAAGGGCCCGCAATAAAAAGCACGTGAATCCGTCTTAACAAACGGAAATGAAACAAGAATTCCATAAAATTAAAGAGATCTGAAAGAGAGAAAGGGAATCATGGCGTACATTTGCCAGGCTGAGAGGATGAAGAGGGAAGCGAAGAGAACTCTGCCGAGAAAAGAGAAAAACCCCATGTCTCTTGTTTTTTGACTTCTCAAATCTGTGTAGTTGGGTCTCTCTCTGAGTGTTTCTGGAAAGAATTTCTAGTCTTCAGCCGATTAGCAGTATACACTATAGGCTACAGCATATACGGCCAAAGATAGGGTTGGTCGTTGGGTCGTCTAGCAGGTGAAGTTTAAAGAGTTGGGACAGCAAAAATTAGCCAGGATCGAGAATAATATAAAGAAGAGGGGCACGCAGATTAGTAATTTACTGGGTTAACGGGGCCGAGCGTTGCTGCGAGGTGGCTCACGGATCATCATAGTTATTTAAACTGAACAAGAAGTTGAGGAATCAGAATCTAATTTGAGTTAAATATTTAGTTTAACCGGATTAATTATCTTAACTAAATTCATGTTAAACTCACCGTATTAATATTTAAAAAACAATAAAAATAAAAAAGACGACACTGTTTTTAAAAGAATGATTCATTGGGCTTATCCAATAATCCAGCAATAATCCAATAATCCACCAATCCAAATTCTTTTTTGGGTCAATTCATGAGTTAGATTTGACAAATGTATAGTTAATTTTGACGAAATAAAATTAGATTAAAAAAATAATTATGTTTTAGTAAAATCAGATGAGACACTGAGTTAATAAATAACTTAATCATTAAATCTATAATATCAACATTTTTTTTTAATTCTCAAATGTATCAAAGAGGAGAAAAAAATTGATTAAACACTAGAAACTGATTATATGGATTTTCTCAAAGGACATGAAAAAAGAATATTTTTAAAACTATGCATTATAAATTGATAAAAATTAAGTAAGAATTGTCAGGATTATTATTATGAGGTCTCAATCTATTTATAATTATATTATTTTCTATGCCCTTAACACTTTTCAATATAAGAAACTATTGTATATATTATTAAATATATTTTGAGTTGTGTATGTAAATTAACATAATTTGAAGGATGTGCGTCATTGGAAATATATCAAAAACAGTAACCTATATTTGAATAAAAAATAAAAATTATAAATTATTTTTATAATCACAAAAAAAGTTAAATCATCAAGGAAAAAGAATAACAAAAAAAACTAAAAATATTTTTTAAAAAATAAAACAAAAGAAACCGGGCCTGGGAAGTTACACGCTCGGACCAAGGTTGCGAGGCTCGAATATGACGTGCCGGGGCCAAGCTTGCTAAGCCCGTGCACTTATTTATTTATTTATTCATAAAACGACAGATCATTCATCTGTTGTCGTCGGGGTAAGATTTTTGAAAGAGAAGAAAATAACCTGCCGCCTCCTTTTCGACGACTCCTTGCCCATGACTCTTTAAGATACTGTTTTTTTTTTTTTTTTTTAAATCATGGTTTTTGTTTTCTCTCGTGTCTTCTTTCTCTTCGATTTTCACCTCTCTCTCCAGAATAAAACCAATGGCCAAAATGCAGTCTAAATGAAATATAGGGACCAGAATGGAAAATAACAAGAAATGAATGGCCAAGGTCTTAGGACCGTAAGTGAACGGCCAGCATTGCTTGAAAGTTGAAACAATTGGCGGTATCTACTGCTCACATATGTACTTTCAGACAGACATATGTTACCTTGCATTCACTGTAGTTGTCAGTAGTAACAATATTATAATTATAATCTAATTTAATTATGCTAAATGGGTTCTGGAGTCAATTACCGATTATGCCACCAAGATCACACCTCTATATATTTTTTTCGTGGTCACTGGGTTGTTCATTAATGGATTACTCCCCGGGTAACAGAGAATTAGAGGTGGATCCGTCTCCCTTTATTAAAAAAAGGTGGATTATTGTTTTAGATTATGCTTGGGGCTGTGTTTGCACTTAAATAATACCGTGTGGGGACCCACTTGCCATACGGTGAAGCCTCCAATGGTATATAAAATGTACTGGCCAAGGCTGGCTTGCTGAGATTTGAGTTTTTACCAGAAATTCAAAATCTATTTGAG
>Ga0325410_1007626_pt1 | contig 11801 bp, 11 predicted proteins | sample PopdelMetagenome_16_FD_206182 | JGI IMG/M metagenome (GOLD analysis project Ga0325410, IMG submission 206182) | Populus deltoides microbial communities from Bellville, Georgia, United States - Xylem-PdIQD-R3 | ecosystem: Host-associated > Plants > Phyllosphere > Stem > Wood/Secondary xylem... | reverse complement strand
TATTATTAATTTTAATATTATTATTGTTATATATTTTAATATTATCATTGTCCTACACTATCATCTCGACTTCCAACATTTTTATAAACATATTAAAAATTTTATAATTACTATTCTATTATAGTCACTCCTCTATCATATTATTATCTTTTATTATAATTATAATTATTTATTATTAAAAAACAGATATTAATTTGATATTGTTATACTCATTATTATTATTGATGGATTGTTATCATATTTTCATCGTAGTTATCATCACAACTATAATGCCGCCACAAAGGTGATTAACCAATAATTTTTTTTTTTTTTTTTGAATTAAAGGGGTATCACTTGTGCTGCAACAAGTACTCGAATTGAAGCCAACCATGCATGGCTAATCATGCTATTAAATTTATAAGATAAAAAAAAATGATGCTAAAGAGCACTCATACACAATAAATGAAACTAGTAGAAAACATTCCTTCAAAAAACATAAAGAGATAGATAGAGAGAGCTGATTTTCTCCTGTTCAAGTCGGGCTAGGAGACACTGCAATCCAGGAACAGAGTTTTTGGTATCTCTTACTATGAATACATCGAAGAACAAGTGTGGGTGACTTCGTTCAATAGGCTTCACATCTCAAAATAGCATACATGATCAAGTATAGAATTTAGTTGCACATCTATCATCATTCAACGATGGACATTTAAGATATACCAGTTCCTTAAAAATCCAAGCAGTATCCGAACACTCTTGCAGGACCACTGGACAAGAAGCAAATGGCAGGCACCTTCCTCTTACAGTCACTGCCAAATATATGGAGGTAAAAGAAACGAGAAAGGTAAAGAATGAAAGAATTGAAGGTGACTAAAAGTAACCAACATCAACCAATCTTGTTGGCATCTCGGACTTGTAAAAATTAATAGAAAATGCGATATATATATGCTGACAAGATATTCTTGCAGATGCATGGCCTTCGAGCTCCGAGCTGATTTATCACTTGATTCTCGACTGTAGACAGAAAACATGCTTCTCTTACTTCTTTACGATCAACAACCAGCAGCTTTTAGAAAGTTATCAAAGGGGCTTGATGCTGGTAGCCTGAAGAAGTTAGGATGATGTTGATACTCTGCCCCACACTGCATTTGAACAGTGCCAACTAGTGGTAATTGTGGGCTTGCAATGATATTTTGTTCAAGGAAAGGATTGGTAACCTGCATAATTTTCATTTAGAAGAGGTGAGGGAATCTCTCAAGCTGGTTAGTTCAGCATGCAAACACAATGAAAACTTTTAAGGCTATGCTTCGGAGAAAGTAATGATATTACATTTAGAATAATCATACCATACGCACATGGATGATACGTGCAAAGAAATGCATAGCGAGTATGTCCAGGTTAAAATTTCATGCAGTAAGAAAACACGACCATCTGAACCCAAATCAGCATACAATTAAGATTACCTTCCTTATTTCATCATCATGGTTCTGGAGGGAGACATTCATCAAACTCTCCTGTTTCAACTGGACACTCATCACATGAGACATCTTCTGTTGCTTTCCCATCAGAAGGGTTTCACAATGATGAGCCATTTCCTTATAAGACACATCAGGTGCAGTTACAGACAATCGTCCAACTTGTTGTGTCGTCTCCAAGACCTGCACACATAAAGCACCTCTCTGTAATCATGTTTTTCGTATTATTTTTTTTCCTTTACCGCATAATTGGAAGATTTCAATGTGTTAGATTGAAGACAAGTCCCAAACCCTAACCATTAGGGCCATGCAAGCAAGGCCTCAAGAGAAGAGTAGACTGGATACTATAAATAACTTGAAATGATAAACCAATCCGCATTAAAAATTTAAGTTACAGCACCAACAAAAGCCTTCGTCAAACTTCTAAAAGCAAATAGCACTTAACAAGAGAGCATGGTATAGGTAACATACTGATTCTAGAAGTTGATTGACGCTCAATAGGTCAGTGTCTTGGAAGACAATTTCTGTGGTCTGAGTGGTTTGATCTTCCAATGAATCTAGAAAAACATCATCTAATGTAAAAAGTGGAGTGCCCTGCAAAAACAAAAACAAGATGATGAGAGTACCAAGAACTCTCTCTCTCTCTCTCTTTTTGAGAATGCAAGTCCCAAGTATTAATAAAAGAGAAAATAGTGAAAGGCATTTACCTCCATTAGAGAGTTATCTTCGGAATCAACCTGATCTATTTGCTTTGGAGTATCCATAAACAGCTGGGCTCCCAAAGGACACACATCATCGGGTAAGAATTCGTTGAGGAGTTTCTCCTGTATAGTGGATGCTTCAAACTGTAGAGAACAAGTCACTGTTTAATACAGTGCTATCACACAGTGATACCATCTAGAGTAAAATCATCAAATGACGGACCAAAATACTGAAATAATTCTGATAAATGTTTTACCTTTGCCGAATTTCCCAAGCTCTTAGCAATCTCAGCAGCAAAGAATTCCCTGCTTTGGTTCCCAGTAACATCTATCTCTGAAAGGGATTTTAAAGCTGAACTATCATCCTCCTTAGATCCATAAACAATTGCAGGGTGGCCAGATTCAGTACTTACAGCCTGTAACTTGCGATCTTCAACTAAGTGCAAAAATGGATCGATCTGATACAAGCATCAAACCCCATAAAAAACATAAGGTTAATGGTTATATATCACAAAGCAAGTGAAAGTAACCAGAAAAGGTCATTTGCTTGATATATAGCTATATATCACAAGCATCAAACCCCATAAAAAAAATGAAGTTTATAGTTATATATCACAAATAACATGAAAGCAACCAGAAACAATCATTTGCTTGTAACAGTAGAAAGCATAATCCCCACATAATATAGAACCTTCAACAAGCTACTGAACAGATGTTTACAATTGTAAACCAATGCAAGTACAACTTAATTAGCAATGATACACTTACCATTTTTTCTGTAAGCACCACCTTGGTACAATAAATAAGCGGAATAATATTGTACGCTTTCGATGTAAAAAGAATCATTGAAGTTGCCAAGGCAAAGAGGGATCTGCGACGTGATGGTGGGAGTGGCTCTGCAATAACAGCGAGATTATGGCTTCAATTAAAGAGATGATATCCAAATGCAAAATTTTAACATGTTCATTCCCTGCTTGACATGCTTAATAGCATGAAAGTAGTTGGAAAATAGCAAGATAAACTAAATGAGGTTGAATTTAATTGTACCCTAACCACTTATTCAAAGGAGCTGTGATCTAAATACTTTACAACTCAGGATGGAGCACATACTTATCAGCATACATAATAGGACTCAATATTCAACCTGCATGCGCTAGTAAAATTCATCCACTGCCTAACCTTCCACCCTATCATATTCAGTAATCAAATTTGAAAGTTAGGGCACAACTCAATTTAGCTTTCCATTATATGCAAGTAATAATGAGGTTAAAGATTTTCTTGGATTACCTACCAAACGGATTTATTAAATTTTTGGTAAAGTAATTCAGATCAAGCAGCCACATTTTGTGAAAGCTTCATCAGTGCTCCTAAGAACCCATCAACCTTTCTTGTGCTTATTTAGCCATAATTATTGTCACTAATACCCTTCATCATTAAAAATATTCAACTATTGTAATGAATGACTCTAATTGGTATTGGCTCCTTTATGAAAAATTGAAAATAGTATATATACCCCCAATTTGGGAATGAGCTAATACTACAAAAACTAGAAATCCTTTACCAAGTCATACATCTCAACCACAAGCCTCATATTATCTAGGACAAATTCAGTTTTAAATTCAAAAGTTTAATCTAAGTTTCCTCTACTTATTTTCTCTTCATTTATGCAACTTTGTCAATCATGAATATACATAATTCGCAAAACAATCCATCTTCTAGTTTTGATAGAAAACTCAGCCCTGGCTCACTAACAAGAAACAACTTTCCATGCAGTAATAACTTTGAGATCTTACCTTCTTGCTTAAGAGCAATGTTTCTCAAAGAAAATGCAAGCTGAAAACTTCTAATCAAAGCCTCGTCACTGGAATTCTGTGAAAGAAGATAAAATGTAATAGAACTCATAAACTAACCAGAAAAAATAGGAGGGGGGAAAAGACAAGATAGAGCATTTGTAGAGATAGCCAACAGAAGAAATTGTGGTGCGGTTGTGATTAGAGGCGGATAAACTACTCTAGGAATTTTTTCAGATGCAGTTAGAGAAATGACAAGCTTAAACATTGATGACAGACACAAATAGAGATAGCAAAATAGATTAGCCATAGGTCGAAACTGTTATTACCACCAGTGCCTGTTAAAGAGCCACTGTCAATTACATTAACTGAGAAATTACCTTGGTTCGAGAGAAAAACAACACCAGGCTATATGTATGAGAAATTGCTTCATAGTTTTGAGGTGTGTTTGCAGGAGAAATGGACTGTGTCCAAATTGATGAAAGCAAAAGAGTGATCTGGCGGCTACTCAGCCTTAGAGAACCAGCCTCCTGAGGTTCAACGAGTGCAGAAAGATTCAGATACAATGATAGACTAAATTAAGACAATTTTTAATAACCAATTGAAGACTTCATTACTTTTGGTATTCAAGCTAGTGATTATATATAAACTACAGGCTGCAATTTCCTGCTTCGTAAAGCCACTTTTTGTATCAGCCATAATATACATGTATAAAAGCTAAGGCCCACTTTTTGCGCAAGATGTATCTAAAGATTATGTCCATGCATGTCCAGAATACAGTATTATGTTGAATTGACCCATATTCCATAGGGTAACATTTTAAGCATCTCCAGCAGACTCTTACACTCCTTTCTTGATGCTGTATTGATGTCTCAGATGAATATATTAGCATATTTTAGAAGAAAAATGAATAACTGGAAACTCTTCTGCACGAGCAGTAAGGATCACGCAGAATTCTTTGTGCATAGTTAGGATCTCAATTAGAGGATCAGACTATAGTGGTTACCAAAGGAAGAGAATTATAACAGGTGCAATCCCACTGAAGTTGAGCGGGTACTAGCAGAATTTAACCCAGATGGACAACTACAATTTAGATGATAAGAAGTTGACATTGCCAGAACTTACAGTTTCCTTATTTAAGTTGTTTACAGGATTCTCATCTGATGTTGAAGGTACAAGAGGATTTTTCATGCTGTATACTCGACTGGTAGATGACTTCAATCTAGCAAGCATCCCATTACTGATTTGTTCACCTTCATGAGCATTATTTTTGCTGTCTTGAAAGACATTTTCCCTGGTGGACGTTTTATCCCTCCGTAGCTTGTCAAAAAGGGCAGCTGAAGAAGAAAAGACAGAGACATTTCTTGAGAGAGTCCGCGAAAGATCAGAGCCTTTATTAGTCGAGGATGGACAAGGTGAAACTGAAGATGGCACAAGAACAACAGAAAAGATGCGGTGAGCTCCAACTCTTGTTTCATGGTCAGGATGGACCATTGCTGGAAGTAACTGATGAAATAGAGCTTCAGGGAATGCCTGCAAGAAAGAAGAAACGTATAGTAGATAAATAAAGGAATGAAGGTAGTCAACAATCAAAACATTGAAAAGGACCACAAGTTTGGCTTTGCCTTGTTTTGATATGACAAATTTGGTAATGAGGCAACAATTTGAGCGGTACGATAAACAGCAGAAATCATAGTTCTGGCTATAACAGTAATATTTGAGATGTTCTCCAGCATCACAGCCATAATGTCAAGGATAGGGCCAGCATCTCCGACCTGTTCACCAATAGCAACCAGTTTTTTATCTCTTTGAAAATCCTGAAGTAATTGATCATAATATATAAAACATTTACAGCACACATGAAATGAAATTGGATTACTTAAAATAGGAACACTATTTTCAAACCCAAAGAAGCATCGCTTTATGTAAGAGTTAATGGAGATGAGTGCCACCTTATATGCTAACTCAGTAAGGCATTTATCCACCACTTCTCTCAAGTTTTTGTTCCAATTTTTTATTTCAGCACCGAGATTTGCATCATCAAGTGAGCAGTGTATGCTTTTCCGCAAATGACGCATGACATCACTTACAGCACCAATTATTGCCACAGAAGGGTCGGCCTTCACATGCTGAGCAAGGGCAGTGGTAACCTCAACAATATCGAGCTGCATGCTGGGTTCTTTAAGGACATTTTTGTGATCGAGATGCTTAATCAATATGGAAAGCAAAACATGTGTATTTTGCCCTATAACATGTTAAAATTAAAGATCACAATCAGTCTCCCATCAAACCACAATTAAAATTGGAAGAGCACAAAAATAGCATGCTTCATAAAATTAAAAGACAGGGAATACAATAATGCTTTAGGAATACCAATTGAACAGGTAAGAGAATTGCTTATATACCAGAATTATCCATTAAAAATTGCATATCCTTTAAAACTGGGAAGGCAAGACCATTTTCAAGGGACCATAAATTTCCATTATCGAAGTATCGGAACAATGATTCCAGAACACGCCGAATTGTTGTAGCCTCCTTCCCTAACTTGGCCATGTTATGCAAGCAAACCCTGGACCAAAAGCAGGGGTTCTGGGAGTCTTCTCTGCCAAACCAGAAGAATGATAAATATCTAATAGTTGATGATTGATATACAATAAACTATGTCTTCACCAATAAAATCTTGTGCCAAGAGATTACTCTGTCATATTTACTTCGCCTCTCTCATTTACAATTGTCCTCCAAGAAGGAACCCTTGTAATGACCTCTGGAAAAGGAGTGACATGCCCCTCATTTTTCAGCACTTCTTGCACCCACCGACTCTGAGGACCTTGCTTGTCAGTATCTAGGTTCTCTGAACTCCTCATAGGACCACCATAATTTTCCAAGACTACTGAAACGACCTGTTTAATTATAATGAAAGTATTTTAGGAAAAAAAAAAGGTAAACAACTATTTATCTTTGTACTAAAAAAATGAATGATTGATTGAATGAGCTGAAATGTAGGTTATATTCTTTAAATAGTGGTAAGAAAAAAGGAAAGATAAAGCATGCAGATCAATGAGATTTTGTTAAGACACTACTGTAGAGACTGCCTTGAATAGCTTCCATGATAAACTGTGTCCACCTGAATGTACCTATAGGTGTTGTTACATTGCATAAATGGTAAAAATCTTGTTCTTCTAAGAACAGGCATGCATGTTCATGTCTTCTTGAGGGCAGTCACTTGAAGAAAAGATGTTGAGTGCAGATCTGTCTGGTGAAATAGGAAAATTCATGCATGGATTTGAACTGCCTCAGTTACCACATTTCTTTTTTATTTTTTAATTTCTTTTGTGCATATATGTCCATATATATGACTTATCTAATGAACAAAAATATTGGTCAAATAAGCAAAGCAACAGCCGACAGACTAAACGACCTGGTCAAATTATGGGCAGGTTGCAAAACACATTTGGATATGATTGATTATTTTTCAATTCTCAGGTAGAAATATGGAGAGGATGACAAGAAGTATCAAAATCTGTCATGCACAAGTAAACTTGCAATGTGATCCAAGACGGTCCGAAAATCTGCTTACATTGTCAAACTCCACTGAAATATGAGAATGTTGACCCATGAACCAAACCTACAAATACAGAAGGGAGAAAAAAAAGAACCACTTGGAATAAGAATGATTGAAATGAAAAGTACTAATACTAGAGAGTTTTTATTTATATGGAAAACCAAAAAAAAAATTCATTTCCCTCGGATCATTGGCACTTGTTTGCAGAACAATTTGGAGCAAGAAAGACTTACAAAGCAGTCAGGCAAGATGAATTTAGAAGTAATGAAGTAATCACATTTGCTGGCTACAGTAAGATTCAAGATAGGTCTATTTGTTTTATTCCCATTGTTAACCACCAATTTCAGAAGAAACACAGTTCCAGATTTTGAAGAAATATAGGAAAAATGGAGGAAATGGGTACCATTGAAGAAAGGGCTTGCAGCCCAGCTGCCCGTAGACTTTTTGCCCTTTCATCCTCTCCCTCTTCTTGAGCAAACTGACAGAGTTTTGGAATAAATCCTTCTAAGTTAAACATGTAAGTTCCATCCTTCTGCAAAATTCAGCCATGAGAGAGAGTTTGAAGGTTCCTCTGTGCAGAAACCTGGAAGCTCAACAACAAATTACCCCCGACGATGATGTCGAGTTACTAAGTAACAACCAATAGCACATACCTGATTATTTACAAAGTCAAACAGAGTCTCGCATCCTATAACTTGGATGTCATCCTGCCGTGTTTGATCCAATAGAGTATTAATGATGCCCAGTAAGCTACTTGCAAACAAAGTCCTGTGAAATGATCCCCAATCATAAATACACCACATAGAGGAGATGAGAGCAAAGAAAGCAAATACAGATGCTACACTATTTACTCAAGGTGGAGGGGACGAAATAGCAAGTGGAGAGAAATGAAAACGGGCCTAGTTCTTGAGCATACAAGTATGGTTAAAAATACTTGGATTCTCAATAGGGAATGATGTCCCTTGTTTCTACAACTGTGATTTAAGAAAACTTAAATGGGTATTATTGGTGGTGTATATAGTACAAAAGAAAGTATGAAAGAGACCATAATCTAAACTATAAACAATGGGAAAAACAATGAGATTTTAAAAATGCAAATATTGCACAACCCACAAAAGAAATCATCACGGAAGAATAAACTCACATTTGCTCCTTGCAGGTGACCAGCAATTTCCTGTAAATGCACATCACAATTTTTGCAGATTGAAAGTTCTCAATTCTCAGTTCCTTGTAACACCTTTGCTCAAGAGAACATGTGATCTGATTACCAAATTTGCAGCTAATCACAAAACAATCATAATGCCCGTGGGGGGGGTTGAAGAGAATCAATATGATTTTTCAACCAGTAAAATAGTCTAACTTGGACAGCATCAAAAACCCAATCTCGTTCCAGCAAAAGAAAAAGGGAATGGAGGTGAAAGAGGTTAAATAAGGCCAAAAAGTTTCCTATCTAATTAATCTGGGCGTACTTCATGTGTGCTGATAGGAAATACAATCATTTATGTGTGTATAGCATGTTTTATATCTCTTGACAAATAATAATTTAATCAAACAACTAACAAAAAGGGAGCAAGAAGACACACAAACTCTCACAAATATTAGTTCCATAATAAACAAACAAAAGAAACCTGGCTGATATATGTTTTCTGACTTCTTGATTTCCCAAAGAAATAACACTTGGACAGCAATTTTAGCAGATATTATTTCCATAAGGTTTTTTCAACCATACAGAGAGAATGAAGGCTAATATCAGGCAAATTTCACCCTATTTCATTCAAGAAATATATATATACATGACTTATAGGAACTTTCCAAAATATCAGACCTGTATCACATAACTACTGCGTTAATTTGAGGTTTTATATGAAACAAACTATACCTTTGGGATACGGAGAGGATTTTTAGCAGCATATTCACATAGTTTTCCAATCTTCCGGTCATTTGGTCCTTCCTCCTGTCGTTAAATATTCCATTAACACAAAATTTCAATGAAATGAACTGGACATCAAATCACTTCACCGTTGAACAGAATGAAAATTTTCAGAAGCATCATGCGTGCTTGATTAAACCATATTTTCACAGAGGAGTTCGAAACCCTAGTGGCTTAAAATTCATCATTTTCATGCAGGAATAGGTTGATAGGGAAGTAAACCAGAAACAAAAAAAGACGGCTACATAATCTCATTTGCAATATAATAGAAAGAAAAGAAAAAACAGATGGTGTGGAATCGAAAAATTCAAAAATAGAACAGAAGAATGACATAAGACCGAAAACAAAGAACAAGGTTTTCTAAAACAGACTTATGGTGGCAAGGAGAAAAACAGGAAGCTGAGTCTTAAATGGTACCTTAGAAGCTATTTAGGGATTCAATAGTGTCCCAAGTCACAAAATTGCTCCAGGATCAATCGAAACAAGATCTTAATGAAATTTTCTTTGTTAATGAATGCATAATGATGGCACTTGTTTCTAATACCTAAAGAGAACACAGACCATCTAGGAGTTGAAAGGTAAAACATCACTCTCATATTCCAAGTTTTTGTACAACCTATTTCTATGTTAAAATTTATCAAGCAATGATACATCATTTTCAACCCCAGTGACATAATACAAGGTCATTGTTCATCTTTGATACACTGTCTGTTTTTCATTACATGAGACCATGTGCTGGCAGTTGCAACATTGACATCATATGTTTTCAGTCAGTAAGTACAATATAACTACCTCAAGATGAACATATTCTGTCACTGGCAAAGAAAATCAGCTAAAAGAGGGAAAAAAGAATATGTGTAATCCAAATTGGATTGCCACATTATAAAGTATGAACTAGCTTATTTTCATGAAATCGCTTTCCTTTAAACCCGCCTTCACATAAGCTAACCAACAAATGCAGAAACAAGAAATTATTAACTTCTTGTTATGCATACCAAATGTGATAAAAAAAAATGTTAAAAGATAGGAATTTAAAGAGTGCTAACCTGGTTTCGAGGAAAAATATCTGCCATGAGCTTCTTATACCTCTTGACAGGCTGTCTGGACCTTGCCCTCATTGCAGGGCAAAAGAAACAAAGGCTACCACATGCAGGCATTACTTGCCTTGAAACTAAACCCGAAATCGCGCTCATTTTGGATTCCAAATATATTTCCCTCAATTTTTTTTGCTTTCTTTCCCCTCTAAACCGAACAGAAACTCAAGATTTCGGCAACAAGAAGGGAAAGAAAGACTCAACTCAACTGGGTACCCTCAAATTCAAGGGCCAGCCTGTGTTGAAAAATTACAAATTTTACAAAAGGGATTCTTAAAGGGGAAAAAAACACTCAAAATTTCACCATACAGAACAATTTCGGTCAAGACAATGTGGAATTCAGATTCAAGAAAAGGCGTTATGGGGACAGGAAAACTGAATCAAAATCATATAACTAATCACAAAATTGTGAAGAAGTATCAGAATTCTTAAAGATAAATATAACTAACAAAAGGGGTTATAATAAATGGAAATTAAAAAAAAAAATCAATAACCAAACCACGAAAATACGATATATTTTACCTCGGATCAGAGCCAGGAAACAGCTGACCAGAGGCTGGAAATCTCTCTAAACCATGTAAAAAAGGCACCGATTTTCCAGCATTGTCCAGACCACTCAATTTAATGCCTGTCCTATACCCCCCCCTCCGTCTCTTTCTCTCTCTAAAACCTGTACTAACTACTAAGGGAAAAAAAATTTGCATTATGAGCAGGCGCCATGTCAAATTAAAATTAAAAAATGATTGGAAAGTTCCACACCTTCAAAAATGGAATTACATGCGGACCCCATCGCATCACCTGAAATTGAATTATACCAACAGATAAGAGTAAATTATGACTTAATCCTTAAACTTTTATAAACTACTAAGCTAATCCGTATAGCTCAGAAAATTATATGTTAACCCCCTGATCAACGTTGACCTACGGTTTACTTCTACTCCCTGTGGACAGTAAAAATGGTCCACATTTTTAATTTTATCTTGTCTCAAAATGTCTATAATCATGTAATTAAAAGCAAGGATCAAACGGTTGTGTAATTGAAAGCAAAATACTGTTCGATTACGATATTAGAAATATTTACAGCAGATAAGTTGTCATGCTTACAAAATCGCTAGGTGCACGAGAGGTTTTATTAAATTTCATTCAAACAAAATGAGTAGACTCCAATTATAGAGCTTATAAAAAATTAAAGAGAGCTCGTTGATTCTTAGAAAACATAGCTGCAAGGATATTTATATTGTTTACTGAAATGAAACGGTATAATGGTTTT
>Ga0325410_1007624_pt1 | contig 11803 bp, 7 predicted proteins | sample PopdelMetagenome_16_FD_206182 | JGI IMG/M metagenome (GOLD analysis project Ga0325410, IMG submission 206182) | Populus deltoides microbial communities from Bellville, Georgia, United States - Xylem-PdIQD-R3 | ecosystem: Host-associated > Plants > Phyllosphere > Stem > Wood/Secondary xylem... | reverse complement strand
AACACCAAACAAAGCAAAAGGTCTTTGTATTTGGCAGCAGACACAAGACATCTGGAACTTTCGATTGTGAAATCAATAAATATTAACCACATTACTCAACTTACGCAAAGAACAGTTCATTATCAACACCCTAAATTAACATATACAAAAGCACATGAATGAGACTAAAAGCCAAAGCAACAAACACAAGAGAACCACACTTTACATACCTTCTACAGCAGAGAAGACCAGATATAGCGGAATTATAAACATGAACATCTAGAAACTCCTTCTGTTGAGGCAAATTCCTTAAAAAAATCACCAACTTATCACCCATTCCAGCTCTACCCAATATCGGAAACAAAATAGTACAAGCACGAGCAGTAACTAAAGACGGTTCTTGCAACCCCATCCACTCATAAAAATACAAACAACCCATTAACAAACCCTCCTCTCCCATCAACGCCAATATTTCCACACTCTCTTTTGCACTAACCCTCCCTTCATAACCACCTAATATCTCTCCCAGAGTCATATTCTTTGGTAACTCCCTTGCAAGTTTCAATATTTCTCCTACAACTCTATCAGGTAGCCTGGAAACATAATTTGAAGTAACTATTTGTGGGCTTTCTTCATTTAGAGTGTCTGAATCAAACTGAGGAGCTAGGCGCCATGAGGAGCGTCTGTTTTTCTTGAGAGAGAATTTGCCCTGTCGAGGAGGGTCATGTGTTGTTGAAGTCTGGGACTTGAAGAATCTTAAAATTGGGTCAACAGAGTCCTCCTCCTCCTCCTCCTCCCCCCCTTCTTCAACACCATCTTTTTCCTCTTCATTAGCACCATCACCATCACCATCTTGTTGTGTTTGAGTTGTGCTTAGGTGTTCAACTTCTTGTTTTTCATGTTCAAGAAAAGGAAGGAAAATGGCAGGTGAAGAGTGAGAAGTTGCTAAGAGAGAAAATGATGGTCTTGAGGGTTTAGAGAGAATGGAAAGATGAGATTTTGAGTAGTTTGGATTAGGGTGAGGATTGTTAAACAACAGAGGAGACGAAAGGGAGGTCTGATTTGTGAGGGCAGCAGCAGCCATGGCATGGCCTTTTCTTTCAGCTCTCCCTCTCCGTATACACAAGCTACGAGTAGTTACTAGTTCTTTCCAGGCGGCCAAACGACAACTACACAAGTCCCCCCCCCCCCCCCCCCTCTTAAAACAGACACGTCGTTTGAGTTTCATTGAAAATGCAAGATTGTTTATCATTTTACTAATTTATCATTTGAAACTTGTAAATTTAAGCAGCGATTATAATTATTTCTTAAAATATTTTTTATTTAAAAATATATTAAAATAATATTTTTTTTATTTTTAAAAAATTATTTTTAACATTAGCGTATCAAAATATTTAAAAACACTAAAAAATATTAATTTAAAAAAAATTTAATTTTTTTTTTAAATATTTTTAAAATAAAAAAACAAATAGGATTATATAATTCTATAAACCACGGTAAAAAAAAAATGTATGTTAATTAAAGAAATTTTATTTGTAAAATTAATTTAGTAATTTTATTGTGTTAAAAAAATAAAAAAACTTAGGCAGTTAAATAATTTTTATTTTTAAGAATAATTTAATTATTTTATTATGCCCAAAACAGTTAAAAATACTGAATTGTCTCTTCTTAATACCATATGGACTAATAAATTTCATAGGAAATATTATTTTACCCCAATAAATAAATAATTAATTTTTCTTTGAAATGACAAAACAGTAATTGTATTACGGTAATAGTGATTGAGCTCGGTGCAAACCGTTGTTGGGTTTTTTTAAATAATTCCCTTTCAAGCAAAAATCTGAAATCTCAAAACCTTGAAATATTTGCCTTTGGCCTATAAATACAACACTCTCTAAGGCAATCTTAAAGCTAATCCTAAGAGGTTATAGTTTACTAATCAAATCCTAAATTTATTTTTTTAGTTATCAGTTTTAGTTTTACAAACTTTAAAATTATTAAATTTTTTAGTTATCAGTTTTAATTTTACAAACTTTAAAATTATTAAAAATTTACATGGTCGTTAATTTCAGGGCTGGTAGAATTAGTCGATATATTTTCAAACTGACCCGGACACCCACATAAATAAAAAAAAATTACTAAAAGCTAAAAACATGTTGTGCCTGTATGGCAGGAGAGGTTATAGAACTTGTCATGATGTAAAGTAAATTTTTTTCCCTTGCTATCAACAGCCTTCTTCCATCCATCATTTTAGAAAAAAGAAATGGTGAAATAATATATTTTTAGATGTCATAATTCTAAATTATGATATTTAATTAAATAGTATTTTTAAACCATAACAATGAGATGTCAATTAAATGAACGGTGATATTAATTAAATTCAGGACTAATTAGTGGATTAATTGGTTCATAATAAAAATTATAAAAATATCAAAATCAGGATCTCATCCAACAATCAAAGTAATTTAAGGAAAACAACCTCTAGAAAACTTCTGTAAAAATTTAAGCACAATCCAATAACCAGACCAAAAATAAAGATTTTTTTGTTATCATTTCAGTTTAGCGTGATTAGACCTCTTCTTAGATCTAGATCTATCCCACTGATCTATAAATATATATACTACATTATTCGTATAATCTACCTATAACAAATCATCATCTAGTTGTGACAAATCATCATCTAGTTGTGACAGACTGCTATGTAAACAATAACTTTTAAAAATTTTAATTGAAATCTATCTATTTTTTAAGTTTATAAGTTAGAAAAAAAAATATTTTAACTCATAAAATATATTAAAAAAATTATAAAATTATTATTTTTATATAAAACAATCGATCAGCCAGAATATCAACAACAAAGCTACATGTTAAGTTGTAGGAACATGACATGTTTAAATATCACTAACATCACTAAATGTTATTCTTTAAAATACAAAAATATATATATATCATTTCATCGAAATCTTTTTCAATTTAGGTTTATTCTCCAAAACTCTTAATTTGCCATGATACTTTTCCGAAAAATAAACAGAGGCCACTGCTGGGAATCCCGATATGTAAATGTTCAACAGAAGAAGGGCCTGATATTATCATAGAAATATGTGAAGTTAGCGAAAAAAATTGAAAACTAGGAAAGGGAAACGAACACGACGGTTAGATATAAAAATGGGAACCCAGCAGTTTGGGCCAGGCCCAAACTGTTGGGCTCGCCTTCCACTTTCTCCTTTTCTTCTCTCCTCTTTCATTCCTTCTTTCACTATTTGGCATGCAAACAGTGAAATTTGAATTTGATGGCATGTTCCCAAGCTTTCACAATTCCAGCCGATATATATCTAGCAACCTTATGGAACCATGTGATGGCAATATATCACTCAACTGATCAGCCAAGAATAGATTGCTACTTGTGCTTCTCATAGCTGACCTTTAAATCTGGAATTAACAACACACTGAAACTACTTAAAATTGAAAGAACCATATACTTCACTGCAGAATTCATAGCTTTGAGCATATATGTGTAGTTCGTTCTTTTCACAGGGAGCACTGACATGCACGACATTCTGTAACATATATGTAAGCATACAAAAAAGTGCAATGCACAAAGCATATTTGAAGCTCCTTGCAGTGAACAAAAGTACCGTCATCTTCCCTGGATAGCAGAGCTACTTGGCGGCGGTACAGGGAAGAACCCAGCTAACCAAAGCTGATTCTTGTTGCCGATGAGCTAGCTCCCAAACCTGCAACATTGACACACCTTTACTCACTAAGCGAACATTCAAACCAACGTAGAATATGGTGTGCCACCAATATTTCGGTAACTCAGTCATGTTTCTAGCTTCAAGTTAGATATTCACAGTGATTCGTGGTAAGCAAATTCATGATAACTAAATACAAGAACAAAACATATTGAAGCAGACGATAAAAGATTGGGAGAGAAATGGAAAATTTCCCAATAAAAAGAGCATCCAATTACCAATACTAGAAAACTACTTTGTCGTTTAGGAAATGGATCTTCCGGGGAATGTTTGGACTAAAACTTCCATTATTTAAGAAATGGAGAATCCCTTGCCAGATCCCCAAATTTATATATTCTCAGTCTTTTTGCCAAAACTTGCTTTGCTTGGCCTTAGATACTCATGCACACATTGCATTCAATAGCTAACTACTGTAAAGTTCATGTGATTGGATGCTAGGTGAGCTCTTACCCATTCTCAATTGTGGAGTTGTAGTTGTTGCCACTTAATAAATATGAATCACTGGCAATGGTGCATGTTTTCAACAGATTCCTTCCCAGGGATAGACAATGCCAGCTTGTTTTCTTGATGAGTACAAATACGAACCACTTTAGTAGTCTCTGAGGAATGTGACTTCTTTGGCAGCCTAAGACTTTTAGGAAAGCAGTTCGGCTGATCCTCGGCCTCTCGACAAGAGAAAATTGTATAGTCATGGTCGCTTTCTCCAGCCTTTGAAGAAGGAAACCCATACCCAGGTGTTTTAAATGTATCATTAGGTAGTGATCTGTGAGATGAGGTTGGCCCTATTCTCAGCACATTACCTTCACTATTTCTTAAAGCCTTCCCTACTTCCACTCTGTGATAACAGCTGTGTGGTATTTGAGATCCACAATCAGAGGGACAGGCTGAAATAGCTTTCTCCCTTATCATAGGCTTCTCAGAGATGTGATCAGAGTAGTCGGAGTCACTTCTACATTCCACGGGTGGATGTGACTTGTGACGTGTTATCCGAGAACAACCAAACAAACTAAAAGATAGCCTCCTTAGTTTGGCACACTTTGACACAGGAGCACAAACTACAAGATTGATCCGGATTTCAATGTTACAACCCAGAACTGTTTGCAGTGAACTTGCAATAAACTTCCATGACTTTTCAGCCTTGGATGCATAGTTTGGATGATGGAATTCCAATTCAGCTACTGCCAGACCTAAAGTGCAATATGGCTCAGTCATCAATTGCAAGATAGAGAAACACATTCCATGCTTTCAAACAAATTTATAAGTAATCAAGCTGCTAACGAGAACCCTTTGAGCAAAAAATGAGACATTCTACCAACATCTACAGGGTTGATGGAGGAAGAAAGCAATCAATATGGCAATGACGCCATTGAAACTTTCAAAACTTGCAAATATAAGCAACTGACGCACTGAACACAAGCTTCATGAAAATTTTTGCAACAGCTAATGTTCTGAAACCCAGCCCAGGTCAACGGGTCCTGGTCATCCTGGAGACCCGTTTCCTTTTGGACTGGCTATGCAATTACCTTGGGAAGCCAGTCAAACTAGTGGGTCAACCTGTAACCCAAGTGAGACCCTGTCAACTTTTTTTTTTTTAAAAAAAAAACATTGTTTCACTTTTTTTTCCAAAACAAAATTAAAACAAAAATGACACGTTTAACTCGTGACTATGGCCTTGGGCCAGGTCATGGGCGAAGGAAAGTTTCAGAACTTCAGTAATAGCAAGTCAATTAATCTGTTTATTTAATAGCAAGAGATCATTTGGATAATCGTCCCCTTCCTTCCTACGGTGTAATCTACTATTTATATGGTTTTGACATTAAGGTTGCTTATGAATCCATTGTTTGGAAGTCGACTAGTGATAGCAAATCACATGGAAGGCCATTCCTTCATTTTCTACATGACAAAAGTATGGTAAGGGTGGATGCAGAAGCTTGAAAAAGAAAAACCACATGCATGTACCTTTATTAAAATGAAGAGAAGATAGTTTCCCTTGTTTCCTAAGAAAATTCCTGAGTGAATTTGATTTGCATAATTCACTAGCTCTCTTCCATACGGAATCCAATGTCACTTTACAATCCCCTTGTACTTGCAATCTTTCCGACTTCCTGTCTTCACATGAATGCAGGACAAGATGCTTCAAGCTCTCCCCGGTGGATGGCGTGCTCGAAAAGTCCCCATCTGTACCCACAAGAATTAACTTTACATGAAAAATTTATTCCAGTAAACAGTTGGGACTTTCTCAACCATGAGAGAGAGGGAGAATACACTTAGATGAATGGAATGCTAAAAAAGGCCGTGGTAAACATCTGACCTCGGTCATGTCCATTTCTCATTGAAGACTTTGAATCATTCACATCCATGGGAGAGGCTTCCAGCGAGCTCAACTGCAGAAGAGCTACTGTTAACCATGTACTTTGGTTTTTTGACATCCTCAGTTGCTTCTCACTTTCAGATAGTATTTTCAATGCATGACTCAGTCTCTGCATGTCTCCTTCAGCTGTAAGAAGAAAACTTGCAACTTTCAGCATATAATAAAGATATGCAAATGCATATAGTGACAAATAATGCAGATGATACAGCTAAAAATAAAAGGAGAATATGTTCATCTTGAAGTTGAAAACAACACAATTTAAACAGGCATCATGTGCTAGATAGTCAAGCAGTAATATGCTAATCATCTTCATATGGGCGAAAAATCAGTATGGCACTAGCCAATGTAATGCCATGTGTGGGGCCATGCATGCCCATTGTCTGTACACATTGTCACTAGTCACTGATGAGTAAACTGGTGCCAGGGAGTTATGCGGGACACTAATTGAACTGCTAAACTATCATTAGCGCAATTCAGCATGCCATACCAGTGGCTTTGGCTTTAGCCAACAAAGACAATATGCAAAGTCAGAAAGAATGCAAAACTAAATGAGGGCTTAAATAACCGTTGGCAAAGCATTCAAGTCGATGTTACTAAAAATGATAATTTTCTCCAAAGCAAGACAGCACAGATATTTGAACTATACAAAACTTACAAGCATGCTTCCTTGAAAACTTTCTTCTGACTTCAGAACTATTATCTTGGCATTTTCCAGCAAGAACATCCATTATGAGATTTGCCAGCTGTGATACAAGTCGCATAGGATCAATCCTGGACCTCATCAATTCCCTGGCTCTTATGACAGTGCTTGACGTGTCAGATGACAAAGCCAGATCCAGCAAATCAAACAATTCATCATCAGAAACCACTCCAATCTGACAATAATATGATCACTTCTATTAATTCGATGAGAAGAAATATTCAGTAAATATTCACAAGAAAAGAGAGCACTCACAAGCTCATGGGCCAAGGACATTGTAATTCGTTTACCAAGCAAACTCAACTGATCAAGCATAATTTCAGCATCCCTAAGGGAACCACTTGACTTGGCAGCAATGAAGTCTAAAGCAACCTGATCAAAGTCAAGATCTTCTTCAACACAGATATTCCTCAATCTGCCGGCTATATCAGCATCTTTTATCTTTGGAAAATGATATTTTTGAGACCGAGAGACTGCACTTCTCGGTAGCATATCAAGTTCAGGAGTGATCATCACAAAGACAACATTTTGCGACAGGTTCTCTAGGCTATTCAAAACTGTTCCCCATGTCTCTTCATGCAACAAATGACACTCGTCAACAATGAAAACTTTGAAACGTGATGAAATTGCTGGCATTGATGCATTCTTTATAAGAGATCTAATCCCTTTGGCCCGATTAATTCTCATGGAGTCAACTTCTTTCACATCCCGGCTCCTCCCAGAAAAGAACGCAACACATTCTCGGCAGACCCCACATGGTTTGTACTCATGTGAGAGGCAATTCAGAGCAGCAGCAAATATCCTCGAGGCAGAGGTCTTGCCTGTACCACGAGGACCATGGAATAGATATAAAGAGGTTATCCTTCCTTTAGAAATGGCACCCAAAAGAGATCTTACCACTACATGTTGTCCCACCAATTCATCAAAAGATTTTGGCCTAAATTTCTGACTCAAACTCCTAGGAGTTTCATTTGTTGTGTGCTTCCAGCTCCTCTTCCCACGAGGAATTGTCTCAGCTACATCTCTGGACAATAATGGATTGCCTTCTGCATCGGAATATGGATTTGAATCTCTGAGTCTTGGGGTTTTTGTCCAGCAGCAGCTTATCCCACATCCACGGTCATTTTGAACCATGAAATCAGTCTCTTCATTAGCAAACAATGACGTGCTGTGGCTGGACAAAGCATCACTGGCAGATAAGCATGGACTACCTGCACGACTCAAAACGTCACCCACCCCACTGTATGACTTGACTTGATTTTTGGATCGAGGTTTTTGTCTGGGAACAGATCGGTCAATACTTTCCCCTAGTGGAGATCCTGTAATGGGTCCACTAGTTGAATCCCGGTCCTCCAGTTGATTGCTCAAAGGTGTGGAGCATACCAAATCCAACACTTTGTTCCTATGACTGCCATAATATTCTTCACTCAACAACTTAGTTCCACTAGCCTCTCTCTCACAATTATCCCCTTCAACCTTTTCGGTCCTAAGAGGAGCATCCATACTTTTCACTCCACCCGAACTCTCATGGAAAATTAACTCGGACCTTCCCATATCATATTGCGAATCAAAATTATCAACTTGTTCCTCCCGGTGTTCATCAAGACCTAAATTTTTCCATCCTGAAAGACCAGTGTGATTCAAGCGACCTTCTTTGGAAACATCGGCAAACTGTATAGATATTTCTTTGGTGGAATTTGTTTCCCAGGTGGCATTTTCCAGCAAAGCAGAGAATTTGCTCATAGAATTGGTTGATGGATCCCGTAGTGACCTCACTCTCCTGAGGGCTATGAGGGTTCTTGTTATGGGAATATCGACTGAATGTCGCCTCCCGTCAGCCATCTTCCAAAATCAAATAGTACGAATAAGAAATAAACTCCTTTGGCCCACTCCAGAATCAAATTTCAGGATCCATCACCATAGAGAGATGTAATCTCATCCTGATAGAACAAAAATCCAGACATCCTAGATAAGAAACACACCTTCACATCTTATCTATATCCAAAACCCATCATCGCATGGACATTATGAAGCCTATATTAATTATTTTTTTAAAAAAAGAAAAAAGTGAGGGTGACTGGTAATGGAGGGGGGGACCTCAAAATATTTCAAAGACCAAACACGACAATCATACCCTTTATCTTCTGTTCACTCTATAAACCCATAGCCACATAGACCGGAAAAATGCAGAAAGTCAAAAGATATTCTAAATAAATTTAATTATCATCAATAAACATCAGCATGAACAAATGTGAGAAAAAGGAATGGAGAAAACAAGTTCGAATCGCATAATAATTAAAAATGGCATGCAAAAACGCATCACATTCTATCCACAAACCACGTCAAAAGCAAGAGAATAAAAAAGGGTACCTTTAACCTCCAAAAAGAAGCGCAACAGAGAAGAGAATCAAGATGAAGAAGACAGCCAGGAGAGCATGCACAAACGTTAAGCCAATCCCATTGCTTTTCTAAACAGAGATAATAGCAGGACTTGAAGTAAGAAAGATCAACCTTGATTATTATTATTTTTTTTAAAGAAAGAAAGACGAGATTGAATCCGAGAATTCAGAGGGCATTTCAAACAAGGAAGAAATAAAATAAAGAACAAGTAAGAAAACAAAAAAAGAACACGACAAAGTTTGAGAAAACCAAAACAAACCTGGAAAATAAATTAAATGGAAACGTAATTCATGCTACTACTACGTCCATGGAAATTATTCAAACATCGAAGTTAGCAAATGCTTGAATAATAGCGTAAAAGGCGGAATACCTAAGAGCCCACAACAAAACAGGTCGTCTTGGTTTTGACAGGCGATGTCTTTGAAGAAGATATAACGTAGCAGTTCAACTGTACAGGAACCCTGTTGATTTTTCTGTGGGAGTAGATGGCATTGATGATAGATGTTGATGAGGTGATGGCAACTGGTTGGTAAGAAGTGGTAAATGTAATTAATGAGACTACGGGGGCTGATATTGATTTTAAAGAAGAGAATAAATAAGCTTTCCTTTCCTTTCTTTTCTTTTTATATAGTTTTTCAAGTTCTATTCTGCAATTATATTATTATATTTCTTCTGTCTATCTTGGCAAATGGCACGCAGAAGCCAGAGCTAGCAGACGGGGGTGGGGGGAGACTGGCTGTCTCTTCTCTAGTCTCTCTGGTCTCCTGCGGTCTGTGTGTCTCGAAAAGAGAGCTTCGTTGGACTAGAAGGGTGGTTTAGTAATTTCACTCGATAGCATATTGTGTCCGATTCAGTTAGTTTTGGTGGTTGGTGCCAAAAAGGCTGCATCTGTGGTCCGAGTGTCAGTGTGGGTAAAATAAATCAGCTTCTTCTGGTTTCGGACACTGTTGTTTTGCACTTGTTTTTTGTTTTTTTAAGTTATTTTTATTTAAAAATATATTAAAATATAAACACTTTAATACAAAAAAAACATTTAAAGCAATTTATTAATTTCTTTTAATTATTTGAATTAATGTGTAGTGTTACTTCTTTAAACCATTACAAAAAACTTATCTTTATTTTTAAAAGTTGATATAGTTGTGATTTAAAATATTTTTGTTAAGAAATATATTAAAATAATATTTTTTTTATTTTAAAAAAATTATTTTTAACATAAAAACATCAAAATAATATAAAAACATAAAAAAATAATTTTAAATAAAAAATAAAACCTTTTTAAAACACTGTTTCAGCCTTATATATATTTTTGTGAGTGTGATTATGATTGCTTTTCAAAGTGTTTTTCACTTAAAAATATATTAAAATAATTTTTTTTATTTTTAAAAAATTATTTTTATATCAGCGCGTCAAAATGATTTAAAATATATTAATTTAAAAAAAATAAATTATTTTTAAATATTTTTAAAATACAAATACAAACAAGTTAAATAATATCTTCATCAGTTTCAATCATTCAGTTACTTTATTATTCATTGAATTTCGGGTTTCTCTGGACATTAAAAAGTGAATAGATTTTCAAGGTTTTGAAAAGGAACTTGAACAGTTTCCCTGCTTTCAAGGTGCTTAACATTGAAAATTGCTGAGACGTTGAATTTTTTATATTTTTTATTGTTTTAACGTGTTAATATTAAATAATATAAATTTTGAAAAAACAAAATAAATATTATTTTAATATATTTATAAATAAAAAAAATAATTTAAAAAATCAACCGTTATCGTGTTACCAAAGACCACATGAAGCTCAACGGTAAAGCGCAAGTAAATACAACCAAGAACAAGGCATTAAAAATTCAAGAGGCCTAAAGGCTGGCTGATAATTCAGGCTACAGGGCTAGAAATTAGAATATCATTTGACAAGGAAATTGTGAATATCTCTACAAGGCGAGGCGTTGCTTCCGACGAGAAAGCAGTCCTAGCCTGGTAAATAAATAGCATTGTTGTCAGAGCCCTTTACAACGAGGCAGGAAATAGGGTATCCTTGACACGTGTTACCCTGTACTGACCCTGCAAGAAAATAAAAAGGATAAATTTCACAATTAGAAACCGAAATATAATTAAATAAAAATAAACACAAGATAATTATTTTTTAAAAATAATACAGTTTAAAAATATTATAATTTACAAACGTGAAATTTTTAAATTATAATATCTGATGACTGTGATATTCTTAAGAAAAATATTTTGTGAAACGAATAAATATTTTTTAAAAAAATTAGATATTCATAATATTTAATAAATATAAATATAATAAAATCAAACTATATTATTCTTTAAGTTTATTATATATATATATATATATAAATAAAAATGGCGAAAGAACAAAAAGGACGTAGGAGGGAAGCCTATGTAGGAAATTATGGGACTGTGTGTATAGTCTGTGATCCGCCGTTTATCTATGCCTTCGATGGCGACATTTCCGTGACGTGACGTCGTCTCTTTTATCATCTTGTCCTTTGCCTTTTTATGTGGCAGAGGCCCAAGAAATTCTTGCCGTTCCCGTTTTCTAGTTAATTAAATACAATAAATCACAAGTCAACTAAT
>Ga0325410_1007622_pt1 | contig 11804 bp, 5 predicted proteins | sample PopdelMetagenome_16_FD_206182 | JGI IMG/M metagenome (GOLD analysis project Ga0325410, IMG submission 206182) | Populus deltoides microbial communities from Bellville, Georgia, United States - Xylem-PdIQD-R3 | ecosystem: Host-associated > Plants > Phyllosphere > Stem > Wood/Secondary xylem... | reverse complement strand
TTATGGGTAGTTGACTCACTTTTCCTAGGATAGTTGCCATAAATACTTCACATGTTTTAGGATTTGAACCAACATTCCATTTGTACTTGTTGAAAGCTTTTAAGCTCTCAAGACACGACATTTGTGAAGTTGACAAAATATGCAGCCTGTATTTGCTTTTCTCACCAAGTCTTTGGACAAATAGGAGAGATTATATTCTAACTTAAAGCAATAAAAAGGTTTTATAGCTTTTTTACTCTCTTACAAATAGTGCACGTTTAGTATTTATAGTAAATCATGCATTCCAAGCTAATTTGGAACATTATTGATCATTAAAGTAGTCCTTCATGCTAAAAAAAAACTTAATTTGTACCATTATCAGGATCATAAAAATGTACACCATCCTCATGATTGAGTGATGTTATAGTTTTGCAAAGTTGTTTTTGACTAATATAAAAGAGTTAAACAATGATAAAAGTTTAACACAGAGGTTATTGAAACCCATGATGGAGGCTGGCTCCAAGTTATTGTACCAAGCTCATTTGGTTTGATTATTCCTTTGAATGGCTAGAACCACCTTAGTGAGGAGTCAGACCTGATTGAAGAGTTGTTGATGCTCTAATAGAGTAGTTGTGCCAACAACTGTAGGGAGTTCGTGATGCATTCCATCTCAGACATATCTTGATTGTCTATTATTGATAATGATTAGGGATATCAGAAACTAATTATTGATGGCTTTTTTTTTTTAATCTTTTTCACTAATTGGTGATGTTCCAAATATCTAATATGCTTAGGAAATAGGTTTTTTGAGATGAATAAGGGGTAATCACATGTTCACTTTAATATTTCATTCTCCATAGTTCACGAAATTAATGGTTGGTAATAAAAGACATGACACTTACAAAATAGTCCATTTTAGTGAGATTCAAAGACCCTTTGGTGATAAAGCTAATTACTTTTAATAAGGGATTACAATAAATGAGAGAATGAGCTTTTAATTATAAGAACAAGAGTGTCTGTTCTTAGTTATGTATGATAAATGCTTTGAAAATAAGAGTATGAATATTTTAGAGAATAAAAAAAGTGTGTACCCTTTACCTCAGTGGTTTGAAAGTAGCATTAATAAGGAATAAATATCTCTTACATAAAATTATTGAGAGATAGATATCCCTTACACAATATTAATAAGGGATAAATATCTCTTACACTATTAATGTTGATAGAAATATAATAGACTCTTAGAAGACTTTTATACACCTAGGGATATAGAGAGATAATCATTCTTGACTTTTAACATTTTATGTTAAAAGACAAAAGAATAAACAAACAAATCTTCGTGACCCAACATAGAACCCAAAAAGATCTATGCGTAGCTGAACTCAAAAGTGTTTGGTCTGGCATCTTGCTAGACTCACATGTATTTGGGCTCAGCGTGTAGCTGAACCAAAGAATGTTGAGATTAGAAGTAAATGAGACTCATGTCACCTCAGCAAGGCAATCACTCCCTTTTAAACTTGAAGTATAAGCAAAGACCGGAGTAAAAGAAACCCTTGGACAAATTATAGACAAAGCCTAAAAAAGATGGTCCTTGGGAAATTATAAAAGATGATACGTAAATACGAAACTTGTTTGTTCAAATTTACATGCTAGGTCAAAGATTATGGGCTCCGAAAGTTGGCCGAGAATTATTGAATTAACTCTTTTTTCCCCATCTTCTTTATTTTAACCAAAACACTTTTACAAACTCATAAAATCTTGAAAGGCAGAAGCGTCTAGTTTGAATACTAGTGAAGAGAACTACGTAAATGTTTATTTAAATGTTTTTGAATAATTTTAATATATTGATGCCTATAATTTAATAAAGTTTCAATACAAATATATGCTTACAAAAACGCTTATATTAAATTTACCAAACACATAGTTAAGCATCGGCGTGGCTTTTGTTGGAGTTGTCATCCATTTTTGCACCTTCTGTTAGAAAGAGCACTGTTTTTGTCAATGATTTTTTATGTCCCTGTATTTTCCAACATGGCCGCATTGACCTTGCCTTTCATTTCAAATTCAAAGGCAGACCATTTCAGACAATATGGTCCACTCTTCCAGGAGGTGGTGTGCAGAACAGCAAGCAATTGCTTCAATGGCCGCATGTGCTCCAACTAAAAAAATCATTGCCAAGAGTACGATTGCTGTGTGTTGGGTTGTAAAAAAATCAATTGCTTCAATGACCGCATGTGATGCTTAGGGAGATTTTATATTTTTTTTAGTTTCCAAATTTCAACATCCAGCTAATATTTTTTAAAAGAATTTCTAAAGATACCAGTTTGATAAATATTTTACAATTTAATTTCCAATTATCATTAGCAACTCTTTTTTAATATTTATTGATCCTATAATTCTCTATTTATTTTATTAAATGCACGTATTAAATTTATAATTATATTTTCTTCTTGTTGCTAAAAACTGTGTTAATTTGACAATGTCTATAAATTCTTTTTTTGCATTAAAAAAAAATTGATCCGATCTCGCTAATTGAGCATGCATCAACTGACTAGAACTATGGACTTGGTTTGAGTACCGAAACATCAAGCAATTGCTGAGTGTCCTAATGGGCTCCAACAGGAAAATCATTGCCGAAGAGTTACCTGAAAACCAGTCTGCAATGCGACGTCCCAGAAAAATCATAACAACTTGTGAAATAGGAATTGATTTTATCCTTTTAATCTTCAAAACCAGATTTAAAGTCAACTTCGACTTAGGATTCATGGATCCCTTCAAATGATAAAATGGCTTGCTTTAATGTTTAATTCGCATAGTTGTCCTGACTGTATATAGCTTTATAATGTTTATGAACAAATAATGAAATAATAGCATAAAAGACTTGTAATAAACATGCTAATCTATACATTCAAGCATGGGAGACTTGTAATAATCATTCCTCATCTACTGAAAAATCTGGTTCGTCCGGCTTCTGCAGTGAGCTCACAACACTTGAATCTGAGCCGGAACGCTTAAGGACACCCCTTCTAGCGCTTGCTTTCAGCCTTGCTGCATACATGGATAAGCCGGACCCTGGTGATGTTAATGGAGGATCGGCAGCTGTTGGATTTTCTCTAGCTCTGAGGTCAGTCGCTTCCTTCCGTTTCTTATACCGGCGCCATGCTGCTTGTATGAAACAGGCAGCCCATGTTCTCCAATGGTGTGAGTAGAACCGGAACTTTTGTCTTAGTTGCTTGCTGTGAAGTCTTCTAAACTGCGATGCTACAAACTTCAAGTCTTCTGCACTGAGGGCAAATGCCTCTACTTCCAAAATAGCTTTAACTGTGCGGGTAGATGATGGGAGGATGATACTTGGGCGTGGGTCTAATGCCCATGTCAATAGTTCCTCGCCACAAAAGTCACCTGGACCAAGGCGGCAGGAATTGAAAAATCCAGTTCGGCCACCATTAGTTGTGTAGGAATCAAGGTTGCCGCGAATTATGAACAGCATCTCATTGACAGGATCACCTTCACGCACAAGAAACGTGCCTTCAGTGCACAACGCTGGTTGAAGCCTCTCGCATATTGCATCTAGCATCCTTTCATCCATTTGATCAAATAGCGGAACCTGCGTATTTCATAAGGAAATACGTTTGAATCATATAATAATAGTAGGCACAAACCACTAACTTCCTCGTCGTTAATGCACTTCTGAGTACTTAAAATCTAAATTATGTGGTCCAGGTCCACCTTGAATCGCTGCATAAAGATCTAAGCAGATAAAAGACAATTTCTGCCTTTTGTACTGTGTATGGCTTGAATTAAATTGCTCTTCAGAGTTAAGTAATCGATTCTGTTGTCAATTAAACTGGTCCAACAGAAGTTATTCTGTCCTACCAATGCTATTACAAAGTTTTCTTTTCAACCACATCATCCATGTCTAGTTCTACGAATAGATTAAGCAACACCCCTGTTGAGTTGAAGTGTTATTGTGCATAAAGGAATGTTCGATACAGTGACTTACTCTCCGAACCAAATCAAGGCAGAGATGGCGTTTGATGTCTCTTCGCAGTTCCATGGGCAGGCCTTTGAGAACAGCTTCTTCATCAACGCCCCTAGTGGCCACCCACTTATACTGATCGTATTTCCGAACAGACTGCTTCAACTCATGCGGTAGCTGCCTGTGATGCATCCATTGTTCCGTATCAGTTCTCTTGATTCTCCACTCTTCCAAGTGAACTGTTGTTGATTGTAGGTATGTCTGCAAGTACAACGTATACCAGTAGTGAATAACATGTAGTGTAGCAACCCAAGGATTTCTGAGAATTTAAAGAAGCAGTTCAGAGAACGAAAGCAATGCAAAGGGACTAAAAGGCATTTTCTGAATTCTCTGATGTCATCAGTTTCTCGTTTCTGGGGAAGACGTCTAAGAATAAGGGTTGATGTTAAGGCAAACCTAAACAAGTTGTGCAACTTCAGTTATTGGGACATGGGAGGATTCATATGGCATTTTAAATTTGCTACAGAAATCTGGCATTGATAAAAAAGTGAAGAACTTACTTGCATATTCCCTATAAGCAATCCGAAGAGAACCAGTCCAAGCGTTGCAATGATGATGGAAAATGCTATTTCACCCACATAAGTGCTTGTTGAAAGATTTTGCCCCAGTGAGCTGCATGCAGGGTTGATGTTAAGGAGCATCGATAAAACAGTATCATTAATATCTGATTTTTGATAAAAAGTTGAGTTTGGAATTTAAATGATGCGCTTAAATCCTAGCAGTGATCCTATTGGTTACCTGAGGTTAGAATGCAGATTACCTGAGGTTCCTTAAGCCCCACCAAAAACAGTAAAAGTATTTGTTGAAGAATGATGCAGTCGTAACATCAAATTTCAAAGCATCACCATATATTCCAAACTGATAGTAATTATTATCTGGGTTGCAAAATTTTGTGATGTTGCTTGATTTGAACCAAGATTCTCTATGAGGACTGTCATGCACCCGATGACAATCAAAGAATCCATATTCACAAGATAACTTCTCTAGATTACAGACACTTATCCAGCATGCTTCCTGTCGCTCAATCGATAGAAGATACCAGCAAGCTCCTAAAACCTGTTTTGCAGCAAGGAAATGAATAGGTTGAGGGTCACTATTTAGCTTATACGCAGCCACACACATTGGTTTAACTTGGAGCTCAACTGATCAACCCAAAGCCATTTCTTTGACCAGAAATAGCTTGTCATATGCTTCATTAACCCTAACAAAGACAAAAAAAGACAAAAAAACAAGAAGAAGAAACACTAACAAAGCTGGACAATTCTGACAGAGTCATCAAGTGATATAGGTATGCTCTCTCTGTAAGCGAACAACAGAGCAGGTGCACTTAAAAAGAGTTTTTTTTCCTCGATGTCTCTAAATGTTAAAACTACTATGAAGAGACAGCTAGAATTCTCCATTATTCAAGACAAAACCTATGCTAATCTGAAGTTCGTCAAGAGAAAAGGTTACTTTGAACTTACATGGCTAGCCAGCATGTAAAGCATCAGGTTGTAAGCAGCTCCTGCCCATGCTGTTTCTGTTACAACACCAGTGGTCTTGACAATATGCGATGAGAGTGGAAATATCAGAAAAAGTCGTGGGAGATACTGAAAAATGATGATGAAACGAAGGACATTTTTTGTGTTTCTCATCATTGAACCACTAAGATTGGGGATAACAATCCAAATTAACACCTGCAATGTAGATAAAGCAGCAAGATTAACCGGTGGAACCATTTTTGTGCCTGTTTATATGCCAACTAAAAATGACACAGAGTTGGCACACCTGAGGAAGAGGCAAGGCTGCAATAAGGTCGATCCAGAAATTCTTCTGTAGGTACCTTAACGCAATCTTTTTAGAATCTATAACAAGTTCTCCTCTCCCAAAAACACGAGAAGAAGGCGCGACATAAGCAGTACGAAAACGAATTAAAATCTGAATGATGTAAAAGACATCAGATATTGATCTAACAATTGTTAGGCCTACTTCAAGGGGAATGCCAATATCAATACATAATTCATTCCAGACTTCAGGCAAGTAAAAGAAAAGTGGATCAACAAACAAGGAAACTAAGCATGCTACTAAAAAGATCTTAGTCCATCTCCGTATCGATGCTCCTCGAGGATCCAATATCTTTTTCTTCACTCTATCATAATCCTCAGAAAAAACTCTAGACAGTATTTTAGCTTTAAATGATTTTCCAGTCTTCCCAGACACCTCCATCTCAGACATCATCTTCCTACTAGAGTCTGACATTTGTGTTCCATCAATGTTGTATTTACGCTTAATTGCACCATCTCCATTCACTGCCGGCGGTAAGCTTAATTCCAGATCATCTCTAAACCTGAAAAATTGTTGCATGCAAGTCTCAAATTTAGGAAGTGATCAAGCCCATGAATTCAATTGTCTAAATTGGACAACAAAATTAGTCAGCTAGCTAGCACTTGGAGACTTATTATGTATAAAAGTTGGGAGCAAAATTAGAAATTTGATAGAATTAAAGAAGTGGAAAGGCACAAACCTTACAGATTTTGAATTCCCAAAACCCATTTTGTTCCGCTGAGAATAAAGCTGTGGCCTCAACAATGGGATTTGATCTGCAATACAAGAAAGACAAAGGTGTGGAAATATAAGGGCAACTAAAAATCATTTATTGGTTGGCATATATTGCAGCGCTGAATCAACTGAAACTGACAAGACAGTAGTTTAAAGCCACAAGAGGCAATCGAAGAGGTAGTAAATCTATGGCCTCATCTTAAACCAGGTATCATGTGAACAAAATATACAAAGATCTGCATCAACTTGGACATCAAGCTGGCTAGAAAAAGACTATCCTACCTTTTCAGGAAAGATGCAAACCAAACACGTGAACAAATTTCTTTTAATGCTACCTTAAATCTGCAAACAGTTAAGACACACACACATACACCCCCTCATTGAAAGGATTTTCCTTAAATTCAATGTATGTTGAATCTGTAACCTTTGATAACCGTAAAGAACCTTTATGCTGTATTGAATTATGACAAGTTTGAAACACAGCCCCTAAGATTATGGCACGCACCCTAGCTTGTGCTCAAAAACCTGCAAATGCATCATCCATCATACTTATACAAGTGTCTGAAATCAGACCAAAAGGCAGAAGCTGTGATTTCTTGCCTTATAATCGAAGCATAATTAACGAATGTATAATTTAAAACCGTTTCACACCATGAGGGTATTTGTTCTACATTAAGCATAGGAGCGTACATAGATTCAAACAAAAACATTTTTTAACAGGCATTCAATGACAGCAAACCCACAAAACACATTGATTTTGTACTGTGAACATATATACAGAAAGAACGATATTAACACTTCATTAACACACACACACACATATATATATAGAGAGAGAGCGAGCTCTTACATCAAAGTAATCCTTTCATTAAGCTCAATTCCATCTGCTATGCATCTCTCGAGTTGTTACTGATTTTCAGCACAAATAGAATTTAATTTTCCAAAAAAAAAAAAAGGAAATCAAAGATGAACAGTTTCCATTATTGGAATATCATATATAAAAAAACCCTTCTTCTAATTCAATCTCCTCGTATGCCAACAATGTTGGCTATGGCTATGGCATGTATGAAATAGTGAACATCTTTCGTAATATTGTAACAGCTTTGAAAATCTGAGAATACGAAGCAAATGAAAGGGAAGCTAAAAAGAAATGATATAGTAGTTTTATGAAATGAATTTTTAATGATAAAATCGAAGGAAAAGAGTGGGAGAGGCAGAAGAGAGGGACAAAGAGACACTGACATGTGAGCGTGTCCAAAAATAGGAAGAGGCTTCTGTTCTTGTCCTTGGTTTTTTGTACTAACTTTCATAGTTAACTTTGTAAAGATCCGAGGAGTTGACTGAGATAGATTCTGATCTCGCTTGCCTATGGCATCTTGACACGTGAATCTGCCATTGATTCACGCTGTTCTTCACAGCAACTAAATTTAATGGCGGTTCCACTCCATTGCCAGTAACTCTTCATGCATGAATTCATGAGTGAATTATAAATTGGTACCTTTAGTTTTGAGAAACAAATTATTTAGTGTGTTTCGTTTTAAAAAATAACTATTTAGTCCTTTTTAAAATTTTATGTTTTTTTCCAATTTATTTTGTTCTTAGTTGTATTAAGAAATAGAAAACAAAATAAATAAATATTATGAAAAGATGGATGAGAAAATAAAAAATTGAAACAAAATAATATTAAATTAACATGGTCAACACTAGCCAAGGGATTATTTAATTAGTTTTTGAAATTAGAAAGATTATTTAATTCATTTGGCAGAACTAGAAGGACTAATTTATAATTTACTTATAAATTCATACTATTAATTTTAAAATCAACAATTTAGATTTTAATGGATCATTTGTTATCCATAGCTTGAGGAGAGTCAACTTCAACAAGAATTATTTTCCTAACCTAATTTAAGTCCACTGAACAAAATGGTAAAAAATTATAAGTAATTTCTTAAATAAATAAATAAATTGTAGGTTCAATTCACATAAAAAAAATCTAAAAGAAAAATAATTTTAAATTTTAAATTTTAAAAATAATTTTTAATTTTAAGTAAAAAAAATCATCAACCTTGATTTTCCAGCCATTGATTATGAGCAAAATCATATAATGTGTCTTAATTTTTATTTTTCAAAAACTTCAAGAGTATAACATGTTATCCGTCTTATATGCAAAGAACAAAAAGATTGAAGCATGCCCTAACAAAATGAGTCAGGCAAGCCGGCCTAACTTGACTGGCCTAGTATGGTCTAACATTTTTTCTATTTTTTTAAATTAAAGATTTTTTGTAAGTATTTTTTCAAAATTATTTTTATATTTGTATTTAGACTACTGCTCCTTTTTTTTTATAGAGTCTTTTTTAAATGAAAATTATTTTTTAAATATTTTTTATGCATTTAATTTGTAAAGAGATTTTTCTGATTCATCTATAGTTTTTTTTTAAAATTCCTTTTATAGATGAAATTTATTTTTGAAAATAAAAATATTCATTTTCAGATAATATTTTTGATATGTGTAGCCTTGCACATTATTTGTTTTCCCTTTTATTTTATTCAAGCAATTTAATGTGTGTGTCTATTTCTATTATTATTTGACTGAATAAAAAAATATTTTAATTAGCAAATTTAGCAAACACAATTGGGTAAATTTCTTGTAAGATTAAATATCTTGATCTACATATATCTTTTAATTTTTCTTGCTTTGTTTTTAGTTGTAGTTGATGATTTTTTTTGTCATTTATTAATACACATGGTTTTCGATTTATTTGATTACATGTATGTATAAACTTTTTTATTTTCACTTAGAAATGTTTTTTAACTACAAAAACATATTGAAAAAACTTTTATATAGAATTTTTTTTGTTTGAAAAACATATTTATTTAAAATGATTTTTGAATCTAATACTATTGTTTTGTACTATCAAAAAAGACAACAATATAAAACTATGTTATTGATATTTGTTAGTAAACTAAATGCATCATATAATAATTAAAAAAAAATCAATGAATTGTAGTATTGATTATAAAAATAAAGGTATTAAGTTATGATTTCATTTAAAATGCAAGGACTAAATTTACACCATGCCCTTTTAGTAATTATTATTAACATATAATGAAAGACCTTGGCATTTCACTATAGCAATGAATTGTGAAATGCTTCGGTAGTTTACAGTTTGATCCTCAAGGTTTATTAAAAGATCTTAGCATTTCACGGTAGCAATGAACAATGAAATGCTTTTGGCTTTTTATAATTTAGTTATCAAGCTTCTTCTTCTTTCTTTCTTTCTTTCTTTTTTTTTTTTTTTGCAATTGAATCCTCAGCATTGGATTTAATGGGCATTGGACTTCATAAATTATTTTAATTTATTTTCTATGGTGTTATTCTAATCTCATGACACGGGTTTAATAGATTAACAAGGATTGACTCGGTTTATTTTTTTGTTTTTTAATTGATTTTTTTCTCAACTTCATCCTTCAAAATTGGGTTGATTGAGAATTTGGCCTCATATTTGTTTTTTTTTATTTTTGTGGGGTTATTACAATCTCATGATCCGGATCACGAGTTTTACAAGTTAGCCAAGTTGAACTGGGTTTTTTATGTCCTTTTTTAATTGATTTTTTTTTAATTTCATCCTTCAACATTGTGTTGATTAGAAATTTGAATTTATAATTTTTATTTTATTTTTTCTATGAAATTATCTCAGTCTCATGATTCAGATTTGGCAAGTTAACTCAGGGTATTTTTTTTTATTGATTATTTTTTCAAGTTAGTCCCTTTGATATTGGATTGAATGAGAATTGTGCTTCATAATTTTTTTTATTTTTTTTTGTTGGGTTATCATGATTTTATGACTCAAGTCACGGGTTAGCCTGATTACCTTAAGTATTTTGTTCCTTTTTTTTAATTTACTTTTTAAAAAAATTTCATCATTTAATATTGGGATGATTGAGAATTAGACTTCATAATTTATTTTGATGTTCTTTTCATGAAGTTATCCCAACCTTATGATTTGAATCAAGGGTTCGGTCAATTAACTTAAGTTGACTTGAATGGTTTTTTCATGTTTTTTTTAATTGATTTTTTTTTTCAATTGCATTCTTCAACATTGGATTGAATGAAAATTGAGCTTCATAATTTATTTTAATTTTTTTTCTATGTATTTATCACGGTCTCATGACTAAGTTTTAGCAGGTTGACTTGGTTTGACTCAGCTCATTTTTCTAATTGAATTTTATTTTTAATTTTATCCTTCAATATTGGGTTGATTCAAAATTGAACTTAATGATTTTTTTTTAATTGCTTTCTACATGGTTATCAAAGTCTCATGATCTGAGTTAGAGATTTAATAAGTTAACCTGAGTTGATCCGAGTAAATCCAAATCTAATATGTTGTTATCTCAATATTTAAAAAATAATATCGTCTTGATTTTTTTTAGTCAAATTATATTTTTATTAGTCATTTGAATTGTTTTTAGACCTGTAAAGTCGATTATGTCACAACAGATCAATCTCCATATAATCTTTTTTTGCTAAAAATATGTTAACAACGTCTAAATATTTTTTGATGTTTAACAAAAAAAATTGAACGGGCTCGCAGAGTAGCACGGATAATTATCTAATTGTATTGCTATTTGTTTATGTGTGACTGTTAAAAGGAATATTGGAGATACCACTCATAAACATAATAAATATGATTCATAAATCTTAGAAAGCAAGAAACTTTTCACCTGGTATTAATTAATTGGGATATTTTAAACTTAATAAGACTCTGAATTAATTTCCATAAGATTTCAACTATTTCTTGACTATGCCAATGATTAGCATAATCAAGAAATTGAGTTAACCGTTTATATTTTTATTGAGAAGAGATTTTGGAAAATGTAATACCGATTAAAAAAATTAAAAAAAAATGGCCAAACATGGCCTATACTTTCAAAGTAATGCAAATAAATTAACTATATCTAAAGATTTTCTTGACTCTGAATTTCCATAGTAATGCAAATAAGCCAAACATGGCCTTTATTTTCAAAGTGAAATATTCAGATTTATTGGTTCTCCAAACTTTAAAAAAATGATTTCTTAAAATAAATTAAATTTTTAACCAGCGCAAAAATGCTTCTTAAAATATTTTCTGAAATGATACCAAGAAATGAAATATTTTCTGACAATTAACTATATATAAAGATTTTCAAATATATAAAAATATTGTATTTTTATCTCCTCTTGACCCGAGTTCTCAACTATTTTTTTTTTTTT
>Ga0325410_1007618_pt1 | contig 11808 bp, 8 predicted proteins | sample PopdelMetagenome_16_FD_206182 | JGI IMG/M metagenome (GOLD analysis project Ga0325410, IMG submission 206182) | Populus deltoides microbial communities from Bellville, Georgia, United States - Xylem-PdIQD-R3 | ecosystem: Host-associated > Plants > Phyllosphere > Stem > Wood/Secondary xylem... | reverse complement strand
GTTATTTTTTGCGTTTTTGACATTACCAAACATTAAGTATCTCAATTTGATGCTTAGTCATAGAAAGTGCTGAAAGAACACATTGGAAGAGTAGTAATTAATGAGAAGTTAAATAATATATGCCAGCCTCAATTAGCTAAGAATCTGAGTTTATATGTAATGTCTTCATATACAGAGGATCTAGAGGAAGAGGTCTGTGGTTTTTTGTGCACTGGATAACTGGAACTGCGGTATCTCTTCTGGGAATCGTCAACGTATACACAGGATTACAAGCTTACCATCAGAAAACATCAAGAAGAATACATATTTGGACTATAGTTTTCACCACCGAGGTCTCTTTCATTATTTTCTTTTACCTGTTCCAAGACAAATGGGATTATATACATAAGCAAGGAGTCATTTTGGAACCATTGAGGCCCACTCATCAAGTAATTTCTCCAGGAGAAAAGCAAAAGGGATCAACAACCGAGTCTTGCTGAGAAAGTAGATAAAATGCCGTTGAAAACAATTATGGCCCCACTATAATAGGATTTTGAAAGGAGAACTTGGAGATATTACTAACAGAGAATTATGCCCACCTCTAGTTTTTCTTATCGTTGGATATTCTCCGCTGCAAAGGACCAGTATTTGGAAGCATTGAACGTTGGATCGGAGATTTCTAGCAAGTTTTAATAAGATGGGTTATGCTTCTTCTTTTTTTGCTTTTTCATTTTTGGTGAACTACTATTGTTCAACAGTTGTAAATTTGAATATAGATTTCTTGACCATGTTGGGATTTTAGTGTTGTATCTATGGTTTCCTTTTTCATGGAGTATAAATACAGTTTTCCGATATCTAACTGGTTTGATAATAATTTAAGACGATGTGGAACAGAAATCCTGAGAGGATAAATCTGATCTGGTAGATGGTAATATGGTTCACAAGAAAGCTGTTGCTGTTTATTTTCCATACAAGTCAAGGGAAAAGAAAGAGAAATTTGGATCTTACAATAATTATCAAGCTCTGTAGTTCCTCTTTACTCTCTCTAAGCCATCATAATGCCTTGTTAATTATTGTGTCCTCGTTTACAATCCCGCTGGGATCAAAAGGATCTTTGTGTTGAAAACAGCGACATCCGTTGGCAACTGTACATGCTTGACACTATTAAAAAACATTGCTTGCCCGTTTGGAACAAGGAGGCAACTAAGACGTCTTGATGAATCTCTCTCAATAATCTTGAGATATAAAATAGTTACTAGTTGTTAAGAAAAGGTGCAGTTTACAAAGTTTCTGCAGGAAGGACTATATTCATATGTTGGCAGGACCTGTTATATTTACTAATCATGAGCAATAATTGATATGCTGTGCAAGAAAAGCTCCAGCTAAAGTTGATCTGATTCAGAAACAGAGAAATTATACATAAAGACAGCAGATCTTTGCCCTTCCTGAGAAATGGCTTAGAGCAAGAATTGGGAGATGGGAGTAAAAGGATCAAGGAAAGGGAATTAGCCCTGAACATTCTGAAATTGAAAGACTATAGCCAGAGAAGATGATCTGATACTTAAAACAGAATGATGCAGAAATTGGATTTGAAGGAAGGGGAAACGTCATCACCATTGGTGAGTAGTAGCGTACATGGTTGTAAGCAGCAGATTGATGAATCAGAGAAATGAATTTTACTCTCTCAAGATGCGAGTGTCACTATCTAAGAATTGAACTTCGTCCTCATCAAGCAGAAAGATGGTCACTTTCAAGGTTCTAGAGTTTAAATGAAATTTATGTATTTGATTTCTTTATGCAGAAGTTTTCTGAAAATGCATGATAGCATTAGATGTGTAAGGAAGGTTCTCTCTCTCTAGTTTGAAGTCAATATTCACCACTGATGCTAGCTTGTAGCTTTCAACAACCCATCACACATTTAGAATAGTGTTCATCACACCTTTATGGCAGACATGAAAATGAGAGACACGAAACTAAGTCTGTGAGTGATTTATGACAAATCTTGTGTCAGATATCGTTCAATGCCTACCAAATCCACATATGACACAGGTAGACATTAGCCGGTGTTAAAGAACTCATCTTAAATGCCATCACTGATTAGAGAATTTCAAATTGTATATCACATCATTTCAAGAAATTACTTGCTCTTTCACCTTTATCATCATCTCTCTTTATGAAGATGCAAGATTTTGCAATGACTGGTCTCTAACACCCACCATAAACAAAAGAACAAAATTGTATTTCAAATGTGATGATGGCAAAACAGAACGATTTCGTTTCCTTCAAATATACTAGCACTCTAATGCTATCAACAGTTCATTTCATAGTTTTCAGCTTTTTTTTTTCCTCTTAAGATGTGAAACTTATGACAACCTTATAACTAACTAGCTAACAAGCAACAGCTTTTTATATATGGGAGTATCAAGCTATAATTTCTCTACAACAATTTAAGGAGTATAGTATCATGGAAAAAGCTGCACATAACCAGTTAATATGGCAATTCCTAAGATTATAATCGGCGGAAGAATTATGAAAGCTCCGATGGTGGCAAAGAAAACTGAATCATTCCTTTGAGATACTTGATTTAGGTAAGCTTGTCTTCTAATGTTTCTCTTCTGTGAAACAGTTAAGAACTTGGCACTAACTTTCTTCAAGTTTTTTTTACCCAATGGAATGCTGAAATCATTATCTCCTTCTCCAACCAATTGAGCCAGCTGCTCACGAATTGTAAGTTTACCAGAACCACCATCACTCTCATAACCTGATCAGTGAAGCAAGTAAATTCTGACTATTGCTGATCTAAAATGAATGGAACAGATTTGTAGAGATAAAATTCACATACCATCAGCGGATGGGGTGGCAGAGGTGAGTTGTTCCAGGAGATCGAGCTGTGTGCGTGTGGAAGACAGAGACCCTTCAATGCAAAAACATTAAAATCACACGATAGGGTCAATCACCAAATCCTTTATCCAATTCAATAACCTTCAAAAAGTTTCAACAAGAAATTTTACAATATTTGGAACCAGGACTGGCAGTAAATAACACGTTAGCATGAAGGGCTCTGAATTGTTCTCCTGCTTTGGAATTCTTGAGAGTTTTGGCACTGTACTAACAAATTTGACTAGAACAACCTTAAAGAGATACTAAAAAGAGAGCAACAACAGGGAAAATACCTGAAAAGGAAGAAGGGTCTTGCTCTGTAACTCCACTTGCAGCACCTTCTGATTGAGCAGAGGTTTTAGTACAAGAGAAGGAAGAGGGGTAGAGCTTGAGGAGGTGCTTGTGTGCTGGGATTAGAAACTGAGGGCCGGTGGTAGAAGAGGATACATGGGAAAGAGAAGAGGCACTGAAATTCAAGGCCATGGATTACTACTTCTGTTTTGTCAAAAATCCACTACAGCTTTCGAGTATTCATTTCTGCTTGCTTTGTAATTGTGAGGCTATAATAATTCATGAGGTTCTACTTTCAAATTTCTCTCGTATTGTAGCCACCTGAAATATTTATTTCTTTTTTTTTTTCTTTTCAAAATAAAATAAACAGGCCAGAATCTGAAGAGCTCTCTTCCACAATTTACAATTATAACTTGTATGGGCCTTGGGAGGAGGTCGGGATCCAGTGCATTGGAGTCCAGATGGGCTTCCCGGTTATTAGTTCTCTTGCTATTATTTTCTATTTTCTATTTTCTATTTTCATTACATTGTATTGGATCTTGATGATCAACGGTCAGGATCAGATTCACGCACACGTGGAGATTTCATGATGGATTAGAGATTTTGAGTCGTTATTGTTCCAGCATTTTTAAAAAATAACTAAACTGGAATTGTTTTTAAAAAAAATCAGAACTGAATAAATCGAAAAATAGTTTTGTTCGGTTTTTTAAACAAAAATCAGCAAAACTTAATTATATTTTTTGGATTTTTTGAATAAAATCTTATAATCCATTTGCTTTTATATTTTAAAAGTGTTTTTAAAAATTTATTAATTTTTTTATTTTAAATTAATAATTTTTGATTTTTTTAGATCATTTTAATGTATTAATATTAAAAATAATTTTTAAAAAATAAAAAATACTTTAAAAAATAATTGTTATAATACAACCAAACACCTTTTCATTCATCATCCACAACAAAATTATAATCACCATAGAAAAACAATTTGTTTTACATTGCATTTCAATATTATTTTTAAAAAAATTTTAATTTTTTTTATTTGTTTTATTTTAAATTAATATTTTTTTATGTTTTCAAATTATTTTAATATATTAATATTAAAAATTATTTTAAAAAATAAAAATATTATTTTAATATATTTTTAAATAAAAAATAACCGCTACCAAACCTTATCACACCTTTTAAACGCAGTATAAGAAACGCTGATGGATTATTCCTCTCACATTCCTTCATCCAAACATAAAACAGGAAACAATTTCTTTCTTTCCTTCCCAAACAAAGCGTTCACGTAACCATTAACATCCTATCGAAAGCGTACAACTGTAACCCACCCATTCGAGGATATATAGGAATGTTGTTTTTCTATTTTTTTTTATTTTTTTAAATCATCATATCAAAATAATTTAAAATACTAAAAAAATTATTAATTTAAAATTAAAAAAAATCGATATTTTTTAAAAATATTTTAAAAATGTAAAAACAACAGCCAGAATAAAGCCGAAGCCGAAGACCCCAGAAGGTCCCATCGTCAATACCAAAAATACCCCTACAACCCATTAACTTTACTTCTAGTGGAAGATAGAGCCCGGGGAAGGAACCTGGCTCCTGGCTCCTTTCCCTTTTCCGAGACAGAGACAGTAGACACAGCACACACGCTTTCATACTCATTCGGGAACAAAAAAACACTTCCAGGGACAAAAAAGTCATTTAGTTATAAACAGACAACGTTAGAGAAAAATATGACCGTTGTGGATGAGAGTCCAGGCGTTAGTCTTTCAAATATTGTGATTTGAAAGAAAGAAATTGAATAGTGTAGCAATTGAATCAAACAGGGAGAGAATCAGATTCCATGTAAGCAAAGCTAACCAATTAAAAAGCTGAGAAAGAAGGCAACTTATCAAATCTCAGCGAACCCGAATCCACGCACAGTTTCCTTCTCTCAATCTCTGTCTGTCTCAAGAAACCAAACTATACGGAGAATAAGAGAAGGATATAAACTGGAAATGGCAAACAGTTGTAGTGGTGAAGTACAAGAGAGGGATATGGTGGTGGTTCAAGAAGAAGAAGCACACCCATATGCGTTTCATGTCTCCGGACCTCGAAATGTGGCTTCTCCTAATTGGAGAGACCTTATCAGTTCTAGTTGGTCAGTATTGTTATTATTAGTATTACTACTTTTTTTTCTCTTCGTGTGTGTACAAGTAATAAGTGGGTTTTGATCAATTTTAGATTTGAATAATCAGAAACAGAGAGCATGACATAAATGGGCATCTGGGTTTAAGATACTGATGCAGTAACTTCCTTATTTATGCTGCCTGATTATAAGTTCATGGTTTGCACATGATTTGTGTCCTGGTTGTTATAGATGGTAATCAATTCTGGATAGTTTTGGTAAGTTTTTTCAATCAGATGGATCTTTGGTTGAATTTAGTGTACTGGATTTACAGGGCTGGGGTTTTTTGTTGGATTTCTTTATTTATTTTTACTTAATGTAACTGGTGGTATAGATTGTGGATTCCCCTATTCTTTGTGATAGGTGATTGTGGATTATATAATCACATAATCAATGTTGAGACTCCACCATCAGCGGGATTCCTTCATCAATACTCAAAATAAATTAATAATCATTTCTTTGTGACCAAAGTACCGGGATTCCTTAATTTTAGCTGAAATGTGGGATTCGGGTTATGTTTGGATTTGGAGATTGTAGCTATTTAGTTATTTGTTCTAATTATTCTTGGACTTTCCTTTGCTGGAGAACGTTGTTGTCTAGGACAGAACAAGATTTTTAGTAGTAGAGGTCATTGAATCTTGGACTTCTAGAGGCTAATTGGTTAATTAATTACTCGTGGAGATCATTGACGGGATATAAATCTTGCATATTTTTAGCTTTGTTCTTTTGATTCATGTAATTTCTTCGAACAAGAGTACGGGGCAGAGCGGAGAGCAAGTGAAAGACTAGGATTTCTTAAAGTTTGTCCAGTCGTGGATTTCGAGCCCTTTTTGAATGATAGAATGCGTTAGTAAAGGAGCAAAACCCTAGCTATATGTACTATATGATCATTTGGAGGAGGAACATATACATGTGAGCTGGGTGCGTGAGGATCTTTCCTATCAATGATGATTTTGTGATTGTCTATCAGTGATTTCGGGTTCTGTAATGCAGAATCATGCCCTAATCTGCTGGCTCACAAAATGCAATATTCTTTTCTTTTTGTTCCTAAAGAGGTTGGTAAATGGTTTAAATTTCTCCTTTGTTATGACCGGATAATGAGTTTATTGCATCTCATTTGCCTTTTTTGCATTTTAGTCTTCTCCTCCAGTTATGGTAAAAACACATCATTCATTGATATACAACTTAAGTAGAAACATGACTTATTGGTGGTTTTCAATTGCTAGGAACATACTCACCTACAGAAATTTGCCTGCAATCTATTGTCAGAATATATGATCTTTATCAATATCCATGATAATTTTGTTTCTCATAGATGATCTTTGTATACAGGAAGAAAGAGAACTACAAGCGAACTGTATTTTCCTGCTTCATTCAAGCAGTTTACTTGCTTGAAATTGACAGACAAGAGAACAGAACAGAAGAAAATGCGCTAGCTCCAAATTGGTGGCGAGGCTTCAAATACAAATTGACCCAAACCTTAATCGATGAAAGAGATGGATCTATATTTGGTGCGGTCCTAGAATGGGATCGAGCTGCAGCATTAGCTGACATGGTACTTATGAGACCCAGCGGAGCACCAAAGGCTGTTTTAGCACTCCGAGGAACATTACTCAAAGGCCCTACAATCCGGAGGGATATTGAGGATGACCTCCGTTTTCTGGCATGGGAAAGTTTGAAAGGTTCTGTCAGATTCAAAGTAGCGTTGGAGGCATTAAAATCAGTTGCTGAAATGCATGGAAGCAGCAATGTATGTGTTGCTGGTCATTCCTTGGGGGCTGGTTTTGCTCTCCAGGTGGGAAAAGCATTAGCTAAAGAAGGTGTGTATGTGGAGGCCCATTTATTTAACCCACCTTCTGTTTCTATGGCAATGAGCTTAAGAAACATAGGAGAGAAGGCTGGGTTTGCTTGGAAGAGATTTAAGTCAATGCTTCCTTCAAACGGTGAAACACAGGCAACCGGTGATGACGGAGAGAAGACCTCTACTTTAGGATTGAGGAGTTGGATACCGCCTTTTGGTTATAAAACTTCTTCTATGGGATTAAAAAATTGGGCGCCTAATTTTTACGTGAACAATAGTGACTACATCTGCTGCTCCTACACTGATCCGGATGGAACTGAAGATAAAAAAGAAGCTGACAAGGAGAATGCAGGTCCTGCAAATGGGCATGTTGCTGCGAAGCTGTTTGTTATGTCCAAGGGAAAACAGAAGTTTCTTGAGGCTCATGGATTAGAGCAATGGTGGTCTGATGATGTGCAACTTCAACAGGCTCTACATAACAGCAAGCTCATGAGCAGGCAGCTGAAATCGTTGTATACTTTCCCAGCTACACAACCAACACAGCGACTGCCACAATGACATAAGGTTATATGCTCTCATTATTTGCCAAATACCTCGTTTTTGTTCCTGTTTCTTTCACACTACCATTCTCTGTTTGTAATCTGTATCTGATAGATAGCAAACAGAAAAGGAAAAAGAAAAGACCAAAGCAAAATTGTATTCATAGATTTGTCTTGTTCATCTAATTCAAGCATGGAAAGGTTGTACCCGCATTTCATCATTTAATCTTTTTTCTTCTCACAATAATCTTTTGTAATTTATTCGTTTCTTTCTTTGATGTGTGAAGAATAAGACAGAAGATTCCATTTTCATCCCCCATACCGAAGTTTGAAGGTGGCAAAAGTTCATTCACCTCACAATAATGAAAACTTCTCTGTCAACTCATCTTCTCTTACTTGTATTTTGTAAAAGATTCATAATCACGATCTTACTTTAGCGAGGTTCTCAGATGTTAGTACCAAAAATTGCACTTTTTTTCTTCTTTTTGCGGAAATTTAATTGTCCTGTAATAGAGGTCTTCATGTCTTACATTTCAAACAATAAAGTGTTAAAAGAATCTGAATAATACTGGTGGATCAGTGAAGGTTTTGTTAGAAATTGGTTTGAAATATATTTGAGTTCAAATTAAAAAGTAAGGTTCAATTATATTTAAGGTTAAGATTTTATTGAAAAATATTCTCTATTACAAGTATTTTAATATAAACATTAACGTGTCTAAAACTAATTATGGTTGAATGAAATATTAATTTCAAAAAATATTTAATTGATAAATTTTTAATCCTAAAAAACTCTAAATCTCACATTGAAAGATTTTTTGTTATATAGTGATGTCGGAGAAGTAAACACTGGAAAAAATCCAGTGTTTGACTCGGGTTTGAGATAATTGTAAATTATTTTTTGGAAAAAGAAGTCAGGTATTTATACACAAAACAGCACCTATAGCTCCATGCTTGCTTCAGTTTTTTTTTTTTTTTTTTTTCTAGAGCTTTAGATTTTTATATCATAGAAAAAATCGATTTTTTTATTGGCAGACCTTATAGGGTAGTGTGATATTTTGAGGAGGTGGTGTTAGAAACTTCGAAGGTTTTCCATCAAGCAAGGGACAATTTAGTTGAATAATAGAGGGTATAATATTTGACAGCAATATTTTTTTATTTCTTTTTTTTTCATCCAAATAAATGCATCATTTACTTTGTTTTTAAATTTTGTGCCTACGAATATAATACATTTGTATATTGTTTTTTAATACAATATTAAATTAATTTTACTCAGATTGTTTAAACACTAAACAATTTTTTACCAACTGATTTAGTTGCGAAAAGCAGAAACAAGAACTAAGAGAGTCAGCTGGCGAAGATATCTTTCAAGAACTAATAGAGATAAGCCTAATCAGACCATCTTCTGATAAGCCAAACCCAGAGGGAGTGGGAGGGTAAATGCCTGTTTAATATATACACCATTGGATTCTGTTCATGTTTCTCATCTTCTATTTCTTCTCAAAACCTCTTAATTAATGATCCTACTGAAGCTCTCAACTACGTACTTTCTGGTTTTTCTTACATATTTTAAGCTTACTTAAACAGAAAACGAGAAGATCATTCTGCTTGTAGAATTTTCCTTGAAACTGCAGCCAATAAACTTCTCAAAGTTAAGAATATTAGCCTTTTGATGACGATAAGGAGCTCCCAATGAAAGTGAATAGCTATTATGCTTCGCCGAAGAAATATTCTACAAGAAAGTGAGGCAGAAGAGGATGTCTGGCGTTCCTGGAATGCCAATCCTAGCTGTGCAATGAGTCGTTCCAAGTTTGTATCATAGGAAACCATGTGAGAAGCCAGAAAGATAGCTCTAATCAACAAATTACTTTCTTTTTCCATATTTGTCTTTGATAAATGCGTGTCTAAATTCAATATATCCACGGTTATAGAAACTTGGGAGGAGGTCTCAGTGAACAATTTTTCCATGACTTAGAAAGACCAACCTATGAACATAACTCTCTTCTGCCTTATCCTGGATCCTTTACGAGTTAGATGATACCTTAGCAACAATCATACAAGATGAAGTCCTCTTGTAATGGCTTTAACCCAGCATTTTCCAGTTCGTAACTATCATATTGCATGATCCAAATACCAAAAATGGATGTTACTGTTCTCAAGTTTATGCATCTTCCGTTCGACTTCCTCAAATACTTTTCGTGCATGATCCCCGGTCTCATCATGCTTTAATTTTTTATGGATTGGCAGTTCACGAACTACGGATGCATGCATCGGTTGGAAAAAAATCGGTCTGAAATTAATAGGTGGAGAAAACAAGAGAAGCAGACCAAAAACTAACATTGATTAAAGAGGTAAATAATGATTTAATATCTTAACAACCATGAAATCACATCAAATCCAAAATAGATTTACAAAGCAATGCGGGATATTACTCTACCATAATTATACAGCAGCATGCATGCAATATACAAAGCAAAGAAATTCAAGAACATAATAGTTGTCTCTCTATATATGCAAAGAATACACAGGGAGTCGATGGTGCACACAGCCTTCCTTGTGTATTAATCATGTTTATATACTAAGAAGTATGAAGAAAAAGGCGATTTATATCACAAGGCAAAAACCATGCAGAGGTTTTGCTTTTCTGCTATTCTACAGAAAGAAAAAACCCTTCAAAATATCCCTGATAATTCATAGTCGTATATGCTGACCTCCTCCATCTGGTGAATCTGGGAATAACTGCTAGAGAAAGGATACTGCTCGATACCCAGTAGCAGGGACTCGAAATCTTGATCTGTTAGTATATCTGTCTGTTTATTTATCGTTAGATCATGATCTGATGAAATGTCATCAAAACATAAGTGACTGTAAGGTTGATTTAGTTCTTCAGTTAAAGAGACTAACTGATTGCAGAACTCAAACGAATCGACCGATCCATCAAAGGATGTTTCCATACTATTCTCAGGCTCTCCGTGATTGTAAGGTAGATTTAGTTCTTCAGTAAAAGAGACTACCTGATTGCAGAACTCAAACGAATCGACCGATGCATCGAAGGACGTTTCCATGCAACTATCAGGTTCTCCGTGATTGCAAGGTTGATTTAGTTCTTCAGTAAAAGAGACTGACTTATTGCAGAACTCAAGCGAATTAACCGATTCATCAAAGGACGTTTCCATGCTACTCTCAGATTCTCCATATTTGCAAGGTTGATTTAGTTCTTCGGTAGAAGAGACTAACTGATTGCAAAACCCAAACAAATCAACCGATGCATCCAAGGATGTTTCCATGCTACACTGATCAGGTTCTCCATGAGCTTCAACATTTACAACCTCAACAATCTCAAGTACTTTTTGGGATTTAGGTGGAGGTGGTGGAGAGGGAATCGTCCTTCCATTTCCAGTTAATTCGTGAACAAGCCTCTTAAAGCTTGAGATGTCAGTGATGTAGACCTTTGGCCGCAAAACTTTTATGAAGCTGTTCAGTGGATTCTTCTCGTTCTTAGAGATTTTCGTCGATGCTTGACTTACTCTCTTTCCCATTATTTCAATGCCACTTAGTTCGAAATCTGCTCAGGTTTCTTCGCTTAAGCGGAAGATACCAAGAGCTATAAATATATATATATATACGTATTTACGAGGCTTAAGAATTGTGGAGACAGGACAAGACACAGTTCGTAATTAAATTAAAGAATCTGAAAATGATCTCTATTTTTCTTCACTACAATTTCTTAATAGGAATTTCCATCCACTCACCAACTTATATTATATTGTGCCCTTTGTCTCTCTATCTGTCTCTAACTGTCAAAGCACTGAACCAATCAAATGAAGAATGCCAGCGTTTGTATTTACATGGAAGGAGTAGGTCAACTCCTGATGCTGGTTTAAGGAGAAAGAAATTGATGACGTTTTAAAATTTAATGTGCCCATTAATGAAAATTTTTAGTGTTTGAATAGTGGGTAATTATCGTTTCATATCAATATTTTTTTCTCTGAAGCTCAAAAAGTAGATGATTGGTAGTAAAAAACTCAATACCTTCAAAACAATCCTTTTTATTAGGGTTTAGGAATCCTTAAATAATAAAGTTAGTGACTTTTTAGTAAAGAATTGCAATAATGAGATAATGAGCTTTAAATTTCAAGAATAAGAAT
>Ga0325410_1007617_pt1 | contig 11809 bp, 10 predicted proteins | sample PopdelMetagenome_16_FD_206182 | JGI IMG/M metagenome (GOLD analysis project Ga0325410, IMG submission 206182) | Populus deltoides microbial communities from Bellville, Georgia, United States - Xylem-PdIQD-R3 | ecosystem: Host-associated > Plants > Phyllosphere > Stem > Wood/Secondary xylem... | reverse complement strand
TCTCTAGCTGTCTGCTATGAAATCTTGCAATTCCTGATGAAAAAACTTGTATTATCTCATCTAATTGTCTTCCATGCTCTAACCTTGTTGTTTTCCACCATTGTTAAGCAAGTCATTGTTGCTGTTGTAACTGCCGTGCATTCAAGGAGGCTCTGACACCAATTTGTTAAGACTCAATCTTAACAAAGAGGTTCTAATGAGATAAAAAGGTTGAGAAGTAGAGGAAGAGAATAGAAAGAACTCATGCAAGTTACATAACAGTCTTCTTCTCCACGTTACTGCCTTCCAAGCTTGTAACAAAATGGAAAGGGATTTCGAATCACTAACGCCATATTTCAAAGCTCACCTTCACTAATTGGAACATCAAATGCAAAATCCAATTACCGAGTAAACTACTTTCCGGCACTCTAGTCAAACAAAATAATGCGGGTCCTGGCTCTGTTGGAGACTTGAGAGAAAAGACAACGTATTTTTATACATCATGCTTGAAGCCATCTCTACTGGAAAAACGTATCATTATGCATTGAAAGATTCACAACTGTTAACAATCACTCTTCTCCTCAAAGTTTTGACAACTTGACTGAACGGAAGATCTTTGGCTGTAATTTGGTCGCTAGCTGTCTCCTAGAAATGGATGGATCGTGGACAATATAGACTCTAACCAACATTATTAGCATGAATCTATAGTGTAGCCACCACACAGCATGTACAATGTAGGACTCAGCCAAAGCCTCATATTCTTTTTTTTTTCTTTTTTCCCTATCATTTAATTGAATTAAACAAAAGTGATGAAAACCAGTTCTCATTTTCAAAAACATGGCCACATTTTTATCCTCCATGCATCAGTGATGCACTAGCAGATCCGGCTAAGACTGCCAAGAGTTTTCATTATATTACGTGAGGAAACACATGGTGGGAATAAAGCAGGTATAAGGACTGGTAGTTTTAACGATAGATTCAGACCAATCTAAACCTGGTAACATGTACTCGACTTCTGATCTGTCTTGGATTAAACTACTGGACAAAGAAACTTGCAAGTTTGAAATTCATATCACACTAACTTACAACATGGGGATGCGTTCTTTTCATTGATACGAGGTGAAAATCACAAAAAGTACACCACATATCAAGAGTGTAGACCATCACTGTGGCATTTAAATTATGGCACACTATTATTCTTCAGCTCAACTAAACAAACAGTGTGAATCCATTACCTACACTGAATAAAGAGCACATCCCGAAGCAGTTTCAGTCTTCAACTTTTCTTCTATGTCTGCAAGTGTCAAAGATAAAAAAAAGATTACCATATGATAGATGACAGAACAAATGAAAAGATGCAATGTGGAGAAAAAACACTAACTAGAGCAATTACATGTACAGGGTATATAAATAACACTGGCAACTCAGACACCCATAAATGTTCAAAGTGATTTAATGCCAAGGAACACAATTCTTCTGGCTTTTGACCAAGGAGATCAATGGTCATGAATTAGTTGTTGATGGATCGTCCTTCCAACCCTTAGAGAGAAGATCATAGTTGATTGATGCAAGCTGGGAGAGATTCTAAAACAAAGGGAAAAAAAAGAAGTGAGAATACAGTAATTGATACAACACGCTGGTAAAGGAATAAATATACCACAAATCATCCCATGAAAAATAGCGAAATAAACATTGGGGTAAGATATGGCAATGACCCACCACAACAACGCATTTAACCTATTACATTAATTGCTGACTTAACTAAGAACAAATAATCCATGCGCCAAACATTATTTAAAAGCATGATGAAAAATTCTTCCCTGCAGAGCATTTTAACAGGGACCAGCCAAGCTATCAATCTTCTCCCAATTGAGCACATAATTATTTATAGTTCATAAACAAACTTTGATTCCATATCAATTCAACCTAAAGCCATAAAATCACATTGCACATATTATGATTGTAAGTGCTATCTATCACCAAGTTTAACTTTTAACAGTATTTTTGGATAGAAAAGTTTCATATGGAATCAGAAACTTTCTTCCCTTTAGTGCCAAAAGCATCTCAAACATTCAGATTGTGTATAAACCAAGGATACGACAATCCAGTTAAGGGGAATGAAAATACCTTAAATGAAAAATTACTGAAGGAGTAATTGACACATGAACCAGACTCGAATTCAGCAAGACCTCCACATTCATCTCCCTGTTCATCAATATGGCCCAAGAGTGAGTCACGTTTGCAAAATATGCAGGGGAAAACACACAAATTTCAAATTTTGTGATGTTTACCACTTCATCATGGCGATGGCTTAAGCAGCTACTGCTGCCACTCAAGCTATCAGAATCACTTGAATCCTCAAAGTCACTGGCTGGATAATTTGGGTCATCTGAAGTATTCCACGAGTATCGACTTGTGAAGTAGCTTGTATCTAGTGCGCTCTCTGAACTGGGCACAAATGCAGCCTGAAAGATTGATGCAAAAAAGGCAGTCAATCTATAATCCATGTTGTAAGACTGCAAAAGGTCATATTTATTATGTTCATGGAAGAATCATCACACCTTCTGCCTAGCAAGTGTGTCCCAGTTGATATCTTTAAAGAATATATGCTGCTTCACCTGGATCACAAGTTCTGCATTTACTATCAAGGTAGAATGCAATAAATGCGTGAATATGAACAGGCTGAAAATAAAAACTAGAAATACAAACTAAGTTCACCTCTGACGCTCCTCCAGCTCCAAGTCTCTGGTCAGGAACTTCAGTTAATAATCTGGAGACAAGTAGTATTAGTCACTTTAGGCTGAAAAATATCTATCAATTCATAATCCAAAACTCTACCCAAGGCAATCTAATTTGCAGTAGTATAACATGCAAATAAAGATCTGCAGAACACAAAATAGATAACAAAGACTCCAAATTCATTCAGGTCTCGTCAAATACCAAAACTATCCCAAGGGATTGTATTAACGACAAATCAGTTGAGATGGAAGCATCCTTATCATCAATGATGATAAAATTAATCACACAAAGTATACATTTCAATAACAAAAATAATTGAATAACCATTTATAATAACTAGACAAACTCTATTACCTATCAATTAGATCCTGTGCTTCAGGACTCATTTCTTCAGGCAACCGGGGCCAAGGTATGTTACGGTTGAGAATATTATCAAATATTGTCTAGAAGCAAAATAGAACGTAAGAATGCAGCAACAGAAAGGGAACTGAAATTTAAAATGCAGATCAAGGAAAAAAAATATAATCAATTCCAGAGGTATTGCAAGCTATCATTGAAAATTACTTTCCAGAGAGGCATTCCACCAAATAAGAAAAGGAAACTGATTAAGCGAAAGAGAAAGGGTAATTGCACTGCACCAGAAGATCCAAAATACCCCCTCCACCTGAGTAACTACTCACAGATTTGACTTTATTAGTTGTATGACTTAATGTTTGAAATAACTTTGCAACCAACCCTGACTCGTGTCCAGCATGTAAGTAGATACCAAATCCCTATAGGCACAGTCAGGCAGCAGATGAGCCTGATATGGATACACAGAAATTCAAAAGTATGAACAACTACATAGCTTGTCATGCACTATCTCGGTACCCACGCGCATCTACATGAGTTGTCACACACTATCATCTCAGGCCACCCAAGGCTTAAATTAGCAGCAAATCTCCAAACAAGACAGGCATCACCAACCAATGTAGAGCAACAATTTCTTGCAGATTCGTCAGGAAATTAAAATTTTAATAACTTCATTTTCCCCTATAGATTCATCCATGTTCCACTTCCATGCCTATAATTTAGGTTTTTAAATTATTTTGTGAGATACTCTAACATGCATGGAGATTTGAGAAAAAAAGTGAGAAAAGTAAGAAAATAGAAAAGGAAGAAGAAAATATGAAAAAAGTGAAATTCTCATCATTTATTTACAGTAAATGGCAAATTGAAACTTTTTAGAAAAATATAGGAGTAGAATTGGGAAATTTTATAAAATGGGAATAGAAGTGGAGCATTGATGGATGTATATTGCAAAAATCAATACCTTTAAAATTTTACCATGCAGACAATGGTGCTGTTGCAAATGCACCATTGCTTGGTGCTAAACAATTGGAATTGCCCTTGCATGATTTCAGTTATATGTTCACCTAACCAGATCTCCAGCAATATTTTTTAATCCAAATTTATAGGCCTTGTAAAAATAAGCCTTGGTAGATTGCCTCCATATATAGTAAATACCCAACTGAGACAATAAACCTATATTACACTACCTAGTAATAATCCTTTTCAAGTTTTTGTATTTCCTCAAAATCACTATATTACTAAGTGATGATGAAACAAGATAAAATCTATGGAGAACTGTTCTACTTTATGTCTTAAAATAATTATCTGATGAACTTCAGATTTTCTCAGAATCTGTCACACCTGCCTACTAGTAGCTATTTGTTCAACACCTTCCTCCTGCACTTATCATGAGCTGTAGTCAGAAATGAGAATTCTCATCCTCTCCTGTTGTTACCGACTCTGAGCAAATTTTAACCCAATGCCAAACCCACTGCAGGACATAGAACATAACTGAATTTCCATTCCATCAACGCACTATAGTAGGCCAGGCTTTGGCAAAACTACATATTTTTTGGTCTAGGTAAAAGAAGAAAGGAATTCAACATTTGAAAATTGGATATAGGATGGATGTATGGTGTTTGAGGGAATACTAGTGTTCGTGTAGCTCAAATAATCCAAGTCTGGTTGCTGAAATTTCTCTGCAGTAAATATTAGAATTTAAAGAAGCTCCAGGAATAACATCTAGAAAATGAAACACAAGCATCACACCTCGGTTCCTAAGAGTCAGACCTAACACTGATTGCATCTCACAATCACAAAGAGCATATTCCCTGGAAAATTCTTTGAAAATATTGCATTCCATTCCGCCTAGTAAAGAACATATAAGATGTTTATATAGAAACTCCTAATTCTAATTTTGGGTTTGACCTAAATGAGAATGCACTACTATTGTTAACCTAAACAAAAAAGTTCAATCTTCCTCTGAAAAGACTTTTCGGTTCATAAATCCTGAGCATGAAAAGGCCACTAACTTGTTGTTTAGAGAATAATAATAAAAAAAAGAGTTTTAAGCAAAAATAAATTAAAAGAAGTATGCAAAAGAAAATGGAAAGGAAAACAATTCACCAAGAGAATAGTTGAAGAGAGAGCATAGCAACAAAATGCAGAACGAGACAGTATATAGAAGTAGGGAGATAACCTGGGGATGCTCCGCATTAAAGGGTGGAATACCAATAATCAGTTCAAATAAAATAACACCCACAGACCACCAATCAGCGGTTGTTCCTGAGGAAAATTGCACATAATAGTTTATTGTTTCAGGCATTTCAATGCAATTAAACAAAAAGGTTAGCATTGCCAAGCATACACTTTTGTTTAACCTAATATTGCATCACCATACAAATTAAATAACGGCATTTGTAGCTAAAACAAGGTATACAAACCATGTCCCGTTCCCAATAGTATCTCTGGTGCCAGATAATCAGGTGTACCCACAGCAGAACGTTTCTTCCGCCTTTCTCGCTGATGCTCAGAAGTGGATAGTTGAGGTTCATCGTCCACAAGCATGGATGTCCCACTCACAGCTGGACCAGATAAATCATCAGTGCTATTGATGAGACCAACCTTGGAAAGACCAAAGTCTGTCAACTGTTTACAAAGAATGTAAACCTTAGTTAGACAAGGGCATATAGAAATTAAATATCAGAACATGGTCAAAGAAGCAAAATATATGCAATAAAAAGAGTAGATGTCTAGATGTTGAAAAGAAATAGCAGGAAAAATAAAACAAAAAAAGGGAGTTACCTTGATGTGCCCATCATGTGCAATCAACAAATTATCAGGCTTCAAATCACGATGAACTACATGCAGTGAGTGTAAATATTCCAAAGCAAGCACCTTAAAAGCAATAATAATCAGATTTACAAACTGCACCACAAGCAGTAAAAGTATTTGCAAAAGAAGAAAAATTAAAACTTACAACTTCTGCAATGTATACCCTAGCAACATCTTCATCTAAGCAGCCCAGATTTCTCAACAATGAATACAAGTCGCCACCATTCAAATACTCCATCACAAGATACAAATTCTCACGACAAGTAAATGAATAGAAGAAGCGAACCTGAAAAATTACACATTTATTTTAGAATGGAAAAGAATTTCTCATGCCATGCCAAAATGCTTTGCAAGCTAGACCTGCTCACCACAAAGGGATTGCGGACTGAAATTAAAATATCTCGTTCAGCCAGTATACTTTCAACTGCATTCTTGCGGATCATATCAGCCTTTTTAAGAACCTGTTGCAAATGCAAGTATACAATCAATTCAGATCCAACCCCCTTTTTAGTGCGTGTTGAAAAACAGACAAGCATGGGACAATCAACAAGAAGAACCACAACAGAAACAAAAGGTTTGCAAACTTGCACACCTGCACAAACATTTTGTCTAAAATTTCATCTATTCAGATTACACAATTAATTAAGAAACAAGAGTTACAATATTGACAAAAGGGAGATTTGTCATTCTGAACTTTTGAAACAAGCATCATTCTGAATGCCAGCCCTCAAAGTCAAATCACACAGTTTCCTTAAAATTCTCTATAAAAAATGCTCATAAATATTCCTGCTGGAATTCAAGAGATCTTTTGTCTCCTGTCTTGCTCTTTATATAAACTTGAAGGACCACCATCAACACATAAAAATCACAGTCTATTATTTGGCACAAAGCCCACCGGGCCTAACTACAATACCACGATCTCACCCCGCTCCGTCTTAATTAAGGAAATCTGCTTTGGCGGGACTATTAGTGATCTCTTTCTACAAGAGGTGAGATGCACCATTTGATTACAAGGTCCCATGAGCTTCATAATATATTTGATTGAACACAAATTTACATAAATTTTGTCCAATCAAAGGAAATTTTTCAAAGAAAAAAAAGCATATAGTAAATATAATGAAGCAAAAAGTCAGAACAGAAAAGGAAATTAAAACCACAGCATCAAACATTGGTACCTTTATGGCAAAAAGATCTCCAGTTGTTCTCTTTTTAGCTAAAAACACCCGTCCAAAGGCACCACGACTTATTGGTTTTATTATCACGAAGTCATCTATGGAGGTACGATCCTTAGAAGGATGTGTGGGACTTGTTCTCAAGCTTCGAACAACATCATCTTCCAGAGGAGCATCTTCATCAATTACAGTATTTGTTATATCAACCTTCTCATCTCCCACTAGCTCACAGAGCTGCAAATACTTCTCTCTGCACACGAAGAAAGAAGAACAGAGTGGTGATCAATTAACTTTCAATCAAAATTCAAATTTTGGAAATTATCCAAAAGAAGTGGTACCCACACTTTCATTGGAAAGCTAAATCCAAACTTTGTAATTCATGGATGTTCTTTGCATATTTTGGCATAAAACTCTAAAAAAAAATAACACATAATACTCACCGAATAAGCTTCTCAATTCGTGTCCCAAAAGTCTCCACCATAAGAGCATCAAACTTTCTCCTGTCAATGACTACCCTCAAGTCTTCAAGACAAGTTAGCAAATAGGATATGGCTCGATCATCCTCCAACGGCATAGTTGCTACACATCTTGCAATATCGGCAAGTTCATTCAGCTGCATCATATAAAAGGACTTTTAGACAGACACAAACACATTAAAAAATAAAAATTTAAACAAAAAGTAATCAATTCATGTCAGCAAGAGCCGCATTAAGGCCACACAGAATCCATCTTTCATGTATTTAAGGTGCTTTGAGCTGCCTTAAGAATATTATTATTACATTTTCTCTTTTGTCTTCTCTGAAAGCTTACACAATTGCAAAGAACTTCATTTTGCATTTAGTACATGACCAATATTTAGTATGAAATTTCATTATAAAAAGAAAGCCAAGCATTATAATACTGACGAGACACGCCCTCTCAATATTAAGGAGTAAGTAGTTCTTTTAAATCCTAAAACACAGCAGTTAACCCCTTTTCTTTAAGATGCTGGTTTCAAGGACAGGACCCATTAACCGATTTATCAATAGGAAGAAACAAAGTAAAGTAGACAAGAACCTGTGGAAGATCATCATGCTCGGAAAAGGCACTCTTCCCTGCCAAAAGCAAGTCTATCTGACTATTCCTTGGTGTCAATAATGGAGATCTAGGAGTCATGCTACCAGCTGAAGATGTGGCCATTCCCTGATCAGACTTGGGACCAAAACGGGTTTTACATGACATGGAAGGTAAACCCTTCATGTCATCCATAAAAATAGAATTATCAGCTTCAGGAAAGAAATCGAGCATGTCCTCAGACCCTCTCCGAGACCAATCACTGAGTTTTGGTGAGAGAACATCAGATTCTTCGGTCACACTGGAATTTGATACTTTTGCAATGTCTGGGCTTCCCACCGCATGTTGGATATCCTTCTGTGCAAAGGATTCTATCATCTTCTCAAGCGTTTCAGAAATTCTGATCAAGCGCTCATTCACACTTAGACACATCTGATCACATCGATCTGTAATTGCACAAATTCTTGAATGGTCTTCTACATATAAAGTTGGAACCTCCTCCTCACAAATGCGACAAATTATTGAACTCTCATCAGCAATATTCTGCTGATCACCCCAGTTACCCCAAGAAATTTTGTGTTGGTGCTTTGTAGAATGTTCATGCAAATCTTTGACCAATGGAAGCTCAGAAGCTTTAGCAGCAGCCAGAAGCACATCAGAAGCTCCTTTCCTGTCATTTGATGTTTTCAAAGGTTCATTCTTATCATCATTCTGCCCCCTTGGAGGAACAACTTCCTTTTTAATTTTTACAGGAGGAGATGGGAGTGGCTTCCAAGAAGAGATCCGATTCCTTCCTGTAGGAGATTCGTCACTCTTTGGAGTGTTATCAGCAGGAGAGAGGAATTTCCCTGGCAGTATATCTTGTTCTCTGCCCCAAGCACACTGCTCTTGACTATATGATTTCCTTACTGATGCAGCCTTCTGCTCTTGACTGTATGATTTCCTTGCCGAAGCTGCCTTCTTTGGAGCACTAGAAATTTTTCCATCCCTACCAACACCTGGAGGAATGCGTTTATCTGCAGACTGCAAAAGCCTAAGCTGATGATGCTGGAAAATATTTTCATCCTCAGCCAGCCCACTTTCCTTGTGGAATTGCAACAATCTGGTACACCTTGTAAGGATGAAAAGCATTCGGGTATGGAGCTGCTTCAGTATTCCTGGAGGAAGTTCTTGGCGTCTATCATCCAAATCTTGGACTATACCTTCACACTGAAGCCAGAACTCTCCAGGTGATGTCATAGCACAACTCCGAGCTAAAACCAACAAGTCTTCAATAGTTTCCTGCCACTCAGGATGACTATCTGCATTTTTTTCAAGAATTCCAACCAGATCCGCTGCAAAGACAGCAAGGTCAGAATTCACTTCTTCCTTTGCTTTGTCAAACTTTGCCCGTATGACAACCAAGATCTCCTGTACAAAACCAGAAAATTAATCTGGAGGCGAACTTCCAGAGCACATTGCACCATCTAGACGAGATATAACACAAATTAATGCATTACCTCCAAGTTATTTAACCCTCGAGGCTTCCAAAATGGGAAAGGTCGTACACCTTTGGAATTTAATTCATGGGAGAAACTTTTGATATCAGCAGGAAACCTCTTTCTAGGGGCACTTGTCACACGAAGTATTGCTTGAAACCTGGGAGATTCAGACTCCTTTGGGTTGTTACAATCATAAGTCTAGAAAAGCAAACATTTAAAACAACGTTGTGAGGAAAACTAACTGAAGACGAAGTAACCGAGTAGAAGACAAGTGAATTCACAGATAGTACCAAAAAAAATCCTTTCATCAGTACCTCAGGTGTAAAAACATCAGAGCTTTGCAAGCTCTCAGAGTGCCCCCATGATGAATTATGTTGACCTATTATGGTAACAAAATATCAGAAATGTCTTTTTACGAGAAAAGACATTAAGAACTTTGCCTATGAGTTAAAACATTCCATGAGCAGAAACCATTTCCACATTACAAAGTTTAAATTGGTATGAATTTCAGAGAAGGTCCCACAGGACAATCCTTTTACATACACAGATAAAATAAAAAAAAGTTAAGGCAGTTGCAACTCTACACACTGTTTTCTGTATACAAAATCATTTCCAATGATGAAAACATAGCACCCTAGGGCCCCGTTATGTACAGCCACCTAACTTCTCGACAATTTAAGAAAAAGCCTCAATTCCCAGCAAATTGACGAAGTTTAATTGCAGTTCTGCTGCAATTGAATAGTTAAATAAAAGATGATCTCTCTTATTCTTTTTACACATGAAGTACTATCAACATACAATGTATCTTTCCTTCTCACCTAAATTTCTTTTGTTTAGAAACATGAACAAGTTTGCTGTCCAAACAACTTGCGCCTCACAAAATTTTCACTGGTAACACATTGTGCCAATCTGGTCCATATGAATGCATGCAACATTTTCAATACCTCATTTTGAACAGCCCCTGTTGTTTTGACATGATGAAGGACCTACTAAATTGTATCTCTTCCAAACAATTTTTTGATATAATTCAATCAACCAGGGCATACAGATTCATCCCCACTAACTCCACAATTTTTCTTTATGAAAAATGGAAACTCTTTTGCACAAACTCAGCAATTATGACTAAAGCACAATTCTGAAAGTTCCACCAAAAGTAGACACCTTAATTTGAACTTTTCCTTATATAAATTATTGTTCTGGATACAAAGATTAGAATTTATTTTGGATAATTTATATTTAGGGAAACAAACATTACTTAGTTAACTAAGTTACATGGTATATTGCATGTTGGAACATCGCAAAAACAAATGCACAAAATATGGTCCTCGTGCAATTTTAAATCCCTTCAATTCCATCATTCTTAATGCATTGCTTGTTAGGTCAGATCCAAGAATTCATTAAGCAAAGGTGAAATTGCAAATGATTTATCACTCATTATTTCCAGTCAATCTCGAAAATCCACATATCTTACATGTACCCGTCATAAAGTTCATTGAGGAGCTGTGAGTACTTAGAAGCTCATTGCTAAACGTAATCATCCTCCTTTCAGATTTAATTCTATGGAAGTTTTCAAAATCAGTTCACAGCAGATAACGAGTTTCATTTCAAGGATGTGACTAAAAGCTTCTTAGTATTTACAAACCTTAATTACTCAAAAGCAGGCCTTTAGTCCTCTATTTTCCAAATTGACTAAAAAAGTGGAAACAGCTGCATTGGACAAACTTTGAAATCTGGATATGCTCCCAAATTATTCCACTTAAGAAAATTTTAAATCTAAATTGGGGGCATCATTCAAGCTATGTTATTTTAAGCAAAATTTCCCAACAAGGCAAGTTAAAAAGTCAACCAGTAGTATTTTCAACAAAATGATTGTGGGCTTTCGTCCAAACCTTTGCATAACCTTTGGAGCAAAGAGCAAGCCTTTGCATGACCAATAGACTTCACTAACCCTTACTTGGATATGTGCAGCTCCTCTAGAGAATTCCTCACTAAAGTCACCTACCTTCTAGGCTTTGAGGATGCAAGGGGTTAGATCTTGCTTAAGATTGAGTAGATCCCATTTCAGGTGATTTTATGGAAGAGACCAAAGAGGATTAACAAAAGCAAGTATGAGACTTCGGGTTCACAGATGTCCTGATAAAATATATCCTTTTTCTTTTTCCAGGATAGGAATCCTCTTCTGATCCCATTGCAGTCTCAATCATCTTTCTATCATCATGC
>Ga0325410_1007616_pt1 | contig 11810 bp, 6 predicted proteins | sample PopdelMetagenome_16_FD_206182 | JGI IMG/M metagenome (GOLD analysis project Ga0325410, IMG submission 206182) | Populus deltoides microbial communities from Bellville, Georgia, United States - Xylem-PdIQD-R3 | ecosystem: Host-associated > Plants > Phyllosphere > Stem > Wood/Secondary xylem... | reverse complement strand
AAGAGAAGCACAGCAACAATAGAAAACAATGATCAAAGTCACAACAGTCAGTTTGTTGTTGATTTCATATCCAAAGCATTAGACTTGGTAATCTTTTTCCAGGTACAAATTAATCCAAAGGAAAACATAGCAAAAATTGTTTGTGAGTTTGGAAGGAATAATTAATCAAGTGAAAACCATATATATTATTTAATAAAATTACATGAGGCCTGTTCATTTCCAACTGTCTCTGGTAATTGTTTTTGATAAAAACATGATGTATTGTCATAGATTCACCCACTCAATTTTCCAGGCAATCCAAAAGATCAGCTAGTGTACACTGTCAAATTTACAGCAGCTGCTGTAAGAAGGAAGATATGCATAAAAGAAGCAAACAATGTTCAAGACTTCTAAGGCAATCTCAGTTCGTTATTGTCAAAGAAAAAGATAGCAAAGATTTTTTGTGATTTAGGGAGGAGAAACTTCCATCGTTCCCATTAACCACAAGATATGACTCGTAACAAATCCAGCAACCACATTTATATAGGTCTCTTGATGCTGAATTATGTTCATTTTCCACAGTGAAGAGGGATGACATGGCCGCCCATGAACATGACCCTCGTAAAAAACCTGGAGAGCCACATTGCAAGGGAGCCAGTCAGCGATCATTAAAGGCAAAACAAAGATCTAGATCCAAGTCAAGCAGTTGTCTTCCCAAACACATGTATAACAATTCAATCCCCACACACAACGATTTCTTAATTTTGATCTCTCATACATAAAAATAAAGACCAAAGCATGAGATTGTAAAGAAAAACAGTGGAAAAGACAGCTTTGTAAAAGAGATAAGGTTAGAAAATAATGCATTTCTCAATCAATATATAAGCACAGATGGATATAAAAGGTGTGAAAGGGCAACCCACCGATGAAAAGAGCAGTTTTTCTAAGTTCTTGATGAGACTCTAAACCGAAGAGAGGGAGTTGTAAAGCTTGATAGCAAATCAGAGTTATTTTAATAAATGAAATAAGGTAAAAATAAAACCAAGAAGGTATAAAAACATATAGAAAGTGAACAAAAAAATTAAATGAGTTGAAACCTGATGAGGTTTTAAAAATGCAACTAGCTTAGGAATAGGTTTCCGGATTGGATAATCAGTTAATCAATTGGTCCTAGTAATTTTATCCATTCTCCCTAGCTAAAGTAGTTGATAGCTTATAAATTTGATGCTTGGTGTGCTAAGGTAACTTGTGGTTAGTACTTGTAAAATGTCTTTTTTTGTGGAGATGGAGACTCTCCGATGCTTAAATAAATATCTTTTTAAAAAGAGAAAATACAAGAATATTCTAGAAAGAGATACTTTGAAAATATATATGCATCATTCTCTATGTTTGATGGGAATATTTTAAATAAATATATTAATATTTGATGAGAATATAATGGTTCCTTGAAGAACTTTTATACACCTAAAAAGATGTAATCTTATCCTGATGACATTTAATACGAAAATATCCTTCACATCTATATTAATGTCTAACAAGAATATGGTGGGTCTTTAGAGGACTTTTATATATTTAAAAGATGTAGGGAAATTAGGGTCAAAGACGTCAGATACATTACCAAAAAATTGATAAATACAACGAAAATACTGAGGGAATATTTTCGTTGGTAAATTGCAGACGGATTTTACCGACAAAAATATTTTCTTGATATTTACCAAGGGAATGACAATGGGAAAAAAATAATTAAAACAAAGCAAAAAATATGATGACGTGCCATTTTTACCAACAAAATTACCGACAAAATTTATTCCGTCAGTAAAATCGTTGGTAAACTTTGAACACTATTCATCATGTTAATTACAAAGGGAATCACCGACTGAACATTCCGTCGGTATTTTACAGAAAGCTCTAGAACTATTCACTTCCCAATTGCACTATTAATTACTGTTCTTTACAGAAAAAATCACCGACAGATTGAAAAGTCGTCGGTGTTATTTGGTGGTTTTCTGAAAAATTTAAATTAAATATTACAGACGGAATCACAGATGGATTGAAAAGTTGTCGGTAATATTTGGCGGTTTCTGAATTTTTTTGATTAAATTCAAAATTTAAATTAAATATTACAAATGGAATCACCGATAAAATGATTAAAAATATTAATATTTAATTATTTATCAGTAAAACCGTCGGTAAAACGCCCTAATAAAAAGCCTAGAATCCCTAATTTCACAACAGACCTGTCTCATTTCTTCTTCTTCTTCTTCTTCTTCTTCTCTTGTCTCATCAACTCCTTCTCTTGTTCTCCATGCTTAGGTATGTCTTCTTCTCTTTTCTTATTTTTTCTTCTCAGTTTTTTTTAATTAGTACACTTTACAAATTTGTTTTTTTTCTCTTCTTAGCTTCACTTGCAACTACATTAAGGTAAAAAAAAATTCTTCTTTTTTCATGTTTTTTTCACTATATTTGTTTTTTTATTTTATTTCTAATTGTTTTTGTTCTTAATAATTATATGAATGTTGTTGTAGGATTTTTTTTTCATATGAGATCAATTTTTAGTTAATTTATTAATAGGATTTTTAAATGTTTTTAGTTGAATTTATTTTTTCGTGTTATTTATTTGTTGTAAATTTTTATGAGTTGATTTTCTTCTTCTTTTTTCCAAGCATTTTTAGTATTATAGAGTGTTGATTAATATTAATTTAATTATTTTATATTTTTGTAAAATATATATTTTAAAATAGTTTTAAATAATTACCGACGAAATTACTGACGGTTTGGTTCCGAGGGAATTACCAACGGAATAAAATATTTTTTTATTTATTTTTTTTGCTCGCCTTTTCCATCAGTAAATCCATCGGTAATAATATTTTTTTATTACCAATGGACTTACCGACGGATAAAAAATTACCGATGAAAGATTCACCGACGGAGACTTTTCGTTGGTGATTTCGTCGGTAATTTTTTTACCAACAGAATGTTAGTGCAAATACTGACGGAAAATTCCGTCGGTAAATCTAAAGATTGTGGTAGTGATATAGCTAAGTCCATAGAGGATGAGTTCTTCCTCGAGGTTAGACTTAAATGAGGATTTTCATTTCCTTGGACGTGCTAAGGGAGGATGATTATTTTCTTGGTCGTGCCCAAATAAGGATGGTCGTTACCTTGGACTTGACTAATTGCCAAGTCCAAATGCCTTGGGTTTGACATGTTTGCTAGACTCGCGTTGTCTTGGACTTGACTGACTGCTAGGTCCAAATGCCTTAGGTCTGACATGTTTGCCAAACCTATATTATCTCATTCCCTTAGAAGTGCAAATAAAGGATGGTCATTCCCTAGGGCATGCCCTAGAAATGATGATCATTCTCTTAGGTGTGCCCAAGAGAGGATGATCATTATCTTTGACTTGTCAAGGATTTTGGGTCTGACATGTTTGCTAGACATGCGTTACCTTGGACTTGGCTAATTGCCAAGTCCAAGAATTTTGGGTCTGACATGTTTGCTAGACATGCGTTACCTTGGACTTGGCTAATTGCCAAGTCTAAGAATTTTGGGTTTGACATGTTTGCTAAACCTGTATTATCTAGGATTTAACTAGCTGCCAAGTTCAAGTGCCTTGGATCTAGCATGTTTACCAGACCCACATTACCTTATTCTATTGGGCGTGTTAAGGGAAGATGGTCATTACCTTGAAAATTCCAAGGGAAGATGCACATTCCCAAGGGAGTGCCAGGGGTTTGGCATACTGTCAAGTCTAGCGTGCCTCAATAGTATCTGGGTGTGGCACTAGCTAGACCCAGCCGTGATTGAGATTGGGTGTGGCACGCTAGGTTTGGCTGCCAAGCCCAATCACGGCTCTGGCTAGTGCCAAACTCGTTATTCTCGGGGCTTAGCACACTATCAATTCCAAGGTATATATAAAAATAATAAGAAATAAACATTAAGTAAATCTAACTAAAACTAATGTCCTAATCAGCCTAAGCAAAAATCTAACATGAAAAGCATAACAAAAGAAGCTATTCTAATAGGAATAACAAACTAAACGTAACCAAAATTGAATGAGAGACTTATCTCGTAGAAATCAAATGAAAACTATAGAGGAGCCAGAGAAAAAAGGCAAAAATAAATAAATAGCTCATCCCTAGGGAAACAAACATCCGATCATGCATATCAACCACCACACCTCTAGTAAACAAGGAAAATCCTAGCACATTGCAAGTGGTGTGTGTATTTAATGCATAATGATGGAACACCTCACTCACTTATGAAGAAGAAGGCCTACCACACACCTAGAAGGCAATCATAATCAAGCCATACTATCCTAGCCCCATAAAAAATAAATAAAACAAAATAGATGCATCAATCTCAAAAAAATCACTCATTGACGCCTAATCCTTGGTTCACCTCAACCCAAACATGCATTATACCAAACCAATCATAACATACCTAAAAATAATGCCTAGCCTAAAAATAATGCATGTTCGCACACAAGAGAGAGGCAAGAATCATATAGAAACAATGATAAACACTATGTGAATTCATAGTGAATTCACTCATAATCCATTATGTTTAACTAAGGATTTTTAGTTTTTTATTAATAATAATTTTTTATATATATTTTTAGTTTTTTCTTCACATTTTCTTTTGGTTTTGAGCAAGCAAAAAAATAAAATAAAATAAAATCGAGTATGATTTGAAAATTAAAAAACTAATACTAATAAAAGGAAAAAAAATACAAGAAAACACATATATGTTATTTTTTCAATTTGATTCTATTTCCATAGAAGTCTAAGAATATTCACGCACTCAAACCAAACTTTAGGTGTTTGTTTTAAATCATATAAAGCCTTTCTGAGTTTGAAAACATGATCAGATGAAAGTTTTCAAAACCTTGAGATTGCTCAACATACACCCCTTCTTTGATGAAACCATTTAAAAATACACTCTTAAAATCCATTTGAAATAGTGTAAAATTAGCATGGCATGCAAAAGCTAAAAACATTCTTATTGATTCTAATCTAGCCACCAATGCAAAGGTTTCTTCATAATCAATACCTTCTAATCGATTATAGTTTTTAGTAACTAGTCTAGCTTTGTTTTCTAATTATGGTCTCATGCTCATCAACTTTGTTCCTAAAAATCCATTTTGTTCCTATAATACATTGATTTTTAGGTCTAGGGACTAGTTCTCACACTTCATTCCTTTGAGATTGATTTAGCTTATCTAAAATGGCTAAAATCCAGTTTGCATCATTTTCAGTTTTTGAAAAGGATTTGGGATGTATATGAGGAAAAAAAAAGTACAATTCTCACTAATATTTCTAAGAGATGCTTTAGTCTTAATACCTTTAAAGGGATTACTGATAACTAAATCAGGAGGATGAAAGCTTACATACCTTACATCTTATGGTGGCACAAACGAGTTACTTACAATCTTTTATTGATTGCTTGTGCTTGGTTAGTCTTTGTCCATTTCTTCATTGTTAGCCTTCATGAAAATCTTATCATTAAGACTTAAATATTAAAAATTTTCATTAATGTCATCTAAAATCTCAACAATTTTGTCTTTCTGAGTTTCCTCAAATGTGACATACATGGATTTCTTAAGATAGGGTGTTTTATTATTATATACTATATAAGCCTTGTTAGAGGAGGAATAACCAAGAAAAATATCAATACTGAATTTTGAATTAAACTTATCCAAATTATCTTTGGTGTTAAGAATAAAATATTTTTAACCAAAAACTTTGAAATATGATATGTCGGGTTTCCCACCTCTCTACAGCTCATGATGAGTCTCTTTCAACTCTGGTCCCAATGTAACACAATTTAAAGCATAACAAGATGTGTTTATAGCTTCCGCCAAAAAATGTTTAGGGGTATCAAATTCATTTAACGTTGTTTTTGTCATTTCTTAAAAGGACCAATTTTTCCTTTCCACAACCCTATTTTAGGGAGTTCTAGGTGTTGAAAAGTTATGGTGGTATCCCTTTTTTCCCATAAAACGTTTCAAATAAATCACTTATAAATTTACCACCATAATCACTCTTTAAGTTTATAATTGAAAGCCATTATCATTTTCAACTTTTTTTGAAAACTTTATAAATTTATAAATAGTTTCATCTTTTGATTTTAGAAACAAAATCCATATATATCTTGTAAAGTCATCAACAATTACAAATACATATCTATTACCATTTATGTTTCTAACTCTAGTTGGTCCAAATAGATCTGTGTAACAATTCTAAAGGTCTTTCGGTAGAAATGTGATTTTTGCTCTTAAAAAATATTTTTACTTGTTTACCTATTTAACAAGCAGTACATAACTTTTTCTTTTTGAATGCAATATAAGGGAGACCTTTAACAAGTTCATTTTTTATAAGTTTAGAAAAAATATCCATGCTTATATGACCTAGTCTTCTATGCCAAAGAAAACTATCATTAATGCTAACAACAAGACAACTTTCTATCCTCATGCATGCATCAATCTTAATCTTATAAACATTTATCACCAATAAATAGAACTTTATCATTTTCAAGGATTAAGCAATACGCCTGGTAAAATATAATTTTGTAGCATTTATCACACAATTAACTAATACTTAGTAAATTATGTTTTAGACTATTTACAAGAAACACCTTTTCTATTAAGGGAGAGGACTTACCTCCAATATTGTCAACTCCAATAATCTTTCCTTTTGAGTTGTCTTTAAAGGTGACTTTTCCACCATTGATCATAGTAATGTTTGAGAACAATGAATCATCTTCGGTCACGTGTCTAGAGCAAACCCTATCCAAGAAACACTACCCATATTCCCTTGATTCCTACACATACAAAACCAAGATGAGGTTTTTGGTGCCCATACCTTCTTAGGTCTTTTATGGTTAGTGGTGGTTCCTTTTGAAACCTAAGTCATATTACTAATTTTGTATTTCTTCATAGGACATGCATAAATCAAGTGACCAATGCTTCTACAATAATTACATGTTTGGTTTATTTCATATGATTGTTTGCCATTAATGAACTAATTTTTTAAATATTGTTTATTCTTCTCAAGTTGATAGCCTAAACCTTTTTTTGTTGAAAACACATATTTGACTAGCAAGTATGGTTTTTAAGATTTTAGAACCTTGAGTGAATTTAGCTATAGTAGTGTTCAACTTGTTAACCTTTTCCTTTAAACCCTTGTTTTTATTTTTAAGTTGGTTCATCTTATTGCAATCATCAATTACAATGCATGTTTTCTTTTATAAAGTATCTTTCTCAACAAGTAAACATGCATGGTTCTTTTTCAATATGCTATACTTGGAACCTAACTTCTTGTATTCATCATACAATGTCTTAAATGCATCATGTAATTCATTATAAAAGAGATCAGATTCATCATTTGAAGATATTACCTCATTTTCTCTTTCAATTGCCATAAAACATATGTTTACAACATGCTCTTTATCATCAATTGAGCTAAAGTTTGAGTTATTACTCCATATTGCTTTCATTACTTGTTTATGATGAGGGTTCTTCTTTTTATTTTGAAAGAAAAGGCAATCAACCTTTATGTGTCCCGTCTTATTGCACTTATAGCCTCTAAGTGCTTCCTTGTTAGATTCTTTCTTATTTTCATTATTCTTGAAGCTTGAGAACTTTTTGTTCCCTTACTTCTTTTTTCTTAAGGAATTTCAGAATTATCTTGTGATAAGTGCAATGTCCTCATCCATTTCATCATCATCATAGTGTATGATTTTGAATGCCAAATTCTTCTTTGGCTTCTCTTCTAAAACTTACTTTTCTATGTTGATTTCATAAGTCATAAGTGGTTTGATGATTTCTTCCAATGAAAGTTTGGTGAGGTCCTTAGTTTCTTGAATTGTTGTCACCTTTGCTTCTCAAGTCTTTGGCAAAGACCTATGAATTTTTATCACGATACCAGTATTAGTAGAAGTCCTCCTAGAGCATCCAAATTATTAGTGATAATTGTCATTCTAGTAAACATACTAGTTATGAATTTATTTGGAAGCATTTTAAATAATTCATATTAATGCACTAAGATGTCAAATTTTTTATTCATTTACTTGATTTGTTCTTTCATGTGTTATCTCTAATGCATGCCATATATCTCTAGCATTCTTACATGATGTGGTCCTATTGAATTCACTTATACTCATTGCACAACACTTAGTATTCATAGTTTTAGCTTCCATAGATAATAACTTCTTATCACCATTGGTATACTCACTTCTAGGTTTAAGAATCATTATATTATTTTCAATTTTAGTAGGCTTGTGATGTCTATTTTCAATAGATAACCATAAATCATAATCAATGAATTGAAGATATATAATCATCCTAACTTTCCAATAAGCATAAACATTACCATCAAAGAAAGATGGTCTAGAAGTTGATAATCTTTCATTTTGGACATTAAAACTAGTGGTTACTATTCTACTCAAAGTCTAAGCAAACTTAAATGAATGAGAACTAAGCTTTGATAACAATTGTTGTTTTAGAATTAAGGTAACAATAAAACCTAAGTGGGGTGAATTAGGTGTTTTACTACTAATAATAATTATTGTAATTAACTCGATTAAACATAATTAGTGTGGTTTAACAAGTTTATATCCATACCTCAAACACCAAACCGGTCTTGATTATTGCATTCTTTACAATGTCCTTGGTGAATTCTTACCAAATTCTTTTTCACCACTTGAATAAATATATATCCTCTTCAAGATTTTTCACCTTAGTGATGTATTTCACCAATGACTAAGAGTTTTTCACTTAAACTATTGAATGATTACAATTTGTTTGAAATATAACAATACTCTCTCAAAGGGTAATACAATTAAAACTTATATCTCTATAGGTCACTTAATACACTTAGAATGTATGAAGGTGTTTAAGTGTAATGAGTGTGAGAATTTATACTTGTGTTCAAGAATATGAAGGTTTTAATGCATAAATATGAGTATAATTTAGGATTGATGATTTAAGGTTATTTTTGCTCTTAAAATAGCTTGTGTGTGTGTGTGTGTTTCTAGCAAATACTAGCTGTTCTATAGCCGTTATTGTTTCTCTGACAGATAAAATAATCGATTGGTTTAGATTAATCAAGTTAATCATTCGACTAGTTCTTGCAAATTCTCTAGTACTCATCCTAGATGAATAAAGAATCCATCGATTCTATCGGTATGACAAGTCAACTAGTGAAAGATAATACTTATAGCTAAAAAAAGAAGAAGTGAATAATTAAAATCCCATCACCACTGTCTTACTCGAAAGGGGGAAAAGCAAGACAGCTATATGCGTGCAATATTACCATTTGAGTGTCAAAATGGCTTAGGATGAAAGCAAAGGAATCACTATCAAAGAGCAACATGACTGGGCGGCAAAAACCCACGATGATCACACAAACAACCCAGCTCTAGCTAGGATAATCCACGTATATAAAAACAAATTATTCCACATATAAATGAAAGAAAAAACAATAATATATATAAATTATAAGAGAATAATGAATGTGGGATCCAACTTGAGGTGTCACGTCTAGATTTTGGGGCGCCTATCTTTCTTTCAATTCGATGTCGTATTGTTAATTTTTTATTTATATATATATATATATATATATATATATATATATGTGTGTGTGAAGAAGCTGCCAATACATGCACCATCCATACAAAAAGGTGCTGATGTTGATGAGTTAAAAGAATACAAATTATTTTGAAAGAGAGAAACATAAATAAAAACGTCTTTCATGCCTCGCCACAAACCGAGGAAGGGCAGAAAGAAAAGAAAAAGGAAAAAGGAAAAAGGATGCTCCTTGTCTGTCTATAAAGCAATACCACTCAATACCTACCTCCTGTGCTTATCTCTCCATACATCCTTGTCTCGATTTTGTCTTTAAACTTGTGTTGATTCTTGCTCTTGCTGCTGTCATCAAATTATACTAGAGTTATACATACATACATACATACATACATACATACATATATATACATATATACATACATATATATATATATATATATATATATATATATATATATAGAGGAATGAATTATATATTAATATTGAATAATTAAGTAATATTTTTCTCAACTATTATATTAGTAACAATTGGTTCTTTAACCAGTTAATTTTATTCCTAAAATTATTTAAAAATTATATATTTTTTTAATAGTTTTAGATCATCATCATGTGCTGATATTAAAAATAAATTTTAAAAAATAAAAAAATATATTATATTTTTTTAAATAAAAATATTTTAAAAAATAATTGCTACTATAATATTAAATTATACCTCGAAATGACTTAAATTTTTCAATTGTAAAACTATGGCATGACGAGGGATTCTATATTGACTTTGTACAACTATTACTACAACTTTTTTGAGAGATTAATTATTTCTATTATTATAAAAAAAAATTATTGTTATCACTATTTAAATATAAAAAATACCACCACCCCAAGCAGCATATGGTAATGGGATGCCAGAAATAACCAATGAGGAAGAGGAGCTTTAGAAGGCGGCATGGACCGTAATTAATTAATATCATAGTTACTTTTCTTCGTTAGCTTATTATAATGATGATTTCGTCATCCTATAAAACCGTCTTTAGTAGGTACTAGTAATTTGACTCGAGATTCGCCTTGGTCGGTTATTTTTCTTTCCAATAGTAAAATTAAATATATAAGCTTTTTTAACACATTTGTTTTACATCAAAATATCAAGTATAAATAAAAAAATTTAAACATACATCTAATTAAATAAATTAAAAATTATCTATTTCAATAAATAAAAAAAGAGATCATCAATAATAACTAAATATGTATTTAGAAAAGTTAAGAGATGAAAGTAAATCAAGATATTTGATATCGTGACATGGTCCATTTACCCGATTATATTCAATGATTCTATTTATTAAAATTATTTTTTATTTAACCAAATAATAGTAGAAATAGACACACATAAAATTGAATGAATAAAATTAAGGGAAAAAAATATCTCGTAAGGTTGTATTTATTAGAAATATTATTAAAAAATAATATTTTTTATTTTTCAAAATAAAATTCAATAAAACATAAAAAACAATTATAGATGAATTACAAAAATCTATTCAAATTAAATACATACAAAATAATTTTTTAAAAAAACCACAATTTAAAATTACAAAAATCAAAGACAAAAAAACACACGTAAATAAAAGCATGATTTTTTTTTAAAATAAAAAATTACTAAAAAAAAGCTATCAGATGTCGCTGGGTTCAGAGCCTAACCCATTTAGAAGGGCTTACGCGCGGGCCTGCAAGTGCATGATCGAGTGTGGGCTCTTTTTTCTTAAAAAAAAATATAATCTTGTCATCCTCCCTAGTCTCTTTTGAAAATCAGGGTTGAATGTTTTTTTTTTAAATCTTAAAACTCAATTTTGATTCAAAACACAGAAAAAACACTCTATGAACCTTGATAAATCCATACTTGGCCTAAAAAACCCAAAACAAAATCATCCCAAAACTTGAAATCAATCCGGAACAAAAAATCTTTTCAAGTTCAGATATATTTTTTTAGGCACTTTCAAAGTAAAACTGCTCTCATCAAATGGAATTATTTGACATAAAAATCAATTATTTTGGTGGCCTAAATCGATGTCTACAATAGTTTTCCCTCTCTACCATTGGATCCAACAATCTCTCTCTCTCTCTCTCTCTCATCTCGTAAACTAGGAAAAAAATAACAAAAATAAATTTTTGTACTAAATTTTAGTAGAAAAAATATTGAGGACCAAAAAATGTATAATTTGTAAAATTTGAGAATTAAATTAAATTTTGTGTGAAC
>Ga0325410_1007615_pt1 | contig 11811 bp, 7 predicted proteins | sample PopdelMetagenome_16_FD_206182 | JGI IMG/M metagenome (GOLD analysis project Ga0325410, IMG submission 206182) | Populus deltoides microbial communities from Bellville, Georgia, United States - Xylem-PdIQD-R3 | ecosystem: Host-associated > Plants > Phyllosphere > Stem > Wood/Secondary xylem... | reverse complement strand
CCAAAATCATTAAAAGTGATGGTCCACTCCCATAAATATAATTCCTGTTACTTTAAGAAAAAATTAACTTCTCATTCTCTCTTGTCCACATAAGAATGTTGTCTTGGAATGTGATCAATAGTAGCAAAAAAATGAATGAAAAGAGAAAACACAAAGGGAAAACAAATCACAAAAAAGCATGATATGAAAGATTAGAAACTGAATGTTTCAGTGTTTTGTGCGCAGAGCTATGAAGAAAGAGAAGTGTCTTAAGAATTATGCAAGCTAACTCAAAATGATCCAAAACCAGTGCGAAATTCCATGCCCATTACTTCACAGACTGTAATGTAAGATAGTCTCTTGAAAATCCTCAAGAAGCCGACAGTTGAGAGATAATTCCAAGCACCCCCATGTGGGGTTCTTCTCCTTTTCTTTCTCATCAACCCTCTGTGTTGTTTTACTTGTTGTTTTGCCTGCTTTTGTTGCTTGTTTTCTCTGCTTCAACTCTGTTTTAGAAGGGCTCTTTTCCTGAGAAAAACCCTGCTCAGGCTTTCTTGGATTTTCTTGTTTAGACATCATGTGGGACTCTGAGAGTGAATCTGTTACTGGCAGAGATTATGGAAATGGAATCCTTTCCTCGAGAATGCATGGTGTCAAGACTGATGGATTTGAGCAAAGAGACCACTCATGGTATGTATCTGAAAAATAGAAACTTTAGTAAAGTTTCTTACTGTAAACTATGAGATTCTTCAACTTTCGGTTGGTTGCTTTTCTTTTTTTATGTCATGTCTATAGTATCATGACAAAGTTTGAGCATAGACAAGTTTAAAATGGTTCTTCTTCAGGCTAGTAGTTTAGCTTGTTTTGCACATGAACTTCTGAAATATTAGGTGGGATTTGATTGATATGCAGGTATGTCGCAACTGATATTCCAAGTGATTTTCTAGTTCAGGTTGGAGATGTAAATTTCCACTTGCATAAGGTACTTATTTTTCTCTTGTGATGCTTGAATTTCTCTCCTCTTAAGCTTATGTATTTCAGAATTCAATAACTAGAAGATAGTTTAAGAATTGTGTTACTGACCCTTTTTTTGTTGTTTCTGTTCTTGTGAAAGTATCCGTTGCTTTCAAGGAGTGGAAAAATGAATAGACTAATATACGAATCGCGTGACCTGGACCTTAACAAGGTAGCATTGGATGATCTTCCGGGTGGACCGGAGGCGTTTGAGCTTGCAGCAAAATTCTGCTATGGAATTGCTGTTGATCTAACAGCAGCCAATATCTCTGGCCTCAGATGTGCTGCAGAGTACCTTGAAATGACAGAGGACTTGGAAGAAGGCAATCTTATTTTCAAAACCGAAGCATTTCTCAGTTACGTGGTGCTATCTTCATGGAGAGATTCTATATTGGTTTTGAAAAGCAGTGAGAAGCTCTCACCATGGGCGGAGAACCTTCAGATTGTTCGAAGATGCAGCGAGTCCATTGCTTGGAAGGCTTGTGCCAATCCTAAAGGAATAAGGTGGGCATACACAGGAAAACCCCCTAAAGTTTCTAGTCCAAAATGGAATGAGATGAAGGATTCAAGTCCTAGTAGAAACTCCCAAGTTCCTCCTGATTGGTGGTTTGAAGATGTTTCAATCCTTAGGATTGATCACTTTGTTAGAGTCATTACTGCAATCAAGGTAAAGGGTATGAGGTTTGAATTGATTGGAGCTGCAATAGTGCATTATGCAGGAAAATGGCTTCCAGGTTTGATTCAAAATGGGGGAGGTTTTATAGATGAAGCAAGCAATAGCAGCAACAGTAATAGTAATAGTAGTAGTGGAGGCATCAGTTGGAAAGGCGGACTCCATATGATTGTGGCAGGAACTAAAGATGACACCCCAACAGTTCAGGCCAAAGATCAACGGATGATCATCGAGAGCCTAATCAGCATAATCCCGCCACTGAAGGATAGTGTCTCTTGCAGCTTCCTTCTTCGCCTGCTGAGAATGGCAAACATGTTGAAAGTGGCACCTGCTCTGGTTACTGAATTGGAGAAGCGCGTCGGAATGCAGTTTGAACAGGCTACTTTGGCAGACCTTCTAGTACCTTCTTACAACAAAAATGAAACTTTGTTTGATGTGGATCTTGTTCAGAGACTTCTCGAGCATTTTCTGGTTCAAGAACAAACAGAAAGTTCAAGTCCAAGCAGACAAACATTTTCTGACAAAAATATGCACGATGGAACTCAAAGGAGTGCTACTACAAGTTCCAAAATGAGAGTAGCAAGGCTTGTTGACAGTTATCTTACAGAGGTGTCAAGAGATAGAAACCTTTCACTGACGAAGTTCCAGGTACTGGCAGAAGCTTTGCCTGAATCCGCAAGGACCTGCGACGATGGACTCTATAGAGCAATCGATTCTTATCTTAAGGTAATTCCTTTCCTTCTCCTTATTTGTATTTACAGAATTTATTTTTAGGACTCTATAAGTAAGAAGCCTCGTTCAAATTTGAGCTTTAGGTACTTGAAATAGAGAGTGCTGATTAGAGGTCTAGAAACAGGACCAAATTGTGCATGTGAACCTGTTGATAAGTAGGCATACCAGTGCATAGATGTAGACAAAGAGCATATGATAATTGGAAATAAATTATAAATTTGAAAAAGACATACCCTCAGGTCAAAGAGGAAGAAGACATACTATCACATATAATGGTCCCCCCTGTAAAACCATGACCACAGGCAGACATTTCTTTCCATCATAATCAGATATAGCTCATCAGGACAACGAAAGCAGTAACAATGTCAAAAATGAATATATCAGCTTGAAGGAGTTGGCAGAGAGCTATTGCTAACTAAGAAACTGATATGTGATAAGGAATTAGCAGAAATGTAAGCCTAGTTTCATGAAGAAAGCTTCAAAGGAAAGAAATTGAATTATAGTTCAAGTATTCTATATTTTAGCCATATGTTAAGCAATTTGAAAATGCAACTTTCTTTTTTTGAAATACTTTCTGGATCAATATTCAACAGGCTCATCCATCATTATCTGAGCATGAAAGGAAGCGCCTCTGTCGGGTGATGGACTGCCAAAAACTCTCAATTGATGCTTGCATGCATGCTGCTCAAAATGAAAGACTACCGCTTAGAGTTGTAGTCCAAGTACTCTTTTCTGAGCAGGTGAAAATAAGCAATTCATTAGCAAACAATACCCTGAAAGAATCTAGTGAAGCTCAGTACCAGCCTATGATATCAAACAGAAAAACTCTACTTGAAGGGACACCACAGTCATTCCAAGAAGGATGGGCAACAGCTAAGAAGGACATTAACACTCTCAAGTTTGAACTCGAAACCGTGAAGGCTAAATACCTTGAGCTCCAGAATGACATGGATAATTTGCAGAGAAAGTTTGATAAAATGACAAATAAGAAACAAACATCAGCATGGACTACAGGGTGGAAGAAACTTAGCAAATTTACCAAGATGACAAATTTGGAAAGCAACGAAATCGGGTCTCAGGTTGCAGCTCCTGAAGAACAGACTAGAAAGACACCTGGAAGATGGAGAAATTCTATTTCCTAAGAGATGATGCATTTCATTTTGATTCTGTGTTCCTGCTGCTCACTTTTTTCTTCTTTGTTTCGTTTTAAGTGCAGGATCTTCTTTCCTCTTCTTTTTCTTCAATTTTTAGAAATTACCTCAAAAAATCTAGCATAAGTACAATTTATTACCAAAATCTGCTTCTGTATCCTCTATGAGTTTGTTAATTCTCCATTCAAGAGCACTTGGTTTTCAAAGGAAGACGTCTAATTGTGATTCACTGGATGTACTACATAATGCCAGTACATTTACATACTTCCCCCAAGCTCTCAATAGATTAACTTGGTAAAAACCCCAGATAAAAGTAAAGAAGATCAAAGGTTAAACAGTTGAGAAGAAATATCCTGTGAGGCAATAATGCTAGACTATGGTTCGGCAGCTTATGGTTCGGCAGGCTATCAAGTTAACCTGCCAGATTGGGCCGTATTTTATAACTGCGATAGCAAGCATCTTTGTCAACAAAAGGTGAACAACCATGAATTTGTTGCAAGTTCCAGTCAATTTAGATTATTTTTTAGGTAGGGTTTTTTTTATGTTATTTTGATTTGTTTATGGAAGGATTAAAAAAGAGATTATGGTTTATAAAGATTTGAAATTTATGTTGTTAAAATCGATTTATGATTATTAGTAGTTTAAGATTAAGTGATTGATTTTGGGTGTGTTGTTAAAAATAAAAATTTGTGAATTGATTTGTTATGGATTAAGAAATTTGTTTCAACTTTACTGGAAAATCTGGACATGGTGGTCTTGAGGTTGAAGATGATGAAATTTTATTTTGGTTATTGATTTATGAAAAATTGACCCCTGAAATGTATTGTGGAATTCTTGGTAGTATTTTTTATGAGGTTAAGGATGATGAATCTCAGTTTGATATTTGATTTGTGTAATTTTCAGTTTAGTCCCTCTATTTTTTAAAGATTTACAGTTTAGTCCTTAAACTTTGGAAAATCATAATTGGGTCCCTTGAATGTAAATTGAGATTCTATATGGAATTCAAGATGGATTATGGGTGAAATTTCAATATGGTTATGCATTTCTGACATTTATAGTTTGACCATCTAATTATGGTAAAATTATGTGTTGGTCCTTGATTTCTAAAAATTAGCATTTTAGTCCCTAAACTTAAGAGACTAAACCTAGTTTTTTCTTACACATTGGAGTCTTTTATTTGTATTGTTTTTTAGTATATTATGTATATTTGTTGTAAATACTTCTAACGATCCTCAATAGGATTTTTGGATCTTTTATCTGATATTCCTTTTATTTCTATATTTTTCGAGTGAATGGGATAATCTTTAATATGTATGTAATATAAATAAATATGTATATTGATTATATGATGAGTACAACTAGTTAATTTCTTAAATATTTATATTTGTTGCTTTATTTTCTGAATACTCATCTATTCTTAGATTTGCTCTCGTATTTTATTAAATTAAATTGTATTTGATATGATATACAATATTGCTTTGATAATTATACGAATATCTATTATGTCTTGATATAGGACTTGTCAGTAACTTTATGCTAATGGAGAGTAATTAATCTATGTGCATGTGGTGTTTTGTATACTTAGCTAGTGAGAGAGTCATCAGCTTATGACGACTGATCCTCCTACAATGATCATATTTGGGTGTTATCTGATCTCTGATATATATTCCACTATTTTATGACAATATGCTTAATGTGTGTGTGTGTATCAAAATAAATCAACTTGCAAACTATTAATATCTAAAATGTTTATTAAATATTATTCTCTCACTGAGTTAGTTGAACTCACCTCTTATTTTTAATATTATTTCAGGATTTTAGTTTCTGTTAGCAAGTAGATTTTGTTGAATGCCCTTGTTTCTTTAGTTTTGACCGGTATGCCTTACTTGTTTCGCGAAACTTTCCTTTTAAGTTTTGATTCGATATCATAGACGTTTCACTATTAAACTGTTTTAATTAAAGTTTTGATTTTGACAATATAATAAGTATTATAAATTATTTTAAAGTGATATTTGATTTTGTTGGTTTTATGTAATATATTTTGAAAATTTATGAATTATTGTACCAATTCTAAATAGTTTTGTTTATGATATGTATGTTACGAGGTTTAGTATAAATAGAATGTTTTTATAGCACCGCTCCTGTGTTGGCGGTTATGAACTTAGGCTTTGGGTCGTGACACGAGCCGTATAGGTTTTTGATGCATCATGTATGTGGCTGTTAAAATCAGGCATTTCACTAACAGAGTACAAGATTCTCAAACTGTTTTATCCAAGATGAATGATGATACTAAAATCTGTGCCTGAAAACATGATTTAAGATGCTAACCACTACATATGGCCCATCTGATGTACTGGACTGACATCTGCCAGAGATCTATGAATGTACTTGCAGGTAAAATTTATAGCATTCATAAAAAGGGCATCTTGAAAGGATCCTCTATTGGAAAGAGTTGCTCCAAGGTTCCTATCAAGTGACTAGAATGGCCACTGAAAGGACATAGACTTAGCCCACACTGATGTAGTTTCCAGGATTCTGTGGTTCAACTGCAAAGGATTTGAGCTTCTGATTGTCAGTAATGTTTACGTATAGTGTTTGATTGAAAGGACCTATGTTTCCGCATGAAATCCAGAAGTATGAAAGAGGCAATGAGAGATAATAAAAGAGTTCACAATTGTGATTCTATGGGACCACAACTTCAAGCTGATATAGATTATACTGGAAAAAGTAAGAAACAAACACGAAGAAGCAATCCATGCTTTCAATCATATCTCCTTTTACATGAAAAAAACTGTTACTGATGTAATATGTCGAGGCAAGAGACTCAAAATGACAGAATTCATGTACCAGACAAACGTAAACACCGACGATTATTCGCTAGGCACTCACCTAACAGGTTTGAACAGTACTATTGACGTTGATATACTTAATGCACTACCACATTTAGAGGCAAATAATGGCAGGCATCGCTGAGATATGGTTCTGAAGAACTGCCTTCAACTTCCAAGTCAGAACTCATGTTTATGGGCGGAAAGCAGTAGGTCCCATGGTACCTGAATCATGTAGGATTAGGGATAGTGACAAGAGTAATAATGGTGTTGCATTATTTTCAATCCTGGAGCAAATACGTTGCTGATCTTGGATATAATAGGCACTAATTGAAGATTATGTTCTACTGTCATTGGTTCGACTATTATGACAAAATTCTCGTACAAACCTAGGTGATATTGAAACTATGTAGAAGCAGAGTGACAATTTTAGAGATGAAGAGTGCCTAATCAAGTAGCAAATTGACTGGAAGAATATAATGGGACTTCTAATCGCTGTTCAGGAAACTCCTTATCATTAATTAAAATAAATTTGAATTCAGCACAAGCACAAGCTCTGCACAATTTGTAAGACAAAAATCCTTTCAGCAATCTAGAGTGCACTATTTCTGTCCTTGATTCAGATGCCAGCATTTACATTCAGAAGAAGCTGAAGGCAGTGGTATTTTGAAAGTGGCTTTAAAAACATAGCCGGGAGACAATTTAGGTGCCAGCATAGCCGGGAGACAATTTAGGTGCCAGTGTGGCCATTTACAGAAGCAATTGCTTTTAAGTGGCACCAATAGCTAGCAGAGTGACAACATCACCAGCATGGAATTGTTCCCACAGAATCTTTGTTCAACAATGGTGTAAACAGAAGGATTAGAGAATATGTGCTGCAAGAGAATTCAATGTCATACCAAAGCACTAGGCCAGTTATAGTCAAAGAGTAGAGTAAATGTTGTAGGTAAAATACCAAAAGCGGTGAAGATTCAATGAAAGGATGCAAAAATCAAACCTGGCCCAGATAGTGGAGTTGACTAGCAAGGTATTTGGACCTGTTTGTCAGAAAGAATAATTCAACATTTTTGACAGAGAACTATCTCAAACTCACAGCAGGAATGCCTCAAATCTTCCACAAGGTATTGACCTGAGACGATCAAGACCCTTAATCTTCTAAAACGCAAAAAAAATCAATGAACATTGAGTAAGTTGTTGGAAATATTCACTAATTACATTATGAGAATATCCATGTAAGTCCATGGAAAGAAATCCTCTTTGAAGGTTAATTTCAGGACCAATAACACTATGACTACTATCTTCCGATCTCTGACGTAATATCCTGACAACAAATTTCGTAGGCTGATATTCTTCTCAGATCATCATTCCACAAGCACAGTAATTAACCAAAATGCAATTCTTGAAAAAATGGTAATTTAGCATGTTTTTCTTCATTAAAAAACATCTCAATTCAAAAACTTAAATGGTTAGGTAAATCACATGAAAAAACAAAAAAGAAAATGATATTTTTCTTCAAGAATTTACACAAAAATAACTCCAGTTCCTAGCTTCTGATTCTATACAGGCCACGCTGGTCTTTTGATCATTGTTTGCTATGCCCTATAGCTTATGAAGTAACCAACCCAATTTAATATTTTAACAATCTGAAGTTCAAATGCCATAGTTTCCAAATATCTGCAAAGGTTTATTTGTTTGGTTACAAGGGAGAGGCTCGAGTCGGAGTCCTCTTAAGGAAGAGGGATATGGATACAGATTGAGCTAGAAGCTCATAGACGCTTATAAAAATTACATCTGGCAACCTAGCACTTAATCAGATATTGCAAGACTGGCCATCACCACTTAATTCATCTAACTTAACTAGTCAATAACACGAGTAAAAAGCCATCAGAATGTACTTATATAAGCAATTATTCATGTCTTTGAACATATATAATTCGTTTAAATCATTTCAATGAATGTAGTCAGTTTCAGACTGCATTGTGTTGTCATCAAAGTGTAGCAGACTTGACTGAATTTCTCTGAAACTACTCCTCATGCAAGCGAATGTCAACATGAGAGTTGAAACTCAAAAGTGGGGCACCTCTGAGTGCTCATCAAGGAGACAAGACTTGGTGCCTTCACTGTATCCATACATGAAGCACTTGCATGATCTACTGTTCCTTAATTCTTATCCACTCTAAAGAGAAAGGGGCCATAGGGCACCATTGTCTTGCAATGATGCAGCATTAGAGCATATAATCTTTGACAAAACTTTTGCTACACCTATATATATAAAAACAAGAAATTATTACATGAGACCAAATATAACCTCTACATAACAATTAAAGGCTATAAAATATAAAAAAATGTTCTTGAACCTTTTAAACTTTGATTCAAGTGATAATAATGCCACTTAGCTACAAAAATAGGTGACACTTAGCTACATAGAGTCTTATGGGATTCGAGTCACGATTTCTTGTCATTAAAGAGAAAAAATATTTAAAATGGAATTTAGAAGCTTATGAAGATCACTGACAAGTATAAATAAGCATACAATTAATTAAAAACAGGGAATTAGAAACAAAATTGGAGACTACATAGGAGAGAAGAAACATGTTGAAATAAGAGTCAAGCCTGGTCTATTAAACTGGATGTAGCAATTTGTCTATCCTTGATAGGCGTGTGTTATGAGAGTGGAAACACCAAGAAGAGTGGCATTAGCAATGGGAGTGAAACGATTAATAAACCTGAACTATGTAAAGGATTCAAGTGTAGGGTTTGTTTGGCTTTGTTGCTCACGCCACCCAATTGTTGTGAGTTAAACAAGATATTATTGTCACCTTTTTTTGTACCCTAATTTCAATATCCCATTCACCTCTCTTAGAGTGTTTAGTTTTGTACTAGAATTCCCAAATAAAAAATAATAATTAATTATTGGGACGCCCCTTGGTAATATTGATGGCCATACGTACTTTTTAGTCAAACGGGCAATTTTATTTATTTAGCTTCGAAAGTATTACTGATTGCTCGTGAGTGTTTGGAAGTAAAGTTTTTTTTTTTAGATATATTTTATTTAAGAAATTATTAAATTGATTTTTTTAAAATATTTTTTTATGTGTTTGTGTCAAAAAATAAAGATCATTCTAATATTTTTTAAAATAAAAAATAATCTACACCACAATACCAAATTTAATTAATATCAAAAATACCTCGACAAAAAACTCGAAGATTTGGCTTGGGATTAGATTATGAACCGTATATCTATCCATCTCTTGGCAGTGTTATTGGCACTCTCCTAATGAGATATCAATGCCTTCGCATTCTTGCAAATGAACGGTAGAAAAATTATTATATTTATCATGGTAATGATATTTGTTGAGTTTCATAAGTGAGCAAGGAATACACGAGATGCCCCCAAAATTCATTATTTTAGGCTTTTAAGTTATGTCTAATCTTGTGATCAGTAAGTCCTCACACATACAGGCCAGGTACAGGCCTAAGCGACCTCGACCAATACAAATCTCCCCAACAATAGTACTGATAAATCTTGTCTGCGCCATTGTTGGTTCTTTCACTTGACAAACTTGGTAAACCAGTGTAACATGTCGCGGTGAGCTTCTTCAGCACTCTTAACAGCCGGTTCATCCTCGACATTGTAACGAACTGTCCATCCGTGACTGACACCAGGGAATATTTTCAAAAGGCTAGCAAGCTGCAAAACATAGGAATCAAACATAAACATACAATTTAGAGCATCAATAGTAAGGGAAATAGAAGAATCATCGTTAGCTTTTGGGTCAAAACATGTCATTTCAACATGGCATGGAATGATCAAAGACACACAAGTCCCTTTCCTTCTACCCAAAATTTTAGATCATGCTAGTTAGCATAGTAATAAGAAACCAGTGACCTGGTCTAAGATTTGGATTTGGGTCATGAGTTGGGTGGATTGCCTCATCGATTGGCTAGTTGGCTAGTTGACTCAAGTTTTTTGTATTTTTATTTTATTTTTTTGTTTAAAATGATATCATTTTGGATAAAAAAATTCAAATAAAAATATTGATTGAAACCGACTCAACACTGAACTTTGGAAAGTCAGGTCGACTTGTGAAGCTAGGGTAGATTTTATAATTAACTATGTTAATTATTACAAGTGATGAGGTGATGAATGTTTCATAATATTATCTCCTTAAACCACATAACCTCTATCAAATAATCGCCAATCTTTAGGTTGAGGACTCATTACCTGAGATTTTGCGGATAAAATTTCTCCAAATTCCTTCAATTGTTCTGGTGGGGAATAACGGTCAATTTCAGCTCCAAGAACAGCAATTGGAATCTTTACCTCTGAAACAATATAATATATTTGTCATCAGTTGTAATGCATAAATATCTGTTATTTCCTATTTATCCTAAATCATTTCATAATCACAAAGAAACGAGGGAAGAACCTTACCTCTAATTTCATCAATGGTAAGTGGACCAGGATGCAATATAACTGCAGCTTGAATATCATTAGAACTGGCTAATTTCACTCCCACGTTCCCTGAAACAAATATGAATAATCAAATGCTACAAGCCAAGTTGATCCTTCCAGTCCACTAGATAAGAGCTTGTTCTAGTTTGAGCAAGGTCTGAGCTACGAGGGAGAATGACTCACCTCCCCAGCAAAAACCTGCCGCGCCAATGGAATTCACACCCTTACTTTTTAGAGTGGCAATTACCAATTTTGCATCTTCATGGCCTTTGTCCTATAAGAGATTAACTGAGATTAAACTCGAAACTAGCTCATTAAAACACATGCATGAAGGCTGTCATCTGGTCCAAGTCATGTGTTTCGGTATTTATGAAATTACTCTAGATACTCACCGTGTTATGGAGTTTTTTCCATGCCTCTATATCAAAGCCAGGCCTGCTTAGATCAACCGGATCACCATAAAGAAAATCAGGAACTACTACGAAGAATCCAGCAGCTGCAACTTTGTCTGCAAGCTTCCTTCACATCAAGAACAATGAAACTACATAATTATTTTGATGAGATGAGTGATATCAGGGCAAGTATTCTTGTTGTGATGCCCCAAGTGCAGCAGGGAGATTTTTTGGACAGTGAAGACAAATAAGCTCAACTCAGTATTATACTCGTAGAATATATAGAGGCTGTTCAGTTGCGCACCTGTTCCTTGCCCCAAACTTGGGGTAGGGCACTTGAGCAAGAACATAAGCATTGCAAAGCCAGATTTATTTCCTTCTAAATAGGTATACTTTGTGGAGGTTGAACATGAATTTTACTGTTAAAAGTTAAAACTCAGAATTGGTTTTGTCCTTTGATCAATAACATGAAACGTTTTATCTGGATGGGCTATTTTTCCAATCAATAGATGATATCAATATGACAGTTATAGAACTCGGATCTAAAATAACATTGTTACAGCATTGCTGCTTTGAAAAAAAACTT
>Ga0325410_1007611_pt1 | contig 11816 bp, 4 predicted proteins | sample PopdelMetagenome_16_FD_206182 | JGI IMG/M metagenome (GOLD analysis project Ga0325410, IMG submission 206182) | Populus deltoides microbial communities from Bellville, Georgia, United States - Xylem-PdIQD-R3 | ecosystem: Host-associated > Plants > Phyllosphere > Stem > Wood/Secondary xylem... | reverse complement strand
TTCACTGGCTGTCAAAATATATATACTCCACTTGGTTAAAACGAAGACCAGATTTCCAATTCAACTTCAGGCTGCTCTAAGCTACTATCCCCATTTGTTTGTGTTGGAAAATGATTCTTTCACACCAACATCTCTTAGCAGGCATCATGTTCATGTCTGTGCTAATACGTGAACAGACGGAACCTCCTAAAATGAGTATTAATCTTGTAAAAGAAAGTTGTTTGTCCTATATTTTCGTTACCTGCTATGATTATCAAAAAATAACAATAATAATAAAAAAAAACCTTCTGGTGAATTCTACCAATAAATGAGCATGTTTCTTGGTGAGGAAGAGACAGAGACCATGGTTTGATGTTTCGTTCCGTTGATAGCAATTCGAGCTTGGCATTACTTTATCATCATTTGTTAGCTTAATGTTAAACTTAAGTCAGCTGGAGTTGATTTATTTATTATTATAATCAACCTGTTGCTGTTTTGGGTGTGTTTTTAAAAATTTTAATTTTATTTTTATATTTTATATTGTTTTGATGAGCTGATTTCAAAAATAATTTTTAAAAATAAAATAATTTTATTTTAATGTATTTCTAAACGAAAAACATTTTAAACCGCTATCATAAATTTCAAACAGATTCAAGGAGCATGAAAAAAAGGTGAAAAAAAGACAACTACAAATTCATCTTTAACTTACTGAGAGATTCACAAATCAATCCCTGTTTTTCTTTTCTTTTTTCTTGAAAGCCTAACTTATCATCATAATGACTTTTTAGGAGGTGTTTCATATAAAAGTTTTTTTTCAAAGTGTTTTTTTCATGCAAATACATCAAAACAATATTTTTTTTAAAAAAATATTATTTTTAATATCAACATATAAAATGATTTGAAAATATAAAAAAATAATTTTAAATAAAAATAAATTAAAAAAAATATTAAACATGGGTTATACTGTAACTCTAAACAATCTCTTAGTCCCTGCTATTAGGAACCCTACTTAGACCCCCTCAACAAACTCTCTATGAAATAATTTGACCAAGACGAGAAATGAAGAAACTAATTTAAGGTTTCCATTAATTCAAAGTTTTAAAATTATGCTAAATTAATAATTTTATTATATTTTGTTTGAAAATTCATGATATATTCATTAAGGCTTTACAAACTCTTCATTTATACTCTTTTTATATATATATTGTTTATGCTTGGTCAAATTTTCTATTTGAGAGTTCAAACTTTGTATTTTTTATCATATTACATGTATTATCAAAAATTAATCAGTTAAATCTAATTATTAACTTGATTTGAAATTTGCTGTGTCCATTGAATTTTTGTAACACCCTATGTTTTTTTACATAAAATGTAGACAATCACTTCGCCATGAGTCAAATATTTATTTTTTAAATAAAAAAAATTATACACAAAAGCTTCTTCAACATGTTTTTGTAGTTGGAAATTTTTTAAGTGAAAATAAAAAAATTTATACATACATGTAATCAAATTAATTGAGAATTATGTGTGTTAATAAAAAAATATATAAACAATGACTAAAAAAATAAAAAAAATTAAGAGATATATGTAGATCAAGATAGTTAATTTTGCAAGCCAGAACATTTACCCAGTTTTGTTTGCTAAATTTGTTTATTAAAATAATTTTTTTATTCAAGTAAATGATAATAGAAATAGAGACATAAATTAAATTGATTGAATAAAATAAAAGGGTAAAAAATCATTATACAAGACTGCACACATTAAAAATATTATCCAAAAATAAATTATTTTTCCTATAAAAAATAAAGTTCATCTATACAAAAGATAAAAAAAAAATATAGATGTATAACAAAAACTCTTTAAAATTTAAATGTATAACAAAAAAAAATCATCATTTAAAAGAGGTTTTCTAAACCAAATGAAAAAGAGAAGGGGTATTAATCTAAATATAAATAAAAATTAATTAGAGAAAAAACCATATAAAATAGCATTAATTTTAAAAAAGTAATTAAAAAAAAATAATTTACAAAAACAAAGAAAAAAAAAGTTTAGGCACTACTAGGCCGAGCCAGCCTACCTGAACCATTTCGTCAGGGCCCACGTGACTGGACCTATTTTTTTAATTGCAATTGGGGCGAATGACTCTTTTGAAAAAAAATTTAGACGACATGTTGCCTGCAGAGCCAGACGATGCATCATTTGATTTGCCTAAATTCTGGTCGTTGAGATGGTCGAGAAATTAGGGCTTGTGTTTTCTCACTCAAAAGCCTATTTTTCAATATATTTTTGACCAAAAACACCTTATGAACCGTGATAAACGTATTCATGACCTAAAAAAACCAATAAACCGTCTCAAAGACTGAAATCAACCTGAAACCAAAAATGAAATCGAGTTCAGATATGTTTTTTCATGAATTGTAAAGGAAAAAAAACACTTAATATGAACTTCCCTCATCAAATGAAACCATTTGACACAAACACCGTTTTGGTGGTCTAAATTGATGTTTACGACATTTGTTTCTTTACACCACTGAAATCCGACGACCTCTTTCTCTCCTCTCAACCAGGGACTAAAAAATAACAAAAATAAACTTTTGTACCAAAATTGAATTTGAAAAAAAAATAAGACACCAAAATCATATAATTTGTGTTAATTTAAAGTTGAAAGACCAAAGTGTACCTTTCTCGAAACTTCTAGCATTCCACTCATGTTTGGTGCTTTTTATTTTTGGTCCATATTCTTTTAATTTCACTCTTGCCTAAAAAATCCAAATCAATTGACCTTCAATCAGGATCAAATCATCTAAAATAAAAATTTGAGAACCAAAATAAATTTTTAAAAAATAAACAGGGCAATTCATAGTGTTTTGTGAAGGGGTGGACAACATCGACTAGATAGTGTTCACCCCATATGTTTTAGTTTTTAAGTAATGGGACCAATTTTTTTAATAACCTTACTTACATCAATGAGTATTAATATATGTCGTACAATAAATTCTAAAATTTAATCCTAACCTATTATTATTTCCTTTTCTTATCACCATTTGCTATTTAACTTATATTAACATTTGTCTTTCAACAATCTAATTATATTTGGTATTAAATGAAAACAGAATATATATATATATATATATATATATATATATATCAGTATAGTTTTATCATACGATTACATTACTTGATTGCATCCACAATGCCATTAGACTTTTCATTTTATAATTTGTTTTCTTGGACACTATTTATGTCATATTTGATAATATTTTTAAATCAAACTAATTATATGGTTTAATGAATTTAATAAAGTTTCAACAAAGTCTCCCTTATACAAAGCTTTGTCCAAAATTTATCCTTTTATGTCCTATATAAAATACATTCTAAAAATTACCATATAGATGCCTTAAGTATACCTTTAGTTCATTTATTTAACTACATATATCCTTTCACTTCATAATTCATAACCATTATATAACACTTTTATATATCAATTCCTTATAACACACACACATTAAAAAGATGGTTAATAAGTACATGTTAAGCTAAATTACAACATTTAATACATGACACAATGAAATCATCAAATATATATGACTATAGAGTTTACAAAAAATAATTAATATATACCTAACAAAAGCTATATAACAGCAACAATTAATTCAGTGTTGTTCTGAAATATGTGATGGCCCTATATGAAATATAATAATTTAAAGATATTAGTTAGTCTTAAGACATTTATGCATGTTTTTTCTCAAAACAAAAATTTAAACTTTTTTTTAATAACCTTCGTCAAACTTTCCATCATGAATAACTCTAGTTAATCGACAGTTTAGAATTTCATGTAATATTATTACTTGTTCCATCCATAGTCGTAAAATGAGTCACTTACCAGATGACTTTCCTTAAAACAAACTTATACAGTACTCTCAAATCAATTGAATAACAATTTATACCATGAAATCACAATCATTTAATTACCATTTTTATATATCTATATCCAAAATCCCCAAATCATGATTCACATATATAATTCAAATCTTTTAGTTGTCATTCTGGGTTGACTAAGCTCATGGTCCCTAATTTATAGATCGACTATGTAATTCAAATCTTGTAGTTGTTATTCTTGGCTAACTAAGTTTATAGTCTTTAATTCACAAGTCGACTATGTAATTTAAATCTCTTAGTTGCCATTCTAGGCTAACTAAGTTCAAAGTCCCTAATTTATAGGCTGACTATGTAATTCAAATCCTAATACTAATCTTTTCAAATGTAACATATATACCATTTCCATAGGTTAGTTTCTTTATATTCCCATTCAATCATATTATATCCCTTTCCATTTGCATTCTTAACTCTATTTTTTTTCTCGATCTAACCACATTCATTAACATAATACAACAACTATGAAGTTAAAATTTTAATAAAAGATTCACTAATTTTAAAGAAAAATTTAAGATGCTAGTCATCTACCAGCTCCTCTAACTGAAAATCCAACTCCTAATACCTCTCAGGATTTTTTAAAGGAGGGATCCATATTAGTATTTTCAACAACTCACCACATGAATCAATATTTGTGTTAATACAATTCTATATTATCAAACCTCACCAAATTTCTAAGTAACTCATTTCTTATTAATTCAAATATTTTACATAATTACATTTAAATCCTTGTTGGTTTATAATTTAATCATACTAACTAATTCCACAATTTAAGTTAAAAATTTTCCAATTGTATATAAAAGTTTCCTATTCTTTTTAACTTTAACCTTACCAAATCATACTTTTATATAAAATACATTTTAACCATTCATGCATTTAACATTGTGACCCCTTTTCAAGTTACATCATCTTACATATTAATAATTTGATTATTATGAACAACATTAATAAAACTACAAGCTTCTAATATACAAACATTAACATTATATCACAAAAAAATAACTATTTATACTCATACCTAATTCTCTATTATTTCCACACATTACTGACATTAAATCTTTCATTAAACCAACATGAGTTCAACCATATAATTACTTAATCTATTGCATTTAAAACTTTTCCATAAATCAAATTTCATATAGCATCACAAGTATTTATATGAAATTCTAAATTTTGTCAAACTCACAAGCTTACAACTTTTACTTGGACTTTAAAACATTTAATTTTAGTAACACATGCAAAATCTCAACTAATAACCCTTACTAAACGCAATTTCTGCATGCAATTTTATCAATTTTCTCATGCAATTTTATCAACTAATAACTCTTACTTCACATCACTTAGTCAAATAAACCATCCCTTAAAACTCTTTTATGGCTGGTCTTAACGGCCGTTCGTTTACCTATAATTTTTTCATATTGTTTCATGATCTGTAGTAATAAACAATCATTATATACTAATTAAACAAAGTCACAAACAATTTCAGCCCTTCATTTACCTATGATTTACAAAAAAAAAAAAAATTCTTGATTTGCACTAATAAACAATCATCATATACTAATTGAACAAAATCACAAACAATTTTATATTTTCCCCAATTCTTCTAAAAAATCTAGAAGAAAAATTAGGGATTTCTCCCCCTCACATAATCAAACTTCAAATAACATAAGTTACATAGTGTTGAACACTTTACCCAAAGGCTTTGAAACCAACAATCTCCTTCATTGCAACTTTCTCTTTTAATTCTTCTTTCTCCTCTTTAATCTATTATTTCTCTCACTAAAATCAACATTTCCTCTCTTCAAATCCTTCTAAATCTTAGGTTTTTTTTAGTATTTTCTCTCTTTTTATCTATCTTAAACCAGCCAAAGACCCTTAATTTTAGAAGAATTGCAGTAGAAAATGCAAGAAAAAAAGGATCTTTTATTTTTTTTTTCCTTGTGGCCAGTTGTTGGTTATAGAAAGGGGGAAATGAACTTTTCAATTTATTTAAAATTTTGCCATTAATGAGTCCATATATTATTTTTTTATATTTCCTCCTGGAAACTGGTAATTTCACATAACCTTCTAGATATCTGATTGACCTAAAATTTTAAAATAAGGTACAACAACATGTCAGGAGATTACTCAAAAACTTTCAACATGATCCAATGGTTATATTGAGATTTATGATTAATAGCTTAAAACTAGACAATAGAAAATATTTTTATGCAAAAATTCAAATTTGCTTACTATTTTATTTACTTAAATCATCAAAATTTTCAAACTAATTCATTGGATACTCTCATCCATATTTACCTCTAAAACAAAACTTCATTTTAATTAATATCATATTTATTTTATTTTTATTTATTTCATACAATCAAAGTTTACCACTAATTAATAGAACTCATATATTTTTTTTGCTGAAGGGTTTGTAATTATTATTTTTGATTAATACCTATTTAAATCCATTTAAAATCTTTCAATAATTTCCTAAGATCTTAGTCCAGGGGTTTACATTCTACCCTTTTTATGAAATTTAAATTCATACCTATTTATGGAAACAAGTTTGAATACTTCTTTTTTATTTCTAATTCTATTTTCCAGGTCTCTACCTTTATAAGATAATTTTTCCATAATATTCTTACCAAAAGAACCCTTTTGTTCTACATTTAACAACGAGTATGTTTAGGTTGAGTGTTAGATTTACCTTTAAAATCCATAAAGGCTTTAACCTTAACTTTAGGTGGCTCGACTTTGGTAGGGACAAAAGGTTTTGGTTGGGCAACCCTTTCTTTTCTTAAATTCGGTTTCCAAGATGATGAAAAGCTCAAATTAAACACTGGTTAAACATTTCATTTCCTTCTAAGTTGTCGCTCCACTTTAGTAACCATATGAGCCATGTTTTGTTTTTACCTCTATATAGTGTTGTAACTCAAGAACATTAATTATCTCTTTATTCAGCCTATCAAGAAATCTAGCCATAATAGCTTTCCTATCTTAAACCATATTAACCCTGATAATTGGAATCTTCATCTCCTTGTGGTAATCTTTCATACCTTACCTTGATATAAACTTTGCAATTATGAAAGAGCTCTATGCAATAAAAGTTAGGAATAAATCGTTTTCTCATTATAAACTTCATGTTATCCTATGACTCAATAGGCCTTTCGCCAATCTTTCTCCTGCTCAAAACAAGTTGATCCCACCATATTAGTGCATAATTTATAAACTTAATGACAATGGGTTTTACCTTTTTAAGTTCTGTATAGTGATGACAATCAAAGATCCAATAAACTTTCTTTTCTCACTCTAGATATGCTTCCAGACCATTCTTTCCTTAGAAATAAGGTATTTTCAACTTAATGGTACCTAACTCTTCGCTTGAATCGTCACGATGCTTAAAATCTCGAGAATTCTCTCTCTGACCAAAAACTCAACCATATTCGAAGCTTACATTTCTTCTTGCTCTATTTGGCCCAAACCTATTCCCCTGACCCATAGATGCAAATTCATAGTCATCACCACCCACATTTGCGTTATCATCAACAAACTTATAAAAATCTGTTCTATCATTTTGTACAGCCCTTCGGACATTACTTCTTCGGTGATCAGCCCCACTATTTTGTTGCTTCATTGAGTCCATGTCATTTTTCAACTCTTTGGTCACCATAGTTAAAAGTTTACTTTGTTGGCCATTAACTCATATTTGGAAAGAGAATTCGATGTTTAGTGTCATTGATTCGTTGTTTAGTGTCACTGATTCATTGTTTTCAAACACCCTTTGAAATCTGTAAAAATTTGGTGAGTAACACAAAATATATCCTCACAAATCATGTGTTTCACATAAAATCAGGGTTTTTCACTCTAATAAACTCATTATGTCTTTTACCTGACAACTTGCTTTTTTTTGGTTCTTTTAAAACTAAAAATCCAACCAATCAAAGTTAGAGACTTTCACAATACAATCCAATTCGAATATAGACTTAAGAATCAATAAATATATTGAAAACAAGCAAAACAAAACTATGATTATGATTTCGCGAGTAGCAATGCAAATTCATACGAATTATGAACAAAACAAAGACACGAAATAAAACAGAAGTGAAAATTAATGAAGATACTTATCTGACTCCTAAATAACCCATATATAATAGAAAAAAAAACTAATTTATTCAAAAAAATAATACACAAATACATTTTGGAACTTGACGCAAATATGATTGTTATGCAATTTTAAAGCACCAGAATTGAACCCAAAGCTAACGATATTGGAATGACCTAAAATTCAATATGTAGTATCTTGATACCCAAAAAACTATAGATCTTAGTTTATAGGTCGTTCTCTTACGCCTAGTTATCGAAATGTACGATCAGTTTGCGGTTGAATTAAACCCCAAATTGAAACCTCAAGAAACAAATATCTAAATAATTCAAAATTTAATATACAGTGCAATTTCACCCCCAATGAGTAGTGTATGAAATTTCAATTAATTTTAAGGTAATTTTCTATGAGTTGTGTTTCTGCGGCAGAATTGTAACAAGCTTTAAATAGCGTCTTTTCTCTTCTATTTTTTTAATGTTTTTTTGACTTTTATGCTAATGATATGTTTAGAGACAATAACAAAATGAAATATTAATTTTTTTTACTAGTATGCAAAAGACACAAAGAAGAAGATTGATGCAAACATTGAAAAGAACTTAACGAACACTAGGAAAACAAAAAATTCAGAAGGATATGACTTGTTCTTGGAGCCTTGCTCTAATACTAATTGATGCGAACCTCGTGATCATGTGATCACACAACCCACAATCAAGATTGAGATATGATCTCGAAAAGCCAAAAAAGATCTGATAGGAGTATAACACAATGAAAACCTATCCCAAGGCACCAACACTATTGGAATAAAGTCAAATGATGCCACGAAGCCAGTTAATCTTTGATAAATTAGATTCAATTCATTTAAAAACCAAAGAATGTAATAATCTCTCTACACGTTAAACTGAAAAGTTCAGAAGTATTATTCATTACAGGTGCTGAAATTTAGGCTTTAGATTTGTTTAAATAGTTTTGAGAAATTATCCCTGATGAGTTTACCCTTGTGGGCTAGATTAATCTACTTACAAAAACTAACATAAAACCTTTACTAGTAAGCTCAAACCTTAATCCAAATAAACCCTTGGATCCTAGCTAAAAAAAGTGTTAATTAAGCCAAAACAAGCTTTGAGCTGTAGCTAACAAAATAAAAATAAAGCTCATTAGTCCAAGTCTTGTTCTGTTATGAAAAGAAGAAGAAAAGAAAAAACATTTTAGATCTGATACAAGACTTATTTATAGCCTATAACACTGCCCAATAATCTTAGGAACTAAAAGAGAAGTTACCGCTTTTTTGGTTTCCAATTTAGAAAAGGATTTTGATATCAACCTTTTATTTATCATTCTTTTAAAAGAAAAATGATGTTGTCTTTAATGCTCTTTTTTGCCGCTACATATGTTTCCTAAGTTAGCTTGAATTCCTTTGTTTCATTTGTTGTGTTTTCTTTTCACTTGACAAGGAAAATAAAATAAAAATAATAAATCCTAATATTTAAAGAAAATAATTAATGTTTTAAAGAAAATAATTAATGTTCTCACACATAATAGGAAATCCAAAACTAGTTAGGAATCTACAAAATATATGGAAACACCACAGAACAAGACTGACTGAAACTGATACAAAATTAGCAGTCTTGTTGTCGAAACTTTATGGTCCAAATAAGAGTGAACTGGGTCCCTCTTGCACATGAATTAAATGTATTAAGGCCTCCTTTTGATGTTCCAAAGGATCCCCAAGTTTAGACTTGGCTGAAACTTGCATAACCAATCCATTCAATTCTTTTTTCAATGTCTTCGTTTTCAACCTTGTGATGTGCCTATTTGGAACATGAGTCCTGGTGTTTGTGAGCTGATTCACATCACTCTTTTTTTTCTCAAACGAGGGACCTGAATAAGAGAAAAATGATATTTTTGATCAAAATTGGATTTGTGAAAACCTGAGCGACCAAACATCTATCACTTGGAAAGTATTAGGACCAAAATGATATTTATCATGCAGATTTTAAAGCCTGCACCTATTTACTTAGGTTCCTTGTCTTTTAATGTTTTTCTTTATTAACAAATTAGAAACAATTAATGTTTAATTTGCCTGAAAAAAAACAGACTCAGTTGGTTATGAAGGTTACGGGGTCTAGGTTTATGGATGAATTCAGTCAGCGAAAATCCCTCAAACTCAATCAATATCAACAACATGTCGTGACGCTTGGTTGATTTTGTCAGAGAAGTAGGAAGGAAGTTACCCCAGCACTGACCGAACCACAAAAGCTCTTGCATTCATGCCTGCTTTGCTCTTTCATGCCGGCGTCTAAAAAAGAAAAAATCAAAAAGTAAAAAAAAATTATTAAAATCCATAGTTTTTTACACCATGCACGTGCACGGTGAAAAAAAATGATTTTTTTTTCTGGTTTTTTACTGAATTTGACTAGTAATAATTAAAGATATTTTTTCTAATAAAAAAATTAATCATGATAATAATTAAAAAAAACCCAACAAATGTTTAACTTTTGAGATGTTTACAAGGATAATTCGAATATTGTGCAAATAGACAAAAGCTGTGCCATTAGCAACTCCCAAAAAAAAAAAAAAAATTCCAAAAACTCTCCGGTAAGAAACGTGGGCCAGCTGTCCAAAGCTCTAATAACATGATAAACTAACCCAACCAACCCTTAATCTCCATAATTTAGGGACGTGTCCCACCCACGGCCACCAACTGAAAATTCAACGAGATGTCACATAAACGGCGCCGTTCAATAACTTCCACTCCCCCGAATATAGAAGTCCTTCCCCTCCTCTGGGTTTTTTTTTTTGGGAACTTCTATTATAAAAGACTCCGTCCAACTGGTCGTGTCTGTAGCTATCAACCAAACCAAGGCCTATCCCACCAGGGCTGGCTGCGCGCGACAGTCAACGCGCCCCAATTGCGCGTAAAGTTCGATTTTTAATATTGACACAATTAAGCAATCTTAAAGTTCCATGAGATCACACTGTTTATTGGATTTCTTTTTGGTTAGAAACTAACTAGAAGAACCCACGGAAAAGACTGAGAATACAAATAGTTTTGGGAATTAATCCAATAAAAGATTAAATTATACTTCGGTCCCTAGATTTTGCATTCAATTATAACTTAGTCCTCGTTTTTATTTGAAAACCAAAAATCTGTATTATAAACTAAGAAAAAAATATTTAAATGAAATGAAATTGTAAAGAATAAAGATTAATCAATAACTAAACAAAGAAAAAAACAAGCAAACCTTGAAGTTATTGTTTATAAATAAAAAAGACGAAGATAATGTATGAATTTTCTTATATTTTTTTGTTTTGAGAAGATAAAAAGTTATTTCAAAATTATTTTATAAATAAATTTATTTTATATTTATATCTTTATTTTTATAACTAATCATATACTAACCAAATACAATCTAACTTGAATTTGTTCCATAAAAATTATTAGTTTGAGTCTCACAAATTTTAAAGCCAACGGATGCTTATATAGTCGTTAACTTCAAGATTTGTAGAATTAGTTCAGGTGCATACAAACTAACCCAAATACCCATGTTAATAAAAAATAAATACAATCTAACTCCAGATTAAACTCGAGATTAAAGAAGTTGGAACCTACTTATTTATAAATTTAGTTGTTAACAAGAGTTTAGAGGTCAATGTATAAATCTTCAAACAAGGGGGACTAAATTGTAGCTTTATTCAAATATCTAGACTAAATAGTTATTTACTAATAATCAATTATAAATCAATAATAACCAAGAAAGGCTATGCTGTAACTGCAAAAATAAATAGTAAAAGAGAAAAGAAAAGGCAAAAAGGAAAA
>Ga0325410_1007610_pt1 | contig 11816 bp, 7 predicted proteins | sample PopdelMetagenome_16_FD_206182 | JGI IMG/M metagenome (GOLD analysis project Ga0325410, IMG submission 206182) | Populus deltoides microbial communities from Bellville, Georgia, United States - Xylem-PdIQD-R3 | ecosystem: Host-associated > Plants > Phyllosphere > Stem > Wood/Secondary xylem... | reverse complement strand
ACATGGTCCATGCAAAAATTGCCCCAGGATGGCTATAAAGCAAGCAGCAAGTATAATTAATACGCTGCCCTGGATTGGTCGACAGTAAATTATTTTCCCTGTGAAATCTAGCTACTTTCTCTTGGTGGCGTTACCAAAAAGACAAGGTGCTTTAGTTATCAAATATAATTTTTGAAACGGGATTTCTGTACAACAATGCGGTATAACCAACTCTCTCTTTTTTTAGTTTCAAATTAATATATATATTTTTAACTCTTAAATTATTTGTTTTGATGCGGTGGCATTAAAAAAAATTAAAAAATTATTATTTTAATATATTTTAAAATAAAAATAAAAAACATTTAAAAAAATAACATCCAAGTTAATATATATATATATATATATATATATATATAATTGCTGTTGTCTGTCATTGTTTTAAATAAAGAAAAAAGTTATAAATATAAAATGATATAATTAACCATTAATTTTTGCATTTGGTCATCTATTTGGATTATTATTTTTGCCAAACACAAAGCTAAAGATGTTTTTATTTTCCAGAGATTATTATGAGTTCCGAAAAAGAGAAAAATCAAAAGTGCTAGTCCACTATCAAATTGACGACAGAATGACTTTTCTGAAATGTATCAGAATACATCCTTAATTGGAAGAAGTAATGGAAAAAAGAGACCAGTAGATAGAGCCTCGTCTTCCTGGAGTTCTTCCCCTAATTATAGTTGTTCCTAGCCATCTTAAATTCTTGCACAAGAATTGCACATTTCTTACATTCAAGACCAGTTCTGATTTGTATAGGGACAACATTTGCTTGCTTTAACAAGAACCTAATCATGTTAAACACCATGCTAAATATTTTACTCGACCATTTTGTCGCTTGAGCCAAAACCAAGTGCGTGGTAAAGGGGAAAAATAAGAACTGTCCAAGTCTTTTCTCGTAGAGAGAACATTAATCGTAACAATGAAGATAAAATTGTGAACGTTGATTAAAAAAAAAAAGATGTCGAGCAATCGGCCATGCTTTTCTTTGAAAAGAAGTTGAACGGTTGATAAAAAAAATTTAAACTCGCCTAACCAAGAATTGAGCTGATGAATTGAGAAAATAAAAATTAGTGGTAATGTGGATGTGCGCAGAAGCAAATTAATATAAAGGCAAGATTACCTATTACCCAAAGCAGTATGCAACTTAACAATGGTCTCTTCCTCTTCTTTGGTTATGTTCCCTCTCTTCAAGTCAGCTCTTAAGTAGTTAATCCATCTTAGTCTACAGCTCTTACCACACCTTAATAACCCTTCAAAAACCAAACTCTATCAATCATCAATATGGAACAAAGTAGGGGGGCAAAGCCATTTGAGATACGTACGTGATTCATGTAGAAGACAATCATTTCTTACCTGCATTTTTAGGTAGTGATTTCCACGAGCCTTCACCGTTGGCTAGAATGTATTTGGTTAAGACTTCATCCTCTTCAGCTGTCCATCTCCCTTTCTTTAGCCCTACTTTCTCACAGCATGGTGCTCTTCCCATGTCTACTCACCCTTCAGGCTTTCCTGACGAACTACTGATCACTTCCTGCGTTAGTTCCTCCTGTTGAGAGTTGGAGAAGGAGACTTGTTTGATCGTTTCTTTTCGAGAAAAGGGAGAGAACTGATTTGTATAGGCTCGTCTTTTTTCCAAAGCTTTTGTTGTATATAGAAGCAAGTTTGGTGGAGGGAGAAATTAATGGTGATGTAGATACATGAACGGTGAAAGAACGTGCCACGTGCGTTGATCAATGACTAATTTATAGTCAAACCTTGATATACATTTTTTTTTTTTTGAAGCATTAAAGGATCAAACTGGGATTTAGAGAGCAAAACGAAAAGAAAAAAACAGCAATGACCAAGGCAAATTTCTTAACTTAATTCGTGATACAATTCATGCGTTGTACTATCATGGGAATTATATTATTATTGGTATAAGTTGTAATAATATAAATTATATTTTAAAATTTTATTTAACAATTTAAATTTTGTTATTAAATTAATTTTTTAACATGGTACAGATTTATGGTGGCCAAGTGGTTACGATTTTAAATTTTATTATTTTTATTTATTTGATAAAAAATAAATACAAGATAATATAAATTCATATAAATTTTAAATTAAAAAGACTTTCACTTGGTAAAATTAAATATATTGGAGAATAATATAAATTATTTTTTAAAATTATATTTTATTTTTTAAATTTTTAAATTGAATTAAGTTTTTAATATTAAAAAATAAAAGCCATTGCTCCAAAAGGAATGTCTGTATTGTCAAGAAATAAACTAAAAGAAGGAATATCTATAATCTAAGGAAGAATTCAAGCCTGAAGGGTGGGCTGTTGGAAACAGATGAAGCTGTCTGTTGCAAGAAGTGCCAAGTTTTGGTAGGACTGTGCCATGAGTCTATGAGACTAAGGTTGTCTTCAATCAAACTGGGGTTTTTTTCTGGTTTGCTTTCTATTTCCAGTTTTACCCCTTATAAGTTATGCAATTTACCTTGTTAGTTTGTTACGGTGATTTCGTTTCTTTTCTTTTCTTTTCTCTTCTTTTTTTTAAAGTGAAATAGTGATTTCGTTTTGCTAATAAATTCTTCATTTTTTCCATTTTAAACACAAATTTACTTTCCTTCTATCTCTTTTATTCTCCTCTACTTTATTTTTCAAAAATAAATATTTCTATCCAAACACAAATAATATAAATTTTAATAAGTTGACCGGACAAAGATTTTAATAAGTTTAGTGAGAACATAAAAATTTAATAATCGATATATTTTACGAGTATTAGAATTTTAGCATGTGCTATGTTAATTTAGTTATTTTATAGTATAATGATATAAAATATTTATTCGAATTAATATTATAGATAGTTTTTTTTATGAAAAAAAAGCTAGTTAGTGAATTAATAAATATTTATTTACAAATTTTCCTTGTTTTATTTTCTTCCTAATAATTTTCTTTTCTTTTCTTTTAAGATTTCTTTTTTTTTTTCCGTATCATTTACCAAGAAAACATTCAGTTTTTCTTGACAAATAGACATTTTATATATCTCCTTCAACTACATGTAAGAAAAATTAATGGTGGATCTATAAAATAACTGAACTATATTCCAAAAGAATATTAGGTATTTTAACCATGCCAAAGAAAATTTAAGAAGATACGCGGATCTATATTAAACTTTAAAAGCATTGACTTTTTTCTAGTTCAATACAAAATGGTAAATAAACCTTTTCATTTGAAAAACACAGAAGAATATATATAATTAGAACTGATTCAGTTGAATTAATAACTAGCAGATATAATTAATAATATGATGAGCTAGTGAAACAGAAATTAAGCTTATAGTTATTGAACCATTTTCTTTTTATGAATAATACACGTATATATTCAGTTAGAGTGTGGATAACTTATTTAAGATTTAATTATTTGAAGAAAAAAAAATTATGTCGATGCACTAAATTTGGCTCAAAATATTCTCACCATTAAAGCCAATTAAAAGCATGGCCAGAGGTTAGCTGAGCTGTGACATTATCAACCCAAAAAATACCTAAAAGCCTTCAAGAAAATATATACGGTGGACTGTTTCATTGTGAACTTTAATCGATGTGTTTATGGTTTTGCCATTTATTTAACATTGTTTAGGAGTCAATTTCAACCCCCTTTTTTTCCGTTAAAATTTAAAAAATATTTTGTTTTATTAAATTTTTTTAATGTTTTTCTATTATAAATTTTAAAAAATATATATATATTATTTTAATACTTTTTAAATAAAAAATATTTTAAAAAATAACGGTGCTTTTAAATATCCTGTTAACAAGAAGGTTTAGTTTTTATGGGATGGTTTTTTAACGCAGTCCATTGTACCTTCTTTTCCCTAGCACGTTTTAAGTATCCCTCCTCTTCTTTCTTTGTTTCATGCCTTCCCTTTACTGCTCTTCCCTTTCTTTCTCTCTTTTTCTGCTGACTTTTTATGATTGTTAGAATTCTAGGGTTTATAGGATACCTAACTCACTTATTCTCTCTTTTTCCTCTTCTTTGACCGACTATAATTGTTAAAATTCTAAAATTTATGTTTTTTTTTTCAAGTGGGTGATATGATGGAGGTATATATGAAACAGTTGAGCTGAGAGGTGAAGGAGAGGGTGAAAAGGAAAGAGATTTTGGTAGATACATATTTATGTTGTTGTTTTTTTTTTTTTTTTACTAACTTTGTGTTGAGGTAAGGCCTCTCATTCGAAGGAAATAGTTGAAAATATGGATTTATCAGAAATTATTAAAGTTTAATAAGAGTATTTAAATTCGACACACAAATTCGTATTTCCATGGATTAACAAATTTGAGAATGTCAACCAGCAACCCAATGTCTTGTCGATTAATTCAAGCCTTTTGGTTGGGCAGTTAATTTTATTAAATATATAATTAATTAAAATTCTGAAAACAGCTGGATTTCTTACATCTGATGGTTCGGATGTGGAGGTTCATCAAGGCTCAGCAACCCAAAAAGGTGTGGAAAGCCCTGTGACAGGTGCGGACGAGCAAGAGTCGGATCTCCCATGTTAATGCCCTCCTACATTCCTTTTGCCCCATCTTGGCCACATCGCGATCTGCTCCGTTGAGCCTCTCCTCGGAGTAAAGGCTTGTGCTAGGTTCAATACAGGTGTCGTCGCTGCCCTACCGGTTCTCCTGTTCAATTAAAAAAATTTAAAAAAAAAAAGAAAAGAAAAGTATTCAATTGCCATTCATTCTTGTCACAACTGATATTTGCTGCGGTACTCTACCTCCCGGGATGAATCGATCATGATTACTCGTTAGTACTTTCCCTTAGCACTAATCCTTTGAGAAAGATTTTTTTCATGGTTAACCATGAGATATTGATAGTCACACATTTTAGGGCATGTCCTGTTATTAAAAGCCTTGTTCGAGAATAGAGAATTTAGTATGATGAGCGCAAGCTATCAAACTAGCCTATAACACTCTCTTAAAAAAAGAGAGAGAGAGAGAGAGGGGAGGAAGAAGAATTATTTTGTCATAGATGAGCATCCACACTTTCGCACTCACCCAACAAACAAACAATAATGAAGAAAAGAAAGGAAGGAAAAAACAAACCTATGCCCTTGCTCTCTTTCTTGTCGGGTATTGAGAAAAGAAATGCGTCAATTCATTAAAAAGGTATTCAGAAGTTGCAAGTTCCCAAACGGAAGAAACTGGGACCATCTGACTAAAAGTCAATATCATTGTGTGCGAACATTGATGCAGGTCACATGCAAGGCTGGAGAAGCGAGGCCATAGATTGTCTTGAGATTTAACCGATGACTGTAACAGTTGTACTGCAAAGCATCCGTGCCCACCAACGCTTGCAAGAAGGCTCATTCAATTGAACACTCGCATCATGATTGTTAGATCACCAATCTTGAGAGAGAAGGTTATTGACCTACAGGCTACATGTTCTCGAGCTCCCTCAAATCAAGCACAAGCAAAGATACAGCTTCCTTCTCCAAACGATATGCATAATAACACTCGTTCGTTTATTGATTGTGCACTATCATATTTCTAATCAAATACATTGAGAGAGAAGGTTATGAACCCCTGTAACGTTCAGTGCGTTGCTCCTTGAACCAGCGCCTTCCATTCTGGAATGCTTGCTGGAAAGTGAACACACTCAAATACAAGTCAACAACACAAAAGCTAGCATTCAGAAGCCAAACAATAAATAGCTTCGTCCAATTACTGACATATTTGATCACAACCTTTCATCTAGCGATTGTAATTATTTACACAATGCCGGATTCCTCATGTTGACAACAATACAATCAATTGCAAAAAAAATTATCTTATACAGTGAGGTAATATCTGTGCATCTTGGACATGGAGGCCAGAAACTCTATCCAGTGGTTAAGAAACAAATGTATACGCTCTATTTCAACAACATTCTATTCATTGAAACACTTGAATTTACAACATGTTGACATACATACTTGTTCTGAAGAAAAAAACTTCCATCGAGACTCTTCCTGCAAGAGATCTGCAAGCTTACCGAAGATCAACAACATCAAACTTCATAATGGAATTCATGTAAACATGAGAACAGTGCTCATAAATCGGGCTCCCATCCAAAGACTCTTCATGGGGATGAAACCCTCTCTGCTGGCAATTACGAATCACTGACACACCACTTGGATCAGATAGATGAAAAATTCCATGTGGACTGCACCAGCAGAATATATTTGTTAGCGGCCTGAGATGGGGGGGGTTCAGCAAGGGGTTATCTGGGTCATTTGTCCAAGATATTCATTAGGCTAGAGCTCCCCTACATGAAACAACACCAACAGTTGCAGCCCTTATGGCTCAAGCAAGTGGCCAAGATGGGATTTTGTGGCTAGTGGGTGTCGTATCCTACACCTCTTATAAGAGTATCAGCATCAACTTAACCACTTGAATCAACCCCATGAAGATCCTAATAGGTATTTGAGCTGCATACTTTCATAAGTCATCTTTAATCTCATACTAAACCCTGCATTATCATATTTTCTGACATCTTCACATCACCGACTGGGCAGTTGGAACTATAGGATAAGATATGGACCATGGTCCAGCCCATGTGGTTCAAGCTGTGATTACAATTTCAAAACTTGACCGACACCTCACAAATAATAGGCAACCTCATGACAATACATCTACAAATATAAGGTTCAAGTAGTGAATGCATTTATTCTTTATAGCTTTTAAACATACATTTTTTAATCAATTTATATAAACTAGATTTAGTGAAGTGCAAAATTGGGGGGGGGGGGGGGGGGGGGGGGAATAAGCCCACCTTGATTCATCTGTCGGGGCCATAACAATTGCAATTGCTTCAGGCAACATGATCTAAAAAACAGGAAGCAAAAAGGTCGATCAGCAATACACATTATATTTCAAAACAACTGGATAATAGATCAAACAAGATAACAAAAACTGAAAATGTTGATATTCTTTTCAATTTTTAGTATGTTCATAAATAATTGGAGAATTAGGGCATTGGTGAGATAAAAGGTGTGGTAGAAATCACTTCTTAAGTGATAATTGTTACATGTGATTAAGCAGTGATCTATAATAAGAAAAGGCAGCGCAAAAGAGCTTTAAAATTTTTAAAAACTTCACACATAGTTAGCTGCATATATGCAAGCTCAAAGAGAACAACCCAATGAACTAGAAATAATGACATCCCACAAAGAAGAGCCAGGGATGTATTAGTGCAAACTCCAAAGGCAGCAAAAAAGATAGCTTACCTGATACGAGTAGTGAGTGTGCAGATCAACTGAAGACATGAAACAAGTCTGTGATGGATGTGTCTGAAAAGTCATGCAAGAAACTCGAATAAGGTAACACATAAAGCACAAAATCAAACACTACAGAAATACTTAACTCTTTTATATACCAATGGCTGATAGCAAGTTACTCAAAATGTGAAGGCAGTTATGGATGATACCAACAAAAACAAGACCAACAATATGCAGACTAAAAAAATTAACCAGAATGATGGAAACTGAAATTTAACATCTAGCCAAATACTTTCTAACAGGACAACAAATATGAAAAAAATACTAACACAACCAAGTCAAAAAAAAAATCTGACACTAACTTGCCATTATTGAGATACTTACATGAATCCATCCAAGGGGAAACAGTGATAGTTTGTCTTGAACTTCAAATATTTCTTCTTCATTTAATGTCTGGCACTGCACATCAGCAATTGTTTCAGGTGATGTTACTAAAAGCATGGACATGAAGAAAAAGGGGGCCTAAAAATAAGAAATTATGATAGATGATATTTCAAAGTCAGATGCACATAATTAAGGTGATAATGTTGAATTGCATTCCATCATATAGTACATTTAGAGTCCAAAAATGTGGGCATGGATCTTCCAAAGAAACAAGAAACAAAGAACCTTAGACTGCGTTCTTAGTATATTGCAGTCTTGTTTGATTTGACTATAATGCTAATGGAAATTAAACTGAAGAATAGTTCCACTTTCCATTTGGAGGGATGATAAACACTCATGCATGTGCGCATATGTATTTATATGCATAAGTCAAAATATATTGAGACACGGAAAAGAGGATGCTCTCAAAGAGGGAATACAATGTGCTCTTGTGGATATAATCTTAATGTCAACTAATCTCCTGATGTCTCTAGAGTTAACAGATTTCATAACTCGAAATCATCAACAATTGCCCTTCAATGATTTACTGGTTGAAAGTAGTAGAGCAGGAAGCATATAGATAAAGAACTTCATAATTTTGAAAAAAACATTAGTTAAAAACAGTACATAAAATAAAAGGCTAAGTTGAGAAGAAAAATGTTCTCATACCGAATCTGAAGTTGACTCTTGCTTTGGGATTATAAGCGTAGTAATGTGAAAAACCTTGTTTTTCTACAACACATGAAGTGAATTACATAAGGAACTTTAAAGGCTTTGAGAGAAAAAATACATTTTTTTGTTGTAAAAAAATTTGGCTCCCCTTACCAGCGAACCAGCAAGAACACCACATGTTTCTAAATTTTTCTCCGTATTTGCCCGAGCCAATCTCAAGAAGTCTTCCATCAAATTTACAGGCTGCAGTGACAGTCAAAAGGTGATAATAAGATAGAAGTACTAATGATCAAGAATCTACAATTAAAGTGAAAGATTAAAGGACCGTGATAACTTTTTTTTAAAAAAAAAAAAGAAGATAGTGGAACTCCCCTAAAATGAATTTTCAAACATTAAAAAGATTTGGACACCTACAACATGTAAATGCTGATAGGAATTAGAGCTTGGCAATCCATCATCAGAAGGTTTTGCTGGTCCAGGTCTTGGATCAGCAACTTTAGATGAAGGAATCGGGGTAGATTCCTGCTGCACTTTAGCAAGAACAGGAGGAGGGGAGGGTTGCCTGATGCCAACAAACTGAAAAGGATCCTCCCTTGCTTCATTAATTAATGTTGGGCATGTGTCCTCAGCCAGACGTGGCCATCTACCATCATCTAAGGATAGAACTGATTCCATTGTAGATTCAACAGCCGCAGAATTGGCATCTTTTACTGCCATAGCATCATATTGTCCAGCTTGATTCAGGCTATCATAACCATAATAAACACAATGTTACGAGTAGTCCCAATTTTTTTTGGGAAAACCTTACTAAGTATTATGAAACACATTCAATATTTTAAATTCATCACAACATATAACAAAAATAATCAAAATTTCAGAAAGGAAAAACATATTTGAAGGTTTAAACAGATTAGGTAAAGTCCTCACCTTGAATTTTCAGTAGAGGTTAAGTCAGCATTGCTAGGGTACTGAACCTGCATATAAAAATAAATCGATTAGTCCATGGATTTTGCATGTTTTATTGAAAGCACACACATGTGCAAAAAGCAAACAAAAGAAGCAGCCAACAATTTTACCTTTATCTCTGCACTCGGTCCTGACCATTGGCCCCGGAAACCATTTGGGCCTAAAAACGAGTGCCTTGATAAAGTCTCTTGCTTTGGTAAAGGTAAACTAACAGACCTGCAGGTTTTCAGAAATAATTAAGTGATTCTTACTGAAAATTTGAGCTCAATACCCTTACGCATCACATTTAAATTCACAGTTCGCAGGAAAAAAAAAGAGTAGAAATAGAAAGACATACAACCATCAAAATGAGAAATTCAATGAGTGTCAGCCTTCTTAAACCAAAGACATATCTTTCACAACAAAAAGCAATGCCATTTGAATACCATACAGCTACAGAAAATACAGGACTCGTGTCTCTAAATAATAAAACTATTCTTGAAATATTATACTCACAACTTCTGCAACTGCTTGTCAATTCGTGACTCGTCTAAATACAACCCTTGAGTATGATTATTATCATACTTCCACGATGACTGTGGTGCGACAATAACAAGCTAAAACCAAAAACCAAAAACAATGTTAATAATTAACAAAAACAACATATGAAAAACATAAATATAACACAAAACAAGCCACGTATCATTTATCCATAATGCACAGATCAAAAGAGAATTACTTTATAATTACCTTGCTCGAGTAAGAATTTTTATTAGTAGGTGGCCATTCCAAAGTAGATGTTCCTGAACCATTAAATTCGACTTGTTGTGTTCTTGAATAAGCTTTTTCTATCTCATCCACTCGCCTATGGAATTCAGGCTTAATTGATTCAAGCTCATTTAACACCGCAAATGATCTCTGTTAAATAACAAAATAATCACAACTTAATTGTGATAATAATTAACACAATTAACATAAAGCTAACTGCAAGAACAAATATAAAATAAATTAAACTTACTTTCTTGTAGTTTGCTCTTTCTTTTTGATACAAAGCTTGGTAATCTCGATGATAAGGTATAGTTTCAGAAACCAAACTGAACAAAACACACAAAAAAAATGAATTCCAAAAAAATTTGAAATTAAGGTAAAAACGGTGCAGTTTGCCGATATTGACCTTAAGTATCTAAGTAGCATTATGTACAAATCTACTACATTCTTCTCTTCTCTGTGTATATTTGCCTATCAAATCCACACACGAAAAAAAAAGTAATTAGGGCAAAAATTAAAAATTGTTGCATAGTTGAGATATTATAGCTAAATTGGAATTCAAATGCAATTAGGAGACCTGACGGAGGAGATTATCAGCGATTCTGTAGTAATTACGCAGAGGAATCCGATTATCGACTTCGACTTTTCGAGTCATTTTATCGACGTTGATCTTCATCGCGTTGACGATCAATTATTCCGGGGATTATTTCACGTGTGCCTTGATGAGAACACGGGTTTTTACAGAGATCAGTTTCTAGACTTCGTAGCGAAGAAAAGGACAGGAAAGCGGAATGCTCTGTCGTTTCGGGTAGTAAGAGGGAGCTTCTTTGCCTCTTTCTGTTAGGCTCTCGCAAGTTTAATATGGTTGTTTTTTTTCGCTTACAGTCGTGGTAATGACCATCCTTGCCGTGGCACGGCGTTATTGGAAAAATTAAGTGCTGCCGTGTGTAAAATTTTAAGGTGCCCAATAAATAAATATGAATTATTATTATTATTATTATTATTATTATTATTTATTTTAAGAATGGATAGATAATAAAAGAAAAAAATAAATTTAAGATCTAAGAAAAGCAATGAGAAATTTCTCTCTGGATATCTTTTTTATTTTCTCCCTTATTTCTCTCAGTTTTTTATGTCTATTTATCTATTGAGAATAAATATTAGTATTGACATCATAATTTTTTTTATACGGTCTTTATAATATAGGTTTCATTACTACAACCCATATAAAACTTTTCATTGTGGAAAAAAAATTATATAATTTATAATTATCTCTTAATAAACTAGAAATAAAATAAAAAAAAAAACAGAGACATAACCAAGTGAAAAACAAATTCACATATTTATGTTTGAGCATTTGATAATTTCAATTTTTTTTGTTTTACTAATTTTCAAATAAATTTTCTTATATGTGTGTGCCAATATTATTATTTTTTAAAAATACCTTTTTAAGGATGTAATTATATTAAAAAGATCAAAGTAATATATAAAAATAAATTGCTCAAAATAAACTACAAATTAATAGCAATTTGTTTACGTGCTAAACAACAGCTCATTTGCCTTCTTCACGGCTATTTTCTGAACTTCTTTTTACCTTCAATTTTTCTTAGCTTGTACCTCATTTTTTATTTATTCTAGAGTTTAGATTCTTATTTTTTGTAGAGAGATTTGAATTATTCACATATAAATAATACAGATCATATGAAAATTAAAGGGAACTGAGTGAATTTGTC
>Ga0325410_1007609_pt1 | contig 11816 bp, 5 predicted proteins | sample PopdelMetagenome_16_FD_206182 | JGI IMG/M metagenome (GOLD analysis project Ga0325410, IMG submission 206182) | Populus deltoides microbial communities from Bellville, Georgia, United States - Xylem-PdIQD-R3 | ecosystem: Host-associated > Plants > Phyllosphere > Stem > Wood/Secondary xylem... | reverse complement strand
TACTTGTTCATTCTTAAGCAATAATCAATCTTCATCTTTTTAAACTTCATTGTAATATCTTCCGATCTAATATCACCATCGTTGATATTAGGTTGAGTAATCTTATATATGTTGAAGGAATCACCAATACATCACCATTAAAATTGATTTGGACCAAGACTTACTTTTTCTTGTCATTTAAAATCTATTTACACCTTTTCATCTTTGAAAACAAATCCATCAATCATTTTCAACCAAGTTATTGTTAATTTAATTTCTCTTGAGTTTCTTTTATTACCTAGCTTAATTTTCAGATCTAGCTCTCTGTGGATATGACCTCGATCTTACCGAGTTAATTGCTACATCACACACTCATGCACTTGCGAGTTAAAACAAGCCGATCATAAAAAGCGGTCAAGCAACTCGTATCAGATCTATTTCGGCTTTTCAGAATCAGATCTCAATCTTGATTGTGGGTTGTGTAATCACATGATTACGAGGTTCGCATCACTAGGGGAAGAGCCCGATTCTATAGGCTCGTCCTAGGTAGCGCGCCTGGGCTATTTTGCATCCTTAATAAGCTTAAACAACTTGCCCAAGCCTAACTCTCCTTTGGTAGTATTTCTAAGTCCCTCAATATTTTATACTGGTATAATATATATCATTTTGAGTAGAATATAACTTTAAATATTACAATAGTGAAATTACGCTTTAGGCCCTCCTCTCTATAAGAAGATAAGACTCATAAGCTATAAATATACTATAAATCCTTCAAATACCAGGTTCATAATCTCTTCATTCTCAATATTTATAGCACAATATATTTTCAGATTTTATCTCTCTAAAAAGATATTCAAGCATATGAGTATCCTCACATCCATCAATGGTGACTTTTTACTAGTACTAGTTACCAACCACCTTGGCTTACCCGACACCACCAATAACTTGGGGTTTCCATACCAAGGCATCAGATATCCTGGTTAGGAAGAATGAATCAGAATGCTTGAGTTAAGAAATTAACTGGCTATCCAACACCTCAGTCTTATTGCTAAGTATGTTGGATTTTGAGACTCACCAATATTGAATTACATTATTAGAAGTATATTGTTTAATTAAAATCTGTAAAGGAAGTGAATACCTTTAAACTAATACAATTAAAGATTTTATATATAAAAAAATGACATCATGTGATCATTTTAATTAAAAAAAATCATATTTCATTATAAAACTTCATTTTTTTTCAATTGACAACTTTTGTGGATGTATAAGATAGAGATGAAAAAATATATGTGAAAATAAAAAGAGAACATGAAAACACAACACATAAAATTGTTAATCATTTTGAAGTTTTTCTTATATGTGTATTTTATTGTATTGTCCTTCAACCCATAATTTTTCAATATAAGTGCAGCTTCTTCAAGTATCATAAAATGTTGGATTATATTAAAGAAACCATATATTTTGTATTTCTACTTCAAGCTAGGTAACATAGTAATTTTTATCTTTTCAACTTACTATATACTAAGTATATCCTTTTAAGGCATACACAAATTTATAGTATTTTTATTGATATATGAAGTTAAAGATAGCAAAATGAAAAATTTCCTTGGAATTTCAATTTTTAAAGGTATACCATAACTGAAAAACTATTAGCCATTTTGTAGTTCGTTCCTCCCATCAGTAATATTTCGAAATAATGAGCACTTTTGTTTTTGGTAAATTGACATATGTAAAAAAAAAAAAAAGGTACAAAGATTATAAGGGGCATACCCTATATTTACAAAGTAAACAAAAGCTTAAAAACAACAAATAGCCACAAAATAGAAAACCAAAACCTAGCTGGACTAGCCAAAGACAATAATAAAACCAACCAAACATTAGTTTATGAATCTACATTATCCACCTTTCAAGCTCTTTGGATCCTAAAGTTTTCATCAGTTGCTAGAATGTTTCTATCAAATCGAGCTTGTCGTGAATGATCCCTTCAATTTGATCAAAGACCAAATTTGAATGTTTCTAGACATACCTACAAAGATCCTTGCATTTTGGTCTTGCCAAACACAATACATCGTAGCTGCGAAACCTAGTTTACGAGAAATATTTTTGAAAGTTTTACCATTCTAGGTGACAATAACCCATTTAATCCATTCATCCCAGCTTTTTCTCATTCTAGAAATGTCACATCTGTCACAAACATCCCACCATATCGCTTCAAAATAAGAGCATTCAAAGAACATGTGGTTGTGATCTTCATTGTTAAGGAGACAGAGTGAGCACCAGTTTGGACCATGGAGACCAAACTGATGTAGTTTATCCTGAGTTCTAAGCTTTTGTTAGATGGTCAGCCACAAAAGAAAAGAATGTCTTGGAATAACATTCTTGAACCATATAATGTCATGCCATTCAACCATTTAATTACGGATTTCTGAGTTGTTCCCAAGCTACTTTGACCGAGAACCTCTGATTTGATGAATCCAATCGCACAATCTCATCCCTCTTCTCTACCTTAGGATTAAAATTGGAAGGAATAAAATTTATAATGGGTACCAGCCAATAGCTTAAGTGGTATGAATTCTCTATTCTGAGTTACGAACCAACAAATTGATCATCGCGTTCTTTCATATACCTGAATCGTAGATGAATCTCTCACCGTAAGAATCCACGAGGGGGCTGTGAGAATGCCAATTGTCAAACCATAGAGAAATTCCCTTACATTTCCTATGGTGTACTTTATCTTAGGCCATGCTAAAGATCCGAGCTTAAGGATCTTTCCCCAAGCCCAAGATCAATTCTTCAGTGCCTTGATTTTCAAGAAATTTCTACCTCGCAACAGGTTAGATTTGATCCAAGTAGACCAAATTGAGCCATATGAGTCATTGCACAAATTCCAAATGTTTTTCAACAAAGCAATCTTGTTCTATTATGTTATCCTTTTGATTCCTAGCCTCCCCCTCCTTTTTCAGAAGACACACAGTATCCCAAGCCATTTTAGCCCCAGTAATTCTCATATCTGAACTTGACCATAGAAAGGATCTTATAATTTACTCAACAGTTTTAATTACTTGCCTAGGTAAAAAGAAGAGAGATGCCCAATAGACCTGAATAGAAAATAAAATCGGGTTAATCGGTTGTACTAGTCCTATGAACGAGAGTGTTCTACAAGTCCAATGCCAAAATTTAGAGGTGATTCGATCCACGAGACCCTTACAATAAATAGCCTTAAGCCTTGATGAGATAAAAAGCTCCCCCTCTCTAAACCAAGAATACGAATGATCTGATCTCTCTCAACATCCAACATACCACTCAAGAAGATGTCACTTTTGTTTGGATTTGGATACAGACTTGATAATTCTTGAAACTCCATGAGCACATTTCTGATCATACAAACTTAGTTTACGTCCCCTTTGCTGAAAATCATCAAGTCATCTGCAAAACAAAGATGGGAAATTTTGTCCTTATTGCATCCCTAGTGGAACTTGAAGTTTTGATTGTCACTCATCTTTCAGAATAGCCCTGAAAGGATTTCCATACATGGGACAAATAGATATGGAGATATTGAATCATCTTGTCTTAGCCCTCTCCCCCCTTGGAAGTAACCTACAAGCTAACCAACACTATTGGAAACAAAAACCCCCACCCAACGAATATTAATTCGCGAACGAGAAGTGTAAGGTCTCATGAAGTCAGTTATTCTTTGATAAGTCATTCCAGTTCTTTAGAGAATCAAACAAAGGATAATATCTCACCACTCACACACAGTTGTGGCAAAAGATGTTTATTAATATGAAAATTTTGTAGCCTCCTACATATCTGGACTTAAACCCTAATAGACCCCCTTATCTGGACTTATATGAGGTCCACTTATAATTGACCCAAATAAGTAATAATAACCCAAAAAACTAAAAAGAAAATAATAAAAATCCAAAAATTACTATCCTAGAAATGGTAAAATCAGATTTGCCTCCCCTAAAAAGTCCCAAATAGATTAGGAATTCTGATCTGATTATGGAAATAATTTTGAAGTATTCTTGCCTTGTTGTGCTTGATTTCCTTGTTTTGTAAGAAAGAAAATCTCCCTTTTTCATACTTGCCAATTTAGTTTCTTTCCTAAAAACCAAAATGTCACTAAATACCACCAGATATTCTTTCCTTATGTGGCTAGGATGAATAAGGAATCGTTGTTGATGAGGATCAGCCTAACACCAAGTGTAATCATGCCAACGACCCATTAGAGGTGCCAATTGAGCCAATTACAAGAGTTAGGGCAAAGAAGCTTAAAGAAGCATTGAATGGGTTTGTTCAGAACATATGGAGAAAATGGACCTAGAGGGGCATGGAATATGTAAGGAGCATGAAGGACAACCTTTAATTCATCTAATTCAGGTCCAAGAAGAACCCAATTCATGTGGAACAAGGGGCTGATGTGTCCGACCCCATACCAGCTTTCTTATTTGTCCAAGTAAAATAAGGAAATCCAAGCTAATCAAGGACATCAGGGGGGCAGCAACACAAAGTTTCCAAATCAGATTTTTCCTCGTTTATTTGGCACTTCTTAAGGGTGGCAAATCTGATTCTATCATATTGAGGATGGTAATTTTTGGATTTTTATTATTTGTATTATTTTCTTAGTTTTTGGGTTATTATTACTTATTTGGGTCAATTGTAAGTGAGCTTCATATAAGTCCACCTAAGGGGGCTCCATTAGGGTTTCTTTAAGTCTAGAGTCAGCATTAATAAAGGCATAACCAAACATGTAAGGTTACGTAATTTTCATATTAATAAACTTCTTTGCCGCACTTGTTGTGTCTTAGTGGGATAATCTCTTTTACTTGATTCTCTAAAGAACTGAAAATGACTTATCGAAGAACAACTGGCTTCGTGGCATCATCCTTATACTTCTTATTCACGAATCAATATTCGTTGGGTGGGGTTTTCTGTTTCCAATAATGCTGGTGCCTAGGTACAAGTTATCTTTGTCTCACACTCCTATCAAACCTGATTTACTTGGCTTTTCGGGAATTGGTGTTTTTGCATGTGGGTCGCGTGACCATGTGATCACAAGGTTCAGATCAGTTGGTATTAAAGCTAGGCTCCGAAACAAGGTCATATCCTTCTATTATTTTTGTTTTTTTAGTGTTCCTTTAAGTTTTTCAGTGTTTGCGATCATCTTCTTGTTCTTCGTGTTATAAAATCTTATTACTGTCTCTAATCATATCAGTTTATTAAAAAGAAAAAAAAAAAGAAAGAGAGTGGGAGGGATTAGTTGAAATTTGAAGGATCATTTAATTTTTGCCTCAGAATCACAACTCTTGGTGAACCATATGCAAACCACCTCAGAATTAATTGAAACTTTATATTCTGTGAATTGAGGATGAGATCACATTATATGTCAAATATGGGCTTATTCTGATATTGTTTTCTTGAGGTTTTAATTCGAGGTTCAATTATGCCGCAGAAACACTACTCTTGGTGAACCATAAGAAAACCACCTTAGAATCAATTGAAACTTCATATTATGTGTGTTGGGGATGATATTGGACTATATATTAAATTTGGGCTTATTTTGATATCGTTTACTTAAGGTTTTAATTTGAGTTTCAATTCTGCCGCAGAAACACTACTCTTAGTGAACCATAACCCAACCCCCTTAGAACCAATGCAAACTTCCTATTATGTTTACTAGGGGTGATATCGCATCATATATTAAATTTGAGCTTATTTCAATATTGTTTTCTTAAGGTTTTAATTCGAGGTTCAATTCTGCTGTAAAAACACAACTCTTAGTGAACCATAAGCAAATCACCTCAAAATCAATAGCAAATCCATATTATGTCTATTGAGGGTGATATAGCAACATTTATAAATTGTGGTCTTATTTTGGTATCGTTTACTTGAGGTTTTTATTGGAGGTTCAATTTTGCAGCAAACTGATCATACACGGGGTTTGGGTACCTAGGCATAATAAAACGACTTATAAACTGAGAATTGTTGTTTTCATGGTATTCTAATACTCTATATTAAATTTGAGGTCATTTAGGTTATGTTTTCTTTAGGTTCCAGAATCGAGTTTTGTCTTGCTGTAACAGGTTTGTTTTGCGTTGTCTTTCAAAACTTGTTTTGTTTTTATTGATTTTGTTCCTTCCAGTATATTATCATCATATTTGGCTGTTGTTTGAGTCATTTTCATCAATTTCATATTTGTTTGTTTTCGATCAGTTCTAGTCCAAGTCAGATTTAAATTTCGAGTCTAAATTAGTGTTCTTCCTGTTGTAAACTCTATTCTTGTTGTGTCTTCATCTTTTTCTATTTTTCCTATTTGTGTCATGTCTTCAGCAAGGGAGAGGGAACAAAGGAGGATTCTAGCTCAAGGATGTGAAAAACTAAGCCATGGTTTGGGGGTTTTCGAACCAGAAGTTGATAAGTGTAGAAGATTATTCTATGATCTTCAAGCTTCATGGGAAAAAAAGGTACAACACCAAAAAAAATGAAAGATGAAGGAGAGCCGTTGTTGTTATCATTCAAAAGTATATACGCAAGTGGTTAGTACGTCATGCTTTTTTTAAATTCTTGGCAGTCACTACTTCCATATAGTGTTGTTAGAGAAATGTGTTAGCAATAAGAGAATTAATTCTAAAGGCTTAAATAAGAGGTTAATGAAGTCGCTGCTAATCATCCTATTCAATATTCGAGGGCGAATCTTCTTGAAGAGGGAGGGAATGATACGGTTCAGCCTTGTGATATGACCCAAGCAAGGTCAGATTAGGATTTTGGCGTAAAAGTTTCTACCGTCCAGTTTTCCTCTATTGAGCATAACTTCAAATCCAACCGTTGGATCGAGCTGAAACTTTACCAGAAGATTCCAAAGGTATTTTTAGGTGAATCCATGTTCCGGAAGGTCTTACTATATAGATCAGAACAAGCTATACTAATTATGTTATTTACTTCCTTTTAACTTGTGGACTTCCTATTTAGCGAGGATCCTTTTCCTACATGGATGCGGGAGTTTGTTTTGGGAATTTCCTAGTTCTACAATGATCTTTAATGAGCTACAATATAATCTGCAAGTGTGGCAAAGATTCATTAATGTTTCAAAATCATTTTCTTATAAGGATTCCTTATCCATCTTAGCTACACAAGGAAAGAAAGGTGGTGATATTTAATGAAAAATTAGTTATTTTTATTTTTTTCTTTCATGTTTGGGCTTAATTAGAAATTTTTTTTCAGCTTAGGGTTTTTGAGTCAATTTTGTATGTGAGTCAGTTCAGCCCACAAGGGTAGATCCATTAGGGTTACTTTTCAGAACTAGTTAAACACATGTAACCTAAATTTCAGCAGCCTTTGAAGATTATTACTTCTGAATTTTTCAGTTTTAACGTGTGAGAGTGATTCTTGCATTCTTTAGTTCTTGAACGAACTGAATATGGCTTATCGAAGAATAACTAGCTTCGTGGCGTCATTCTACTCATTCCAATAGCGTTGGTGCCTTGGGGCAGGTTTCCATTGTGGCACACTCTTATCAGACCTATTTCGGCTTTCTAAGATCAGATCTTAATCTTGATTGTAGGTTGCGTGACCACGAGGTTCGCATCAGTTGTAAGAAAAGGATTCTGAAACATTAATGAATCTTTGCCACACTTGGAAATTATATTGCAGCCATTAAAGATCCTTGTAGAACTAAGACATTCCCAAAATAAGATGCCGCATCCTTTTAGGAAAAGGATCCTTCCTAAATAGAAAGTCCACAAGTCCAAAGAAAGTAAAAAACAAAATTTGTACGACCTGTTCTGACCCATATAGCAAGTCCTTCTCAAATTATGATTCTCCTAAATGTTTATCCCAACATAGACAAATACCTCTAGAATTGTTTGGTAAAGTTTCAGCTCGATCCAACGATTGAATTTTGAGTTATGCTCAATAATATAAAACTAGATGGTAGAAAATTTTACGCCAAAATTCGAATCTGACCTTGCTTGGATGATATCATATGGCCAAACCATATACTAAATCATATCAACAACTAATCTCAAATGCATAATTGAATGCTTACTATAAGGAATTCAAGGCTGAACCTAAACGTTTCAGTTCTATTCACTACCTCAATTTGTCCATCTATTTGAGGATGGCAAGTTGTCGAAAGTTAGAGATTTATTCTCAATTTCCCTACAAAGTCTTCCAAAAGTAGCTAAGAAACCTAACATTATGATTTGACACTATACTCCCAGGAATGCCATGCACACACACAATCTCCCTAAAAGAATAAGTCTGCGATATGAGATGCATCATCTGTTTTATGGTGCGTAATGAAATGCGCTGTTTTACGAAACCTCGTGATAACGTGGTCACGCAACCCACAATCAAGATTGAGATCTGATCCCGGAAAGCCGAAATAGGTCTGATAGAAGTGTGACACAATGGAAACCTACCCCAAGACACCAACGCTATTGGAATGAGTAGAATGACGCCACAAAGCCAGTTAATTTTTGATAAGTTGAATTCAGTTCGTTCAAGAAATGAGAATGCAAGAATTACTCTTACACGTTAAAACTGAAAAATTTAGAAGTAATAAGCATCAAAGGCTGCTGAAATTTTAGTTACATGAGTTTAAATAGTTCTTGAAAAATTAACCCTAATGGACCCCTTATGTGGCCTGACATGAGGTCCACTCAAAACTGACCCAAAACCCTAAACTAAAAAGCCCATAACTTAATCCAAACAAGCATTGGATCCTAGCTGAAAACAAAGTATTAATGAAGCCCAAACAAGCCTTGGCCTGTAGCTAACAAAATAAAATAAAGCCCCTGATATTAAATTCATGTTCTGCTATTAGAAGAAGAGAAGGAAGTAAAATATTATAGAACTGATTCAAGGCTTATTTATAGCCTTCCATGCAGCCTCTTAATCCTAGAAACAAAAGGAAAAGGTAGCCACCCATGTTGTTTCCAAGTTGTAGTAGGATTCTTTTGTTTCATTTGTTGTCCTCACCTCATGGCCCAAATAAGGTTGTATTGGACCCCTCTTGTACATGGATAAGATGTACTACGATCTCCTTTTGATACTCCAATTTACTTTTCAATTCTAACTTAGTTGAAACCTTCAAAACCAATGCATTCAATGTCTTTTACAATGCCTTTGTCTTGGACCGAGTCATTAGACCATTTGGAACATGAATGGGTCCTTGCTGGTGTTTCTGGGCTGACCCACATCATAGAGTCTCTACCTTTTTTTGATGTAGGTAAACCTACAAAGTCCATAGAGATATCTACCCAAGGTTTAGCAGGCATAGGCAATGGTGTATACAGTCCATGCGATTGTATTTTAGATTTTGCCTTTCTACAAGCAATGCATTATTCACAGATTCGTTGCATATCCCTTTACATCTTTTCTGATTAGAAATGCTTATGCAATACATCCAAGGTTTTCACAACCCCAAAGTCATCCATTAAACCACCTTAGTATGCTTCATGAACAAGCAATTCATGCAAAGAACTAGCAGGAACACACAATCTATTCTTTTTGAACAAGTAACCATCCATCAAATAAAACTTACCAAAAGCTGAATGTCCACATGCATTATAAATCTTGGCAAAATCACAATCATTATCATACAATTCCTTTACATATTCAAAGCCTAGCAATCTAGTATTCATAATGTTTAGAACATACTTGCGCGAAAGTGCATCGGCTACTATGTTCTCTTTGCCTTGCTTATACTTGATTAGGTAAGGAAAAGTCGGAATGAATTATGAACTCTTTTGGCCACAAGTAATGTTTTCATGTCTCAAGTGCTCTTGCTAGTCATAGAGTTCTTTGTTGTAAGTGGGATAGTTCAAGATCACTCCACTGAACTTCTAACCGAAATATGCTATAAGTCTTTGATCCCGCATCAAAACAACACCTTATCCTATTCCAGGTAAAGTCAAAACAGGTGCAAAGCATAATTTCTCTTTTAAAAGAATAAGTCAATTCTTGTTCCTCCTCCTATTTAAACCTAACTGACTTTTTAACAACTTCATACAGGGGTGCAGCTATTGTTTTGAAATCTTTCACAAAACACCTATAAAAAGTAGCAAACCCATAAAAACTCCTTACCTCTTTATCAATTTGGGTGCAGGCCAATCTTGGATGGCCTTAACTTTTTGTAGTTACAACATAGCTAAGAAACACAATTTTCTCCATGCAAAAGGTAAACGTCTTTAGATTAGCATACATTCTCTCATACCAACTGATGCGAACTTCATGATCACGTTGTCACGCAACCCATAATCAAGATTGAAATCCAATCCTGAAAAGCTGAAATAGGTCTGATAGGAGTGTGAGACAATGGAAACCTACCTCAAGGCATCAACGCTATTAGAATGAAATAGAATAACGTCACGAAGCCAGTTAATCTTCGATAAGTCACATTCAGTTTGTTCAAGAACTGAACTGAAGAATCACCCTCACACATTAAAACTGAAAAATTCTAAAGTAATATTCATCAATCGCTGCTGAGATTTAGGCTACATGAGTTTGTATCGTTCTTGATAAATTAAACCTAATTGACTGATTGACCCACTTACAAAATTGACTCAAAAACCCTAAACTGAAAAGCCCATAACCTGATCCAAATAAGCTTTGGATCCTAGCTGAAAATAAAATATTAATCAATCTCAAACAAGTCTTGGGATGTAGCTGACAAAAATAAAGATAAAGCTTATATGTCCTAAATCTTTATCTACCCAACGATCCTAGAAACCGAGATGTCATTCAATACCATCAACCCTTTTTCTTATGTAGCTAGGATGAATAAGAAATCCTTGTAAGAAAAAAAATTCTGAAACATTAATGAATCCTTGTAGAACTAGGAGATTCCTAAAAGAATCTGCCACGTACTTGTAGGGAAAGGATCCTTACTAAATAGAAAGTCTACAAGTAAAAAAAAAGATGATATGATCCAGGAAAGGTCAAATTCGGATTTTGATGTAAAATGTTCAATTATCCAGTTTTACGACAACAATCATTATTCTCAATCCGACCATTGGATCATGTGGAAATTTTACGTGGAGTCTCCTGACATGTTTTCCTACCTTGGGTTAAATTTTCAGATCAATTGGAGTTCGAGAAGGCATCAAAACACGGATCAACGGAGGCTGTACGAATTTTGTTATTAACTTCATTTTGACTTGTGGACTTCCTATTTGGCTAGGATTCTTTTCCTAAAATGATGTGCCGTAAATGATTCGAAATCCGGCAACAATGAATCTGACAAAAATGGATGAACGATGGGTCTGGTTGTGTTGTCTTTCTTTTGGTGTTTAGGCTGGATTATAGTGATTTTAAAGTAAATAAGATGGAGGATAGACTGGAATGATACTTTGATAAGTCAATCTGGACGCCACAAAGATCAATCTAGGATTTCGATGCCACACTCTTTGTGATTGAAGAGTGATAAGTCAGGTAGGGTTCTTCACAAAATTAATTTGGAAGAACAACTCGTAATTCTATAAATTAAGTTTCAAATATTGGCCAAAAGTGCTTTATTACAATATTTATAACTGGAACATCCCTCCAAAGTTAGGAAAAATTCAACCTGGCAGAACTCAAGCCCAAAAAATAGACTATGACAAACTAACCTAGACAAATTAACTAGCACACGTTTTTTGACCTTTCTAACATAAACAGACCAAATTTAAAACAACCATATCTTCTTACACAAAAGTCCAGTGCAATCGTGGTTGGACAATCTAGAAAGAACATGTTCTGAACTTGAAATCCACCTAGATTAGTCTTGTTTTCACATGCAATGGATGACTTCAAATTCAGGTTCAAATTCATTTGCTGTTCTGACCATAAACAGC
>Ga0325410_1007606_pt1 | contig 11819 bp, 6 predicted proteins | sample PopdelMetagenome_16_FD_206182 | JGI IMG/M metagenome (GOLD analysis project Ga0325410, IMG submission 206182) | Populus deltoides microbial communities from Bellville, Georgia, United States - Xylem-PdIQD-R3 | ecosystem: Host-associated > Plants > Phyllosphere > Stem > Wood/Secondary xylem... | reverse complement strand
TCGGCCCTCCAAAAGGGACAGGAGAACATATAGACTGGATTGTTTCAATGATCAGTTTGTTCTTATCCTTCAATGCAAGTTGAATAGAAGAATGAGCTTTGTATTAATTAATATGCTCAGGGTATTGGAGGACATGTTTTTGACGACGTTAAAAACTTGGGACGGAAAATTCTGGTTTGTATAATTGTATCAATTTGCGTTACATATAATAAGTCTCGTTTCCTTTATTTTCTTATTATTCCACATGAGTTGTATTATTTATTTACTTATTATGTAATTGAGTTTTTTATTTTTTGGTATAATATTGGATTTGGCTACACATACACACGCAGGAGTAGTTAAAATTCCCACTCTCAAATTCTCCCTCTCAATGCTTGATGGTCGCCGGAATGGAGGCTTCTCTTGATTAGCCTACCTTTAAATGATGCTATCAAGGTAAGTTGAAGTTAAGCTGATGTTATTATAACTGTTACTTTTGCTATAAATAAGATCTTTTGGCCTAGAATATTTAATGGTTAAGCAATTATGAGATAAACTAGATAATTTATCACGCAACATAGCACGTTAGATTATTTATTTTTAATGTAAAAAAATATTTAAAATTATTAACGTGTTTTTCTAACTAATTTAATAGTAAAAAATAAAATGAAAAAAAACAATTAAGAAAAAACAAAGTTAACCTTTACCTTTGTCACACGTCACCCGCGCGGCATAGTTTGATGATTTTTCATTTCGTTTACTTGATTTGTTGGGAGTCATTACCTAATATTTAATTGAGGATTACTAGGAAACCCGGATACACTGATCTTGTCAGAGATTTACGGGTAAGAAATTGGTTGTGATTAGAAAGGTATTAACACCTCTAATGCACCCTACCTAAGATAAGCTGCTTTGTAGCTTTGATATGATTTAAAAAATAAAATATTAGCCAAATTCTAAAACTTTAATAAATCAGTTATTAAATACTAGAATATATGAAGAAACATATTCTTATATTTTCATGGAAAATACAATATAATTTTATTTGTCCTTCATATACTTGAGCATATAAATTAAAACATTAAATTCATTTTTTTTATCTTTTTGATTCAATAACATACATATAAAAAAAAATTTCAAACACACACACATCTTTTTTTCTATTTTTTTACCCCCATTTACATGTTTCGAATCACAAATATTTAAAATAAACCAAACAAACATATTACACTAATTAAAAATTACAAAATAGCCCCTAAAAATCTGAGAAAACTGTTGGGAAGTCTTCTGAACCACCGGAACAGTGCCAATGCGTCTTCTCCACGCGCCGGCACCACTGGCGGCACGTGGGTTCATGCGTCGCCGCGGGCACATCCTGAGAGATGGGTGGATCTAAGTCGTTTTCTCCTCCTCTCCCTTTCTGCACCGGTGGTGGGAAGTAACGTCACCCGCAAAGCCAAGAAAACGCAACAAGTAGTGGTTTTTATTTTGTTTTCTCCTTCTTAGATTTGCTCCTGGTCTTCTTTCTTCCCCTTGGTTTTATGTTCTTTCCTTCTTCAGGTGGCAGACCTTGCGACTTAGGAAGGAGTGCTGGAGGCCGGAGCTGTGGGTGCAACCGTGCGTGGGGGATGAGTTGCTGCAGGGTTTCAATGGAGGTGGGGGAAGCTGGAGATGGCACCTATTTTGGTTGCTACAGCTGAGATTGAAGGGGGAAACAGACGCTGCTGATGGGGAAGGAGACGTTGTTGCTAGCCGGTTGGTTGGAGATCTGTGAGATGGCTGGGGAGGGAGGCCAATGGAAGGGAATAGCTGGGATGGAGAGTAAGGGGTTGTCTTAAGGTCGGCGGTTTCTGTGAGTCTGCAGCAAGGAAGGAAATGCAGGGGATGGTTGTCTCGTGGCTGAGAGAGGGGAAGGAGGCTCTGTGGAGCTGTTCTGGGGTTATGGAAAGGCACTGGAAATGGGAAGGGAGAGTGAGGGGGAGCGGTCGGTTGGCTTCTGTTTTCTTCTTTTGCAAAGGTAAGGGGTGGCCAGCCCACTCACTCACACTAGTCTATTTTCATGGGCGACCTGCCCATACATACTCAAAGTGGTCTATTTTCAGGAGCGACCAGCCCACACACTCACACTGGTCTATTTTCACGGGTGACCTATCCACTCATACTCACTTTGGTCTATTTTCAAGGATGACCTGCCTTTTTGATTGGGTTTACCTGAGATCCCATCTGGCGATCTAACAAGAATCAAAATCGGTATGTAGCTCGATCAACCTGAAATCCCATCTAGCGATTCCGTTTAACCAAAGCTAAATTCTGCGTGATTAAGCTAAACTGAGATCCCTTTGCCGATCTCCTTTAACCAGAACCAAATTCATGTGTATGGTTAGGCTAAACTGAGATCCCTTCGCCGATCCCCTTTAATCAGAATCAAAATCCTTTGTAGTTAGGCTAAACTGAGATCCCTTCGCCGATCCCCTTTAACTAGAACCAAAGTCTGTATGTGGTTAGGCTAAAATGAGATCCCTTTCATTGATCCCCTTTAACCAGAACCAAAATCTGTGTGTGGTTAGGCTAAACTAAGATCCCTTCGCCGATCCCTTTTAACCAGAACCAAAGTCTGTGTGTGGTTAGGCTAAACTGAGATCCCTTTCGCCGATCCCCTTTAACCAGAACCAAAATCATGTGTGTGGTTAAGCTAAACTAAGATCCCTTCGCTGATCCCCTTTAACCAGAACCAAAATCCTTTATAGTTAGGCTAAACTAAGATCCTTTTGCCAATCGCTTTTTAACCAGAACCAAAGTCTGTGTGTGGTTAGGCTAAACTGAGATCCCTTTTGCCGATCCCCTTTAACCAGAACCAAAGTCTGTGTGTGGTTAGGCTAAACTGAGATCCCTTTCGTCGATCCCCTTTAACCAGAACCAAAATCCTTTGTAGTTAGGCTAAACTGAGATCCCTTTCGCCGATCTCCTTTAACCAGAACCAAAGTCTGTGTATGGTTAGGCTAAACTAAGATCCTTTTCGCCGATCCCCTTTAACTAGAACTAAAATATATGTGTTTTGGCTAAACTAAGATCCCTTTGCCGATCCTCTTTAACTAGAACCAAAATCTGTGTTTTGGCTAAACTGAGATCCCTTTCGCCGATCCTCTTTAACCAGAACCAAAGTCTGTGTGTAGCTCGGTCAACCTGGAATTCCATCTGACGACTCCTTTCAACCAAAGCTAAAATCTTCATGTTGTGGTTAACCTGAGATTCCTTCTAGCAATCTCCTTTAACCAAAAAATATGTTTCTTCTTCAAGATGATGGGGTTCGAATTGAAGACTCTTCTTCGTTGATCTTCTTATTTCTTTGAGATTTCCCTAATGTTAGGTTTTATCTCATCTTCCTCCCATTCCAGGGTCAAAACCATGATTCTTTGTTGTTCATCAACTCAATGATTCTTTTTTTTTTCCCAATCTTGTTGGACTATATTGAGGATTTTTCCTGCTACAAATCAAAAATATATTCAATGCTTCGATGTTAGATGACATGCATCATCCTTACCTGAATTGATATATAGGTCCCCCCCTCATCGATGTTCCATCATCACAGGGTGCCTTTGTTTGTTATTCAAAGCTTTCTTTATTCTTTCAATGTATTGGTTCATTCGTGTGCTAGCCTTCCACTCAGATGTAAGTGCCGTGTCTATCGTGGGCTGTCCATGATGATTACTGCTCTCGTTGCTTCTCAAGCTTGATCATGCTTCCAAGTGTGGCGTTGCTCGATTCATCATAGAGGAGTTGAACAAATCATCCATCTTCTAGATTCTCTCAAGAATTGTCCTTTGATTGGTTGCGCGTGTTTTGCCAACACCCATCAAGATGTTTTCTAGTGTTTAACCTGATTTTAGATTGTCAATCAATCATGGACTTGCCCCCAATTGAAACAATACTCTTCAAGTATATGTTATCATCAGTCTTCTTGAAAACTATCAAATCATCCAGACATGCATCTCATAGCTTGCAGTACAAAGGCTCATGGTTTTATGCTCAGTATTCTTCTCAATAGATTCCTCTTAACTCTTCTAATCAGTTTGTGAAAAGAAATGTCTCGACCTCATTAATGATGTTGCTTTTATCACCCAAACTCATGTGGTGAAGTGCACAATTGGCTTCAAAACGAAATGTCCCACAGTTAGTCTACAGGGTGGGTGCCTTTCCAACATTCATTCAATGTAGTCATGTGATAACATCTGTCGATAACCATGTTTTAAAGGATGATAATATGAAATTATTCTTCAAGTACAACATTGTTCCACAGTCAGTCTTGGTGGTGTGCATCTTTTCTCCATTCAATTACATTCATTCGTGTATCCTCATCGATCGATAGCCATGTTTCAAAAGATAATGATATGAAAATGTCCTTTAGGTACATCTTTGGTCCACCATTTGTCTTAGTGGTGTGCACATCTTTTCGATATTCATTCAAATGCAACTGTATACCCACATCGGTCTATAGCCATGTTTCAAAAGATGATGATATGAAGATGTCCTTCAAGTACATCTTTGTTTTCTCGATTGTTGTCAAGGTTCACTAAATTATGTACTATCTTAGAAAATAGTGCCCCCAGTATGATCTGAATGTGCTCGTTCATTGATTATCTTTCTTTAAACACCATTGTCTTCAGTTCACTAATTCATCATTTAATCATCTTTCATTGCCTCGTAGCTGTTCTGAATACTGCTTATTTTTTCCTTCTCAGGGTCCATTGTATTGCTCTCGGCTGCTCAACTTTTCAAGGAGTGTCGAGGAGCGTTAATGTCATTTCTATCAAGGATTTCACATACTCAATCAATGTTCTTCTGTGTTCAATAATCTCCCTTGTTTTGAAATCAACTCTCATATTTCAAAGATCATGTCTGTTCAAAGTCTAGTTTGTTGAAATGAAATCAGAGATGTCCTTTTTTTGAAAAGACCTTTTGAAAATCAAGTTTTTTTTTTTTTATCAAATATCTTACACACGTTATTTGAAATATATAGTCCTTTGATTGTCATGTATTTTGAAAACAGAAATTGACCCGTTGTAAGACTAAGATGAACTTTTTTTTCATGGTTCTCTGTATCCATTTTAGATTCTGAATTTGGGTATATCTTTTAATGGTCTGTGATGAGGTGACCTTTTTAGTGAATTTTAAAAAACAAGATGTTCAAGTCAAAACTCAGGTTTTATCAAAAAAGGTTGTTTCTCTTCTTAGCACTTATTTTATCAACATGCATAATAACCAATAGCTTAATTCATGAAGTCACGACTCTTATGGAAAAGCTCTTCAAGTTTTGAGAGCGCCATTTATCGGTTCAAATTGTTGCTTGATTAAAAAGGGCTTTTAAAACCATGTAATGCAGGTTATGGTTCATGGCTATGAAAGAAAAGAATTTCAAAGGCTTAAAAGGTGTTTGAGGATTTCAAAGACCTAGGATCAACATCAAATATTCATCAACTCTTTTTTCTATTGGTGTCTTTGTAGAGGAAACGACATATAGCCTTGTTAACCTCAAAGATCAGACTTCTCTTAATATAAATCATAATGCAAATCCACCTTTCCTTGATGAATAACCAACCTCAATCATCTGATAACATCAGAGGCTTTATAATGGATACCAAAAGTCACGTTTATAGCTTAGTTTTTTTTCTAGTATTGACTTTTGTTGTGTCTTTCCTTGATTGAAATTTCTTTTGCTCTTCCTAGACTTTGATAGGCGTTCTCCTTCCTTTATCTTTGACTTGCTTTTAAGTTAAAGCAATTTCAACTTCTTTTTATTTTTTTTTTCTTATAGCCTTTCTCAAAATTTTCTTATATGTCCCCAGTCTATGTGTTTTCTTTTAGCCCTCTTTCAATCATTGAACTTTTTTTTCTAAGCCTTCCCCTTTATCCATTAATTATATCAATGTCTTCAAAATATCTCTCATTTGCATCCAATGTGGGGTGTGATCCTAGTTAGGGTTTTTATGAAAAGAATATTCTATCCAGCTTAAAATGGAACTACAAGGGATATAATTTTTAAAAAGTGAAGGGATATCAAAGATGGTCTTTTCTCATTTCAAGCAAGGTCGGTTAGAACCGATAAATTTTGACCTTGTCTAGTGTAAAGGTTGGGACTTGTAAGCATCATGATTCACGAGTCCATAACTACTGAAATCCACTACACGTCATTATGCAAACTGTTAAAACCTAGTTATGTGGTGCGTGGTTCAATTTTGTGTGTGAGCTCAAAATTTATGCGGTAATCTCTTATTGTTTATCATGTCATTTCAACAATCATCGAGTCATTTCTATAATCAAAACACTTTTAATCTTCAGGATTGATTAACCTTTATCGTAGGTTGGAGTTTGATCAAAATATTTTGTCAGAATGAAATGTTAAACATCTGCTGATTTCAAATGAGGTTTTGTTTTATTTTGAAAAGCTAAAAAGACACGTTAGAAAAAAACAATTTATGAAAAAACTATAAAATCTCAAACATATACAATCAGGACTTTCATGAAAAATATTATTGGGAAATCGTGCCTAAAAAAATACACAAATTGAATCAAGTATGTTTTATTAATAAATAAATATTTTTATCCTTTATTAATGAAGTTAAAAAAATATGCACTATTTTTCAAAATAAAGTAAGTAAAATTTTAAAACATAAAATATAACATGTCTCTCAAGTTAAAGGACTTGAATGTTAATACTATAGTTATTAAACCCGGCTCAGGTTGACCCGGTCAAGGGGCCAGGTCCTGGGTTTCATGGCTAAACCCGGGTCAACTCGGGTCCACCCAGAAAAATTAAAAAATAATTAAAATTTTAATATTTTATATGAAAAAATTAAGAAAAATATCCATGTAAATATAGGTTATACATATTGTAAATAATAAAGTTTAAAAGAATATTTTAAAAAGTTTTTTATCTCACATTTAAAAGATATTATGTTAAACTTTTAAGTTGAAGTATTTAAACCAAAAAAGTTTCTTATCCCACATTGAAAAAACATAGTTTTTTTTCTTGTGAACATAGAGCATAAATACTAATGAGTTTCAAATCTCACATTGAAAAAATATATTTTTTTTTCTTGTGAATATTGAGTATATATACTAATGGGTTTTAAATCTCATATTAAAAAGATACTATGTTATCCTTTTAAGTTGAAGTATTTAAACCAAAAAGTTTTTTATCCCACATTGAAAAAACATAATTTTTCTCTTGGGAACATAGAGTATATATACTAATGGGTTTCAAATCCTATATTTGAAAAAAAAAGATCTGGCCGGTTCTCACCCGAATCACGGGTTGACCTGTCAGCTCGACTCGGTTTGACTGGGTCGTTGCACTGACCATTCTTTTGAAAAATCCAGAGCGATCTAGCTCCCAAGTCTGTCGGGTTCCGGATCAACCTGTCAGATTTGTCCGGGTTTAATAACACTAGTTAATACAGTACTGAGCAGAGATACCTCGTTATTAACAAATTGACGCAACTAATTAAAGCTCAATGGTAGATATACGCAAAACATAATTAACCACTTTTTAGTTCTTACTATTAAAGTGTTCACATGTTGTCACGTGATGTAATAGATATTATAGTAAATATTTATAAGACAATGATTGGATTTATGGTGGAGCAATGTATTGTTTTAGTCAAAACTAGTTACATAACCCGCGCGATGCCGCAGGTCAATGGTTTTTGCATAAAAAATATAAAAAAAAATTAAAATCTAAAAGTATTAGGTCTTTTTGCAAAGCTACACCCAAGAGTTGGCTATAACACCTGACCCCAGAGTAATATTTATAATATTAATAATAATATTAAACTTGCATGATTCAAGTTTAAGTGGGTCTGACTGCAATACCATACCCAATAGTCTTGGATGTGGGTCTGGCTGCAAGGTCATATCATAAAAATATGATAATTAAATAGATTAATTAAAAAGAAAAAAAATAAAAGGAAGAAAAAAATTAATGAAGAAAAAGAAAAAAAATCTGAATTAACTAGATTAACCCTTCAAACCAGGTTAACCTGTCAAACCTTGGATTCATGTCGTGAAAGTTTGATAACTAAATAGAAAAAAAAAATTTGACGGGTTAACACAAAATTAACTGGGCTAACCCGTCAAACCCGGGATCCGTGTCATGAAAATTTGATAACTAAATAGAAAAAAAATTGAACATTAACAAACTAAATTAAACAAAAAAAATTAATGAAAAAGGAAAAAAACAAACAAAAAGACATCAGCATTTTCATTGTGGACTATAGTGTGCAGTCCACAGTTAAAGGCATAAAAACAGCAAAAAACCAAAAAGAAAAAAAAAGAAAAACTAAAGGCATCAGTCGATAACTAAATAGAAAAAAATTTAATACTGATGAACTAAATTAAATAAAAAGAAACAATAAAAGAAAAAAACTTATAAGAAGAAAAAAATAATGAAGAAAAAGAAAAAAAAACCTAAATTAACTGGGTTAACCCGTCAAACCTGAGATCCGTGTCATGAAAGTCTAATAACTACATAGAAAAAAATTTAATATTAACAAACTAAATTAAAAAGAAAAAAAGACATCAACCTTTTTACCGTAGACTGCACTGTGCAGTCCACAGTGAAAGACATAAAAAAAGTAAAAAAAAAAACTAAAAGCTTTAGCCTTTTCACTGTGGACTGCATATAATATTAAAAGATGAAATCGGAAGAACAAAACTAATGAGGAAAAAGAAAAAAAATCTGAATCAACTCGGTTAACCCACCAAACCAGGTTAACTTATCAAACCTGAAATTCATGTCATGAAAGTGTGATAATTAAATAGAAAAATGATTTAATATTAATAAAATAAATTAAAAAAGATTAATGTCGAAACTGGGATCCATGTCATAAAAGTTTGATAATTAAATAGAAAAAAATTTAATATTAAGAAACTAAATTAAAAAAAGACAAAAAAAAAAACTAAAAGCATCAACTTTTTCACTGTGAACTGTATTGTGCAATCCACAGTAAAAGACTTAAAAAGGAAAAGAAAAAAAAAATAAAGGCACACGCCACGGGTTAATTTTTTTTTCTTGCATAAAAAATATCAAAAAGGCTAAGATCTAAGAGTATTGGGTCTTTTTACAAAAATATGCCCAAGAGCCTTTGGTTTAGCTGCAACGCTTGACCCAAGAGTAATATTTATAATAATATTAAACTTACATGACTCAAGTTTAAGTGATTCTGGCTACAACACTGGACTCAAGAGTCTTGAATGTGGGTCTGGCTACAAGGTCGTGTCATAAAAGTGTGATAATTAAATAGATTAATTAAAAAAAACAAAGCAAAAAAACCAATAGAAAGAAAAAAACTAATGAAGAAAAAGAAAAAAAATCTGAATTAACTGGGTTAACCCTTCAAACCAGATTAACTCGTCAAACCTGGGATTCGTGTCATGAAAGTTTGATAAATAAATAGAAAAAAAATTGACGGGTTAACCTGTCAAGCTCGGGATACGTGGCATGAAAGTCTGATAATTAAATAGAAAGAAATTTAACTTTAAAAAACTAAATTAAACAAAAAAACAAAAAAAAATCCAGGTTAACTAGTCAAATCCGGGATCCGTGTAATGAAAGTCTGATAACTAAAAAAAATTAACATTAACAAACTAAAATAAACAAAAAAATTCATTAAAAGAAAAAAAACACAAAGAAAAAAAGCAAAAGAAAAAAAAAACTCATAAAGGCATAAAAAGCAAAATAAATAAATAAATAAAACAAAAAAAATTTAAAAACGAAAAAACAGTTTAGCGTTTCACTGTGGACTACACAGTGAAACACTGAACAGTTTTAGTATATGTTATTAATTAAAAAGAAAATAAAAAAATTCGGGTTAACTCGTCAAATCAGGTTAACCCGTCAAACCCGGGATCCGTGTTATAAAAATTTGATAACTAAATAAAAAAATTAACATTAACAAACTAAATTAAAAAAAAAATTCATTAAAAGAAAAATACACAAATAAAAAAGCAAAAATAAAAAAACCAATAAAGGCATAGAAAACAAAAAAAAACAGAAAAAAATGGGAAAAAAATAAAATGAAAAAAATCGAAAAAAAAGAAGAAGAAGAAGAGAAAAAAATGGGAAAAAAATAGAAATAAAAAAAATGGGAAAAAACAAAAAAAACAAAAAAAATAATAAAAAAAGAATACTGCTCAGCGTTTCACTGTGAACTTGTATAGTGAAACACTGAGCAATTTTAGTTTTTTTTTAATTATCTTTTTTTATCATATTTTTCTTTTGTTTTGAGAATTAAATATTTTTTTATTAGTATCATAATTTAATTTATTGCAAAAAAAATAATGATAGTTAAAAAAAATTATGTTATTGGTGGCTCTAGTGGCAACTAGATAAAGGTCCTGTTACTTCAAAAGAGGCTTGTAAGAATTCTAAGAATTTGAATTAAAAAAAACATTATTTTTTATTCATGTATTTTTTTTTATTTTGATGAAAACATATATTTTTTATTAGATTTTTTTTAAATAAGAACTTATTATAATTATAAAAGCAAGTTTCAATAAAAAACATTAAAAAAATAATTATGAGACGATCATTTATGCACTTGTATAAATAAATATAAGAAATTTACAATAAAAAATATAAAAAATTGATATTATCTTTTTATTAAATATTAATGAGCAATTTTTAAAAAATAATATTTGCATATTAAGTTAATATATAATTATTCATAAAGTAATTATTAATATTATCATAAAAACTCTAATCTTCTTGAAACTATGACATAATTATTTTAATAAATTTATTTAAATATATTTTTATAATAAAATTTAAAACTAAATAATAATAAAAGGGTTAAGGGTTATTTAACCAAAAAAAGAAGAAGAAGAAGAAGCTAGGTATGTTTTGGTCTAAAAGATGGACCCATGTGACTAGTTTTTTTTTCTTTGCTTTTCTCCCTATAACGGATGACTTGTAGTCTGTCTTCTTGATTATTAACATCAAGATCAGCATTTTTGTAATCGGTAAGTCTTTGGCCAAACACTTTATTTTTTTTAAGTGATTTTCTTTTGTCTTTTCTTGATATTAATGAATTAAATGTTATAAAAATAAAGTTTGATATTAAAATATAAAGTATAAGGAAATAAGGATCAAATAATATATAAATTAAAATTTTAAAGACTAAATTGAATTTCTTATGATTTTTGAATAGTATAAATAAAAAAGGGTTTTATTTTTGTTAAATTCAATTCTTATTCTTTTAATTTTTTTAAAATAATAATATCATATTTTATCTCGGATAATTTATCTTTAATTTAACATCGAACACTTTATATACAAATCTAAAGGGAAAATTTGAAAACATAAAATTATATTAACATGAGATTTACAAAGAAATGAAGTTGGATAATCAAAATAAAAAAAAATACACAAAAGAAATGATACTAAAACACTTATCTCTTTTAATTTATCTATAATTATAATATATTATTGCAATGGCTATGATAGCAACAAGATGTCCTTTATTTTCAATCAGCTAATTAAAAGTGATCCTACTGGGCATATGAGTTTTGTCTTCCATCAAAAACGTCACTTGCCAACTCACCCATATCACCAGCTATACCCCTCACCAACCCCCATTTTTATAATAATATTTTAAAGAGTCCAAGTTAGGTGATTAAAACCATCAAAACAACCTCAAAATCTTACCCTAAAGCAGAATTTCTTTTCTTTTCTCTAAAAAGCCAGCATATTTTAGAAAAATATTAGCAAACTAGCTTATATAGAAACGTTTCTAAGTACTCCCAGGACAGTTGGCGCAAAATTCACATCACCGTACTTTGTAAAT
>Ga0325410_1007604_pt1 | contig 11820 bp, 8 predicted proteins | sample PopdelMetagenome_16_FD_206182 | JGI IMG/M metagenome (GOLD analysis project Ga0325410, IMG submission 206182) | Populus deltoides microbial communities from Bellville, Georgia, United States - Xylem-PdIQD-R3 | ecosystem: Host-associated > Plants > Phyllosphere > Stem > Wood/Secondary xylem... | reverse complement strand
CTGGCAGATTGCGAGATTTGACTTTGAAGGCTGCGATTTCCATGCTCTTCCTTATTTTATTTTCTTGCCTTAGATGTCCAGAAAGGTATGGATGTTAGCTTTTTAATGCCACTAGAATCACTTCATTACAACCTCTAGAGCTCACGCTCTGCACAAAATATCAACTGAAGGTCAAATCTATCAATTATCTCCAATTTACCCCTTTTTGCATCTTTCATCCAAACGTGCCTTCAAAACATAAAACAAAGAATATCAAGGCATTTTATATATAAAACATAGGCAAAACACTAGTTAAATGTGGGTGAAACTATTGAATAATATGATTGCATCAGACGTCATTTTCGCAGACGATATCTGGGTCATGAGAGACGTAGTTTTCACTGAGGATTCCATGCTTCAATCGTAACTCAATTTTTATAGATCATTTATGGGTCATCAGCGGCATAGTTTTTGGGGATAATTTATGGGTGAGCAGGGACTTAGTTTCACTAAGTATTCTATGCGTTTGTCGTCTATCAGTTTCCTCTACTGATTTCTAGGTCAAGAGTGACTGAGTTTTGGCTGAGGATTCCATGCATCAGATGTTACTCAGCTTTCGCTGATGTTTTTTGGGTAAGAAAGGACAATGTTTTTGCAGATGATATCTGGGTCTCGAGTGATGTAGATTTCACTGAGGATTCCGTGTGTCAGCCATCATTGAGTTTTCATTTATGATTTATGGGTCATCAGTGGCACAGTTTTCGCAGATGATTTCTGAATTAGGAAGCACTTAGTTTTGGCTGAGGATTCCATTCATAAGACATCACTCAGTTTTTGCTGATGATTTGTGGGTCGGAAGTGATGTAGTTTTTGCTGTTGATTTCTGGGTTAGGAGGGACTAAGTTTTCACTGAGGATTCTATACGTCACCCGTAACTTACTGTGACATCAAATACTTCAAACTTTTATGGTCTGTAAAGATTTGAACTTCTATCCCATACAAATAATGTCTTCATACTCTTAAGGCAAACACCACCACTGCAAGTTCTAGGTCATGAAATGGGTAATTCACCTCATGCGACTTTAGTTGTCTTGATGCATAAGCAATCACACGCCCGTGTTGCATCAATACACATCCCAGACTCCTTTTTGAGGCATCACTATATACCACAAACCCTTCTGTCCTCGATGGAAGGGCCAGCACAGGAGCAGAAGGGAGCCTCTCCTTCAGTTCTCGAAAGCTTGCTTCACACTCTTCCGACCAAACAAACCTCACTTCCTTGCGGGTCAGCTTAGTTAAAGGTGATACTATGGTGGAGAACCCCTCAATAAACCTCCGGTAATATCCAGCAAGGCCCAAGAAGCTTCGGATTTCAGTCACATTAATAGGCCTTTCCCATTTTAATATGGCCTCAACCTTTCTTGGATCCACAAGTATTCCTTCTACGGATATTACATGGCCCAAAAATACCACTTCCTGGAGCCAAAACTCACACTTATCCAGCTTGGCATATAATTGATTCTCCCTTAAGGTCTGTAGCACAACCCTTAGATGTTGTTCATGCTCCAAGTGAGTTTGAATACACCAAGATATCGTCAATAAATACAACCATATATTATTCTAGGTAAGGCCGAAACACCCTATTCATCAAGTCCATAAACATGGCCGGAGCATTGGTTAACCTGGAAGGCATCACTAAAAACTTGTAATGCCCATAACGGGTTCGGAATGCAGTCTTTTGTATGTCTTGTTCCTTGATTCTCAACTGGTGGTATCTAGATCTCATATCTATCTTATAGAACACACTAGCACCCTTCAACTGATCAAACAAGTCATCTATTCGTGGAAGTGGGTACCTGTTCTTCACCGTCACTTTATTCAATTGACGATAATCGATGCACAAACAAAGGGTGCCATCCTTTTTCTTTACAAACAATATTAGAGCTCCCCGGGACGAGTTACTAAGCCGGATGAAGCCTTTATCTAACAATTCCTGAAGCTAGACCTTCAGTTCCGCCAATTCCATAGGTGCCATCCTATAAGGAGATTGGGCTATAGGAGAAACTCCTGGAATAGTTTCTATGGAAACTTCAATTTCTCTAACTGGAGGTAATCCATGCAACTCTTCTGGGAATACATCTCGAAACTCTCTTACAACAAGAATACTAGCCAAATCTATGCTACCCTTTTTGCAGCTCTCTCACATGGGCTAACCAAGCAGAACAATCCTTCCTCAGTAATTTTTTAGCCACCAAGACTGAGATTACACAACTTGGAATTACTTTTCTTTCCCCTTTAAACACTACTGTTTTATCACCTGTTCCTTGGATTGTCACTGTCTTGGTGAAACAATCCACTTGTGCCTTATGTTTACTTAGCCAATCCATGCTCAGAATTACATCAAAATCATATAGCTCTAACGGCATAAGATCTACCATCAATTCTAACCCTCCAATATATAGTTTTACCCCTCTATAAATATCATCAATATGTATATTCTCCCCTAGAGGTGTACTAACCATCACTCCTACACCCAAGTTACTAGATAACACATGCAAGTTATTCATAATTCTATAAGATACAAAGGAATGACTAGCTCCAGGATCAATTAAAGCATAAACTTGCATCGTATCTAACTATAAAGTACCTACCACCACATTAGGTACAGCTCCCACATCCTCGTAGGTCATGTGATATACCCGACCTTAAGTCCTCCCCTCCTGATTTATGGGCCTCCCATGAGTAGCACTCGATCCTTTTGCTCCCTCGGTAGTTCTATAAGGACAATCCTTCTTCCTGTGACTCGTGTCCCCATAATAGTAACAATGTTTGCCTACATGCGGGCACTTTTTCCATCGATGCCCCTTACCTCTACAAATATAACATCTCCCCGGCATCGCAGAGCAATCTCCAGGGTGTTGCTGCTCACACCTCTGACAAAAATGGATATACTGGTCCCTTTTGCTCTGTAGACCCACTAGTAGTTTTAACTCCTTGTCTAGATTGTCCTCCCCAAGCTCCTCTTCCACTAACTTGTCTAGATTCTCTTAAGCTCCCTCCTGGGATGAAACTCCCGCCTCTTTTCTGGAAATGACTTGATGATTGCCTGCTCTTCTCTTTCTTTGGGAGAGGAGGTCTCCCAATAAAAAACTCAAAATCTCTCCTCTTAGCTCCAATTACCTGACTCTGCTCGACCACTGGTTTCAGGGTATCCCTTATTACCCTCTCCATACCCTGAGCTGCCCATGCCAATTCCCGCACAGACTGAAACTGCATGGCTATCAATATCATCCTCAATTCTTGCCTTAGTCCATCATGAAACCTCTCCACCTTGTGGCGCTTTGTGGGAAGGTAAGTGGAGGCAAAAGCTGTTAAGTCCTGAAATCTCCTCTCATACTCCAGAACTGTCAAATCTCCCTGCCTCAAATCCAAAAACTCTTGTTTTTTCTCCCTCCTATGCTCCCAAGAATAATACCTCTCTTCCAACTCTTCACAAAAGTCCCTCTATCTCAATACCTCCCCTGATCTCCTCTCTTTAATGGTCTCCCACCAAGAGTGGGCACTATCAACCAATAGCTGAGTCACGCAATCCACCCGTAGCTCCTCTAGCACCTGCATCTGAATTATAACTCTTTCCACTTTCCTCAGCCAATGCTCAGCAACCTCAGCATCCTCTTCGCCATGATAAGTCATACAACCCATCTCTCTCATACCCTTCATCCATTGCACTATGGTGACTACTCCCCCTGATCTAGGAGCTATACTGGAGGCTCCCGCTGCTACAGCTCTCATTATATGTTCCATAAAAGCAGGATCTGAAAATGGGTTTGATCCAGCTATCGGTTCCACTGGTGGGTGTATATTATCTCCCCCATGTCTATTTGATACCTCGGGCATGGACACATCGGCCTCACTACCTCGCCACCTTCAGAGTACACTGATGTTGCAGGTATATGAGAGAAGGTGTCTGCTAAGGGATCCTAGTCTGGATCACTTTCATTTCAAAAACTTTGGTCACTTCCCCAAACTGGGGATGGATCAATCTCACCATCCTGCAATAGATTTCAAAATCATATAATCATTCATGTCCCTAGAATAGCAACCTGAGCTCTAAGACCAAACTGTAATATCCCCCATTCCAGGATAAAAACAACAATCTCATATCCACCGAAAAACATAATAATATATATATATATATATATATATATATATATTCATGGTTTTCGTATTAGAATCTACCAAAATTTTGACGGAGTCCCCCCTATATCGAAAGGCCCAAGTTATCGACATGTAACCAAATCATCTTGGGTTTCAATTTCCACAAATATTCTCACACCTATCAACCACAATATTTATGATATACATTATATAACAAAATATCATTATGGATGGATAAAAAATATAAATACGTAGACATGACATATGGTTATATGAACTACAGAGTTAAGTTCATTCAATCAAATTTAAACATTAATTATACAAATTAAGTTACACAACATTTTCATGTTTACAAAATACAAGGGTATACCCCCTAGCATCTAAATTATAAAAAGGGAATATAAGCTGGGATCTACTCCTGTCGTGCATGCGATGATCCTGAAATGAAATACATATTATTGAAAAGTGAATATCACATAAATATAACAACACGAATATCTAATAATATCAACAGGGTAACATTCATTTATATTTTGTTCACTTCTCCCTTCTAGTTTTCATTTGAATCTCTTCCTTATTCAACTATTAGTAATTGTGCCCTCTACCACCATTAACCTCCATTCCAGACTTTATAAGATCAAACATGATTATTTTTATCTAACACATTACGATATCAATTTCACTCGTATCATCAGCATCACCCCGTAGGAGTCGATGCAAGGTGATCCCCTTACCCAGGATCTTAACATACACTAAATGTATGCAAGTCAAAACATGGTGATCCCCTTACCTGGGATCTTAACATGCACTAAATGTATGCTAGCCAAAACATGGCGATCCCCTTACTCGGGATCCTAACATACACTAAATATATGGTAGTCCAAACATGATGATCCTCTTACTCGAGATCTTAACATACACTAAATGTATGCTAGCTAAAACATGGCGATCCCCTTACCCAGGATCCTAACATACACTAAATGTATGCTAGTTTACACCTCAAATCACACTTCTCATATTTTCTTTATCAATGATAGTTTCATCACTTAGCAATTCACACAACAATCTTTCCCTTGAATACTACATTCAGAATTCACATTTCACATTGGTAATATATATTAAATCATGGAATTTAACTAGAAGGTATATGTGCGATTCACCTACCTGCAATAGAAGCTCTACTCGTGCTCCCCTACTGCCGATGTTGCACCACGCCTGTGGCCCCTCTTGCAAATCACAGGTTTATCTCATAAATTTTCCTTTCTCAAGTATATATTTTATAATAACTATATCAACAACTAATAAGTCTTTCTTTCAGTCATTTCTTAATATTTTACGTTTACTTATTTTACCCATTAATATTGTCGTTCTTTGTCCAACCCCAATTATCATTCCTTTCTTTATATTTGGACCATTACTGTCCAACTGTTATTGTCTTGTTTTTGAAATGATACTAACTGACCTCTCCTTAGATTTTTAACTATATCTAGAGTTATAGAACTCCTAATCAAGCGATATTAGTCTCTAGTAATCAAGTGATATTGCATTTAAGATGAACATTTACCATAAATTAAAGGTATCTTATATTATTAGATATGTTATTATAAAACATGTGCTAGTTAAGGAGTTATTGATACTTCAAGTGCAAAATGATGATATAAAACCTTGATAAAAATGCACTTTAAAGTACTAATCATCCAACAATTACTGTCTCATTTTTTAACTGTTCCTGCCTGACCTCTCATCAGATTTTTAAGTGTATCTGGAGTTATAAAACTCCGATTCAAGCGAGATTAGTCTCGTTGGAAAGCTAAGAAAAGAGTTTACAAGTTTTATGATTAAGGAGAACCTAGTTCTGCCTCTAAAGTAGTCAAAATTGCTCAACAACAAACACTTGGACTGTTACTGTCCAAATTTTACTGTCTTGTTTTTGAACTGTTACCATTTGACCTCTCCTCAGATTTTTAACTATATCTGGAGTTATAGAACTCGAATTCATGCGAGATTAGTCTCATTAGAAAGCTAAGACATGAGGCTACAAGTTCTAGGATTAAGGAGAACCCAGTTCTATCTCTAAGATAGTCAAAATAACTCATCAATAAACACTTGCACTGTTACTGTCCAACTTTGACTGTCTCATTTTTGAACTGTTACTGTTTGACCTCTCCTCGGATTTTTAACTATATCTAGAGTTATAGAACTCCGATTCAAGCGAGATTAGTCTCGTTGGAAAGCTAAGACATGAGGCTACAAGTTCTAGGATTAAGGAGAACCCAGTTCTGTCTCTAAGATAGTCAAAATAGCTCATCAACAAACACTTGGACTGTTATTGTCCAACTTTTACTGTCTCGTTTTTGAACTGTTACTGTCTGACCTCTCCTCGGATTTTTAACTATATTTAGAGTTATAGAACTCCGATTCAAGCAAGATTAGTCTCGTTGGAAAGCTAAGACATGAGGCTACAAGTTCTAGGATTAAGGAGAACCCAGTTCTGTCTCTAAGATAGTCAAAATAGCTCATCAACAAACACTTGGACTATTATTGTCCAACTTTTACTGTCTCGTTTTTGAACTGTTACTGTCTGACCTCTCCTTGGATTTTTAACTATATCTGGACTTATAGAACTCTGATTCAAGCGAGATTACTCTCATTGGAAATCTCAGACATGAGGCTACAAGTTCTATGAATTAAGGAGATTGTTTTGCTTCTAAGATAATCAAAATTGCTCATCAACAAACACTTGGATTGTTACTATCCAACTCGTACCGTCTCATTTTGAACTCTTACTGTCTGACCTCTCCTTAAATTTTTAACTATATCTAGAGTTATAGAACTCCGATTCAAGTGAGATTAGTGTCATTGGAAAGCTAAGACATGAGACTACAAGTTCTAAGATTAAGAAGAACCCATTTATGTCTCTAAGATAGTCAAAATTGCTCATCAACAAACACTTGGACTGTTACTGTCCAACTTTTACTGTCTCATTTTTGAACTATTACTCTCTCACCTCTCCTTGGATTTTTAACTATATCTGGAGTTATAGAACTCCGATTCAAAGGAGATTAGTCTCTTTGGAAAGCTAAGACAAGACTCTACAAGTTCTAGGATTAAGGAGAACCCATTTATGTCTCTAAGATAGTCAAAATTGCTCATCAACAAACACTTGGATTGTTACTGTCCAACTTTTACTGTCTCGTTTTTGAACTGTTACTGTCTCACCTCATCTCGGTTTTTTAACTATATCTGGAGTTATAGAACTCTGATTCAAAGGAGATTAGTCTCCTTAGAAAGCTAAGACATGAGGCTTCAAGTTCTATGAATTAAGGAGAACTTGTAAACACCCAAAAGAAAAAAAAAATATATATATATATATAGAATTGAGGACTCAGTTTTCGATGCCGATTTCTGCATTAAGAGCGAAGCGGTTTTCACACTGATTTCTGCATAGGCAGCGAAGCAGTTTCCGCTGCCGATTTCTTAATCGTTAACGACGCAGTTTTCGCTGTCGATTTCTGCATCGAACTTGCGATTCGCTGCCAAAGTGGAGTTGTCTGCAGCGAATCGTTGTCGAAGTTGAGTTGGCTATAATGAAATTGTGATTCGTTGCCGAAACTGAGCTATCTGCTACAAGTTTTCACTGTCGAATTGGCTGCCAGCAGTGAACCAGTTTGTGCTGCCGAATGGGGCAGCCTGCAGCGAACCAGTTCTCGCTGCCGATTTCTACAATAAGCCTCCTAAGCAGAAATGACTTAAATGCTAGTAACAATTTCATGGTATGATGGTGTAAAATGTGGAACACTTGAATGTGAACATATGAACTCTTGAAATAAGTGTGGTGACGAATGTGATTCAAAAATACAAATGTATTGATTTGTGACCATTGATGTCTTAGGTGGTGCGATCGGAATTGGACCATCGTCAAGACAAGAACAACCCACAAGTGGAGCATGTAGGTGACTTGCACCTTCCTTTTTCATACGTTGAATGATAAAATACTTTATCATGAACGTTACCATATTGCGTTAGAACAGATATTAGATTGTCGAATGCTTAAATGTTGACAAATGGTTAATTAGCTTTGGCTAATGACATCCGATTGGATGACCGAGATGAATGATTGATTAGCTTCGGCTAATGGCATACGAACGGATGACCGGGACGAACGATTGATTAGCTTTGGCTAATGGCATCCAAATGGATGATCGGGATGAACGACTAATTAGCTTGGGCTAATGGCATCCTAATGGATGACCGGGATGAACAATTGATTAGCTTTGGCTGATGGCATCCGAATGGATGACCGGAACGAACTGTAACATCCCCCATTCCGGGATAAAACGACAATCTTATGCCAATTGAAAAATAGAGTAATATATATATTTTCATGGTCTTCGTATTAAAATCTACCGACATTTCGATGGAGTCCCCCTATACCGGAGGATCCCAAGTTATTGACATGAAATCTGTTTACACTTCTAATAGCTCAGATCTCATAACTTAATTCTCGACCTAATCATCCTGGGTTTCAATTCCACATTTATACTCACACCTATCAACCACAATATTTATGATATGCATTATATAACAAATATCATTATGGATGGATAAAAATAAATAAATATGAATACATAGACATGAAATATGGTTATATGAACTACAGTGTTAAATTCATTCAATCAAGTTTAACATTAATTATACAAATTAAGTTATACAAACATTTTTATGTTTACAAAATACAAGGGTATACTCCCTAGAACCTAGATTATAAGAAGGGAATATAAGCTAGGGTCTCTTCCTTATTCAACTATTAATAACTATTCCCTCTACCACTTTCAACCTTCATTCTAGACTTCATGAGATCAACCATGATTATTCTTGCTTATCACAATACCGATACCAATTTCACTGATATCATCATCATCGCCCCATAGGAGTCGATGCAAGGTGATCCCCTTACCCCGGATCCTAACATACACTAAATTTATGCTAGCTAATACATGGTGATCCCCTTACCCGGGATCCTAACATACACTAAATGTACACTAAATGTATGCTAGCCAATACATGGTGATCCCCTTACCCGGGATCCTAACATACACTAAATGTATGATAGTCCAATCGTGGCGATCCCCTTACCCAGGATCCTAACATACACTAAATGTATGCTAGTTTACACCTTAAATCGCACTTCTCATATTTCTTTTGTCAGTGATAATTTCATCATTTGACAATTCACACAACAAGTTTTCACCTTGAATACACATACATTCAGTAATTCACATTTCACATTGGTAATATAAATAAATCAAGGAATTAACTAGGAAGTATAGGTGCGATTCACCTACCTGCAATAGAAGCTCTACTCATGCTCCTCTGCTGCTGCTGCACCACGCTTGTGGTCCCTCCTGCAATTCACAGGTTTATCTCATAAATTTTCCTCACCCAAGGATATGTTTTATTATAATCATATCAACAACCATTAAGTCTTTCTTTCAATCATTTCTTAATATTTTACGTTTTTCTCATTTCACCCATTAATATTGTCATTCTTTGTCCAACCACAGTTATCATTCCTTATATATATATATATATATTAACCGTTTCTGTTTAAATCCCGAACTGTCACTGTCTAGACATTAAACTATTACTGTCTCATTTTTTAACTGTTACTGTCTAGATATTGAACTTTTACTTTCTAGATATTGAACTGTTACTATCTAGATATTGAACTGTTACTATCTCATTTTTTTTGAACTGTTACTGTCTCATTTTTGAATTTTTACTGTCTAGATATTGAATTGTTATTGTCTCATTTTTTTAAACTGTTACTGTTTAGTTATTGAACTGTTACTGTCTTATTTTTGAACTGTTACTGTCTAGATATTGAATTGTTACTATCCGACCTCTCCTAAGATTTTCAACTATATCTAGAGTTATAGAACTCCGATTCAAGCGAGATTAGTCTTGTTGGAAAGCTAAGACATGAGGCTACAAATTCTCTGAGGAAGGGGAATCCAGTTCTACCTCTAAGACAATCAAAATTTCTCATCAACGAACCAGACCTACTACCCTATAGGGTCTGTCATGACCCAGTCTCGGTTAGTGACCCATAGCTGGAGTTCTATAACTCCAAATTGAGCAGGATCAATTTTATTAGTTAGCCAACATCCAAACCTACAATTTCTATGAGGAACCTGATCCTAATTCCTTCATCCTCCTACCTGAAATCTCTCTAGAAAAGACCATGATTCAAATAAGCATACCTGAGGGTTTGAGGGTAAATTGTGCAACCCAGTTACTGTGTGATAGGGCCATGACATGGTGGGAAACAATTCAGCTGAGGCGTGCAACCAAGAAACTAACTTGGAGTGATTTCAAGACAGAGTTTGAGAATCAGTTTTATTCCAGGTACCATCACAAGGTAAAAGAACAAGAGTTCTTGGCATTAAGACAGGGTGATATGTCGGTATTGGAGTACGAAAGGAGGTTCCATGATCTCTTATTGTTCGCCCCACACTATGTGTCGACAGAGGAACATATGATTGAGAAGTTGAGAGATGGTTTGCGACAGGATTTGAGACAAGGATTGATCGCCTTGCGGTTTAAATCGGTGAGAAAGTTGATTGAGGTTGCCCAAACTCTAGAGGCTTGTATTGAAGAAAGCCAAGGGAGACATCAGGGTATAGGCAAAAAGAGAGATGGGGACTATTTCAGCGGCAGACCACCACTCCCTAAGAAAGGGAAAAGTGGAGTGTTTGAGCAGTACAGGAAAAAAAAGAGTTTGATGTTACCGCCCTACCAACAGTCAAGTGGGAGAGTGATGGTTGAACAGTCGCACTCGAGGGAAAACTCTTCAACTGGGACCGGTGACCGCAAGGGTGTTGACTATCCTTTTTGTATAAAATGTGGACAAAAACACCAGAGGGACTGCTCAGTTTCCCCCAGGCGATGCTTTATGTGCAGAGAAGAAGGTCATATGTAGAGGAACTGCTAGTATTTGAGTCAAGGGTGTCATTACTGTGGTGGAAGAGGTCATTACAAGAGGGACTGCCCTACAAGGAACACTAGACAGGTACAGAGCTATAGGCAGCCTAGTCAGAGCCATCAACAGTTAGTCACCGTGAATAGGCCAGTGAGATCTTCTCAATCAGGAGCAAACTCCAGTCGAGGGAGACCGTGGGCACAAAATGATCGGACCTCGGGGAGGGTCTTCCACCTGACACGGGAGGAGGTCAGGGCTGCTTCGGATGTGGTGGCAGGTGCACTACTATCAAATTATTTTAATGTGCATGTGTTGTTTGATCTGGGTGCCACTACTCATTCATTGCTAAGAGAATTGTCACTAAACTGAGAAAGGGAGTAGAAATAGTAGAGAAGGGATTCGTAATTGGAACTCCAATGGGAAACATGGTTGAAACAAATATTGTGTATGTGGATGTGTGGGTTAGTCTATTTGGATATGAAACAGAAGTGGACTTGATTCCCTTAGAGCTGCATGATTTTGACATAATCCTATGCATGAATTGGTTGAGTAAATACAAGGCTCTAATAGATTTTTATGCTAAAATTGTTATTTTCCAAACCTCTAAGGGCGAGAGAATGATTTTTGAAGGAGAGAGAATTCTCAAATCGATTGCCTTAATATCGGTGGTAACAACCCAAAAACTTTTAAGAAAGGGGTGT
>Ga0325410_1007598_pt1 | contig 11831 bp, 9 predicted proteins | sample PopdelMetagenome_16_FD_206182 | JGI IMG/M metagenome (GOLD analysis project Ga0325410, IMG submission 206182) | Populus deltoides microbial communities from Bellville, Georgia, United States - Xylem-PdIQD-R3 | ecosystem: Host-associated > Plants > Phyllosphere > Stem > Wood/Secondary xylem... | reverse complement strand
CTTGATTATAAATAAGTTTTAGAAATTGAGAACTGAAGTGTAATTTATACGAATTACAATTTTAAACCTAGCAAAAATCAAGTAGGGATTTAATTGAATAAATTTATAAAATTAGCCTAAAATAATACACCTGTTATTATTTAAGGGTCAAATTGATTTTAATTTATTTATAGGGTTTTTAGATTTCTTTATAAATAGAAAGTTATATATTTTATTTTTTTTTATGATAAAAAAAGGGAGTAGAGTACAATACTTGATCAATACTTAAAACATAAAAGAAAATAATTAGCACTCTAAGGTATATCAATCTCTCTTTCCTAAAATGATTTAGGAGATTTCTCATTAGTAGTTCATGTGGATTACGGTTAAAGGTCGGACACTTGGATAATTTGTGGTTTATGACAAATCAACCTTAAAACAATTATTCAAAGCCATAAAAAATATGTGATCTTTAGGTAATTTTTATGTAAAACCTAAACAACCCTAAATCTGTCCAACAAAATATTTAAGACTCTCAAAAAAATTTTAAATTTATAATTTTCACCGCATGTATATATTTGAGAAACCCAACATATAACTACAGGAAAATCACATTCCCTTTTAGCATATTTGTTGTATTCTTAAACAACACATCCAGGCCGTCGACTTATGTCAGTTCCTCGTCTCCCTTCTTAAGTAATATCACTGCTTCATTGGAATATTTCGATCCCTTTCTATAATCAGAATGAATTTCCCTTGCAAATAACTATGGGAAGCTCAAACATGCAAAGATTTGAGAAAGAAGAGAATGCCAAGGTGCTAAGCTGTTTCCCCTCTACGGCAATAGTGAAGCAGCAGCTGCTGATGGCTGGCAGGAAATCAAGAAGGAAGGAATCTCTCTTTTCCTTATGAAAACTTTTACAAGACAAATTAATGCATTATCAACACCACCCCGTTTGCAACAGAGATTTCACATGTGATGTCCACACAGTCCATACCATACAAGTATTTTAATATATAGTACTATCAAAAACCAAGAAATTGAAATTTCCAGTTACTTCTCGCAAGTTAGCTGCAATTTCACAGTAAAATATATATAAAAAAAGAAAAAAAGAAAAATGGAAGCCTTCAATTACTTATCTTTTACAACATTTCAAAAAGGAAAATTTAAATATACAGCATCGATCATCAGTGCATTGCATGGTTTTGAGAATCAAAAATCACACGATGCTGTCCCAGCAGCCTATCTGCCATTGCTCAACATCATCTTCAGAAAAGAACTTGCAGGAAACTTAACATCATCAGAGACGTTAAAGTCTTGATTCTTCATCATCGTCTGTGTCATCGTCGGTCCAGAAACTTGTGAACCGTGGGTTCCACACCCCAGAAAACAAAATCAACTAAAACAAATCATTTCCTCATTAAACCAATATATATATACACACAAAAAAAAGAAAAAAAACCCTGGAGAAACTGATGCAATAAATTAATATTATTTGATCACTAAATAATAATTAAATACCTATGTCCAGAATTATGCCAAGAAAAGATGCTGAAAAATGCTTCTTTCAAAGGCCATTCGCGTCGATAATAATCCAGTATGTACTCGTTATCTTGCAAAAATAAAACATAGGTATGGAAAGCATGGGCGTTCCCTCGAGCCTGTTGAAGGAATTAAAGGTTTTTTTGGTCCAATATTATATACATGAGTCTAATATTATTTTATTAATAGTTACAAATTTATTTAAATCCTAGAAGAATATTTTATTTTTTAATATAAGATTGGAAACTTATTTACATAGTTCACAAGAAAAATATTGTGTTTTTTTAATATTAGATAAAAAAGTATTTTTCGTTTAAATACTTAAACTTAAAATGATAAGATAATATGTTTCTGATGTGAGATAAAAAAACCTTTTAAAATAATATTTTAAATTTCATTATTTATAACATATATACCCTATATTTACATGGATTGTTTTTTTTTTTTAATTTTTTCATATAAAATATTAAAACCTTTAATATTTTTAAAATTTTTCTTGGTTGACCCGTGACCGGGCCTTCTGGCCGGGTCAACCCCCGGGCCAAGTTTAATGACTATGGTAAAAAAAATTGTGGAGATCTTAAAGAAAATGCTGGCTAATGTTATAAAAATAATACTATAAATATTTATGAAAAAAAAACAAAAGAATAAACAATATTTAACCAAACAAAAATAATATTAGCGGCCAAATTAAATCTAGGAAAAATAATCATGAAGGTTTATACAAAAAGAACACTCACTAATATATAAAAAATCTATGATTTCGTAAAAATATTAAAATTTCAATGGTATCTAATAAAAACAATTCAAATTATTTTCTAGTCAATTTATCTAAATGGACTAAAGTGTAATATGCATGGAAAATGAAAAATTAATAAAGGAAAACTAAAAAAATAATAAACAAAACAAGCCAGATGCATGCAGACATATCGCCAAGCCCATTTGAAAGAGGTCTAGCCCCTGCACCAGGCCTATTGACTTTTTTATATTAAAGGCATAAAAGTCATAATCCGCCATTTGTTTTTTTTTTTTTAATATTGCAGACGATGCTTCTTCTTCGTATCCAGTTTTTGACAACTAGAGGTCACTGGAAACTCGTACCTTAGTTGTTTTGCCTAAAAATTCTATTTTCAACCTATTTTTGACCTAAATCACCATGAAAATACCATACACACCTTAATAAACCCATAAATGGCATTAAATAACCCAAAAAATAGGTCCAAAAACTCAAAGTCAACCTGAAATAAAAGGCAAATCCAATGTCAAATCTACTTTCTTAGACAAATTGAAGGTGAAAAACTATTTAAGTGAAACTCTCATTATCAAATGGAATTTGTTGATGCTAAGATTGACTATTTTGGTGGCAAAAATCATTGTTAATTGATGATTTTCTCTCTTTGCTAGAATCTATCGACTCTCTCTTCTCTCTCAAACCAAAGGCTTAAAAGAAAAAATAAAGTTTTTGACCAAAATTATTTTTTCTTGAAATTTCAAAAATTGGATGGACTTAACATTAATTATCTAAAAAATATAAGGCTAATTGGGTGGTCAATGAGAGATAAAGGTTCTAGTGGAGAGGGAAATCAACAAGAGAGAGCTGTTGATGGAGAGGAACTGTTGGTTAATTATAAATTTCAATTTTTTTAAAATAAAAAATAAGGGAAGAGAGGGTTTGTCAGATTTTAATTGATTTTAAAATAGCTGATAGAATTTCCATCAGTAATTCCATTAGAAATTTTAACACGTCATTAATGCCAACATAATTGATGAGTTTTTATTGCATCGTTGATTTCATCAGCAATAAAAAGCTTAATTTTTGACAAATTATTTCATTATTGATTTTGTTGACAATCCCCAAACCTTTCATAACTTTCTAACAAAGTAGGCAGTCCATCATTGATTTTTTTGAAAACAAGAAGCTCAATTTCAATGCACTATTCTGTAGCTAATGCCATTGGCAATCCCTAAACCTTTTATAAATTTCTAACAAAATAGGTGGTTCGTTGCCTATTCCATCAAAAATAAAAACCTTAATTTTTGACGTACTATCTTTCCTTTGATGACATCGACAATCCCTAAACCTTCTATAATTTTCTAATAAAATATGTGTGCATTACCCCTGCCAGCCTAAGCATACAGCAGCAGCAACAACAACAAGCATATTCAAACCAACAATTTCTCACATTAAATCCACAACCACAAAAAAAAATACTTGTGCAATTATTGTAACAATGAACAAATCTAAAAAAAAAAACATAAACAAAATTATCCAACAATTATAAATATAGATGATGGCTTGGCAATAACCTCCAATGGTAATAAAAAAAAATCTTTACTGTAATTGATTAAGGAAAAAAAGGCTTATTAGTATCCATATAATATGGAAAAGCCATTTTTCCATGTTTGCTTCAACTTGAAACCGTCGCATTTGTAGAAAAATTATTTATAGTCCACATCAAAATTGGTTTCATTTAAAAATTTTATTTTCTTGAAACATCATATGTTAAAGTCCCAATTGACCATAACTAATTCAACTCATCAATCAACAATTAAAGATAAATATCTATAATCCTCCGTGGATTATAAGGAGTAAGTATGCCTATAGATAAAAACATGAATTTTGGTTTCCTACATATCCTTGGGAGTAAGTTAGTATGACTGATCAACAAGAATACGGTGCAACAAAGGATTCAAATGGATTAAATCCATTTGTACACAAGTTAAGATGTATCTTATGTGATTGCATTGAAAATTGAGGATACACCTATTAAATTACTTACAAGTTTCACCATTGGAAATATGCACTATGACTCCATTCACCTTATTATATAAATGATGTCATGTCATGTCATGTGCTCGGTTGTTCTTAAATACATAAATAACCTTTACAACATAAGAATGGTTGGAAAGTTTCAAATTTTTATATACGATAAGTGTCATTCCTCTAGTACTATTAAGTTTATATGGAGCATGCAGAAAGGTTCTACACTCGATAAAATTTGCATATTCACCGTGGTAAAACATGCAAAAGTTGGATAATATCAATTTTTTTGGTATCATAAGACAATAGGTTTCATCATTTATTCAATATAAAAGTTATTTCTTATCCTATTCTCTTGAGGTTACATACTTTTTGCCCATTCAAGGATCCTATAATAATCAACTTCATCCAACCTATAATTTCACTTGATGGTAAATACTTGTGCAATGATCAATAATTTACTGTAATTTATACGCCCATCCTATAATGGTTCATTAAAATCTTTTAAAAGTTCAAAAATCATAGTTGTATCTACATTTAGTTCTTCATCTAAAGGGATGTTTCGTGAACCTTTACATGAATAATTCTGATTCATTCTCATTGCATCCATCACCAAACTTCTATAAGGATTACTATTATCATATGCAAACCCATGTATATTGCTAGAACTAGAAGTTAAGCCAACCATCCTTTCAAACATGATTTTGTAAGGAACATGGGGCACTCAACATAAGTATTTATCGACAAACTCTTTTTTAAGTAGATGCATTATCACAACATCTTTATGGTGAAACTTTTTATTCTTACACTTCACACATGGACATCTAATTTCACATTCAATAATATTCTTCAGATTAGAAAGTATAAAATTAATAAAATCCTCAACCTTTTGAGATAGTTTTGCATATACAACCCTTCAGAAAAATCTTGATATATCTAAGAACAATCATCCATTACTTATGAAACCTATATCGAATATTTATGACAAGATTTATTAATAATGTAACTAGCAACTCAAAATTCAATTTTTTTAATTAAAAATGAATTCACAATCCAATAACTTATTATAATTTCTACATAAATTCAATTTTGTATCAAAATGTGAGATGAGTAAAAAAAACTAACAACAAATAATCAGTACCCAACTAATTGTACATTATTTTTTTCAATTCAGATTTATTCAATTTAAATTAATACCTTTTAATTATTATTAATTCTATAAAAATCAATTTCTCCAAATTTCTTTAAATTTCAATTTGATAATAAAATTGACAAAATATAATTGGTACCCATTAAATAAATCATAATTTCTTCAATTATAACACACTTAAGTTACAAAATCAAACTCAATTTAATCAAATAACAAATAAAATCAATTTCCTTCAAAATCTCAATCAAACCCTAACATATAAATCATACATTAATACAATAAGATTCTCTAAGAAAAAGAGGTAAAACACTTAAATATGTAGACAAACTATAAATACTATGAAAATTTTTTAAATAAATTGACCTAAAACATAAATGGAGTATAAAAGAAATTGGTAGATTTGCTTACTTGATATAGTGAAGCTTCACAAAAAATTGAACAAAAAGATTAGAGATGCTAAAACTATTTATAGATGTAGGTTGACATTGGTAGTTTAAGGTATTTATTTGGTCCTTTTGGACTCCCATAAACCACTGCTAGTCCATCGTGATTTGGGAATAGTTCCTCACAATATCCCCTTTTAGTTTGGTACATGTGAGCAATTCTTTAGGATAAATTTTAATTTACCTTTCAAGGTTTATGTTTTATCTCGATTTCATTTAAATTTTTTGGTTTGTTTCAATTATATTGTGTATCTTTATATTTATTTCACTTTTTGACACAATGTATAGTGTGGATAAAATATAGGATTCTCAAGCCCTAAGGTTACAACCCTAAACAATGTAGAGGAATAGAGAAAATCTCTAATATATATTTTATAATAAAAAATTAAATTAGAATCTAAATCTAAATATTTTCAAAATAAACTAGAATCCATATTTATACTAGTTACATCTAAAATCTTGGAAATGATTTCTGATTAAAACTAAAATCCTTTATAATCCATCTAGTATTAGGATTCCTAAATAATAAATACTATTTAAATGAAAATTCCTAAGCTAAGTAAGAAAAAGAATCCAAATACAACAATGTAAATAAAGACAAAATCATATAGTAACTTTCAAGTCTTATTTTGAAGGCATTTTTTTTATATATATCTTCGATCATGTAACCCAATAGAAACCAAGGTCTTTAGAATATTCTGTTAGAATTTCTACTCGATCAAATGGTCAAATTAAAAATTATGTTTCATTTACTAAATTGTATTAGACTCTTTCCAAACTTCTGAAAACCTAGAAAATCTTAATCATTAATAAAATAATACAATAAACATTAATATGCATAGAATATCGATGAAGAAAGTTCCCCATGTTACTCTTCATTTCCATCCTTGTTGTCATAACCCAATTTTTGACCATTTTATTTTAACTATTATTATTATTTTATTTATTGAAAAGGATAAAAAAATGATGAAAAAAAATAAAATAAATGAAGAATGAATTAAAATTTGGGTTGAGGGCAACATGATTGGAAGCTTAAAGATTTAATTAAATTTTTGACTTGTTTAATTAATCAAATCGAGGATTTAATTGGAGAATTGATAAGTTTTGAGACTTAATTAAGCTTGGAATTAATTTAATTAATCTAATCAAGGGTTTAATTGGAGAATTGATAAGTTTTGAGACTTAATTAAGCTTGAAATTAATTTAATTTATCCAATCAAAGGTTTAATTGGAGAATTGATAAGTTTTGAGACTTAATTAAGCTTGGAAATAATTTAATTAATCCAATCAGGGGCTTAATTAGAGAATTAATAAGTTTTAGACTTAATTGGACTTTGGATTTAATTAAATTAATGAAATTAGGGACTTAATTGAAAAATTATCAAAGTATAGGGCTGATTCTGGTCAAAATTGCAACAGATTAGAGTCCAAGGACTATTTTGTACAATACACTGAAATGCAGGGGTCCAATTAAAGTTTATCCAGGGGCTTGCTTGTGCAAATTCCAAAATGTCAAGGACCAAAACACAAATGACCATTAACAATCGAACGGCGCCGTTTCTAGAAATCAATCATCGCCTTCTTCGTCTCCTTCCATAGGAACGTTTTTTGCAGTAATGGCTTTGAAGCCGTTTCAATTGTAGAGATGCTTGGCATTCTCTGGCTATAAAGCCAAAGAAGATGAGAGAGCGCGGGGGGGGGGAAGAAAATACCCAGAGGCTAAAAATCCCAGACGGAAAAAACCCAGTAGACAGGGGGTGAAGAAAAAGTCATGAACGGCAGGGGGAAGAAAAACTGGGGGGCAAACTGGGGGGAATTGGACTGAAAAGGGGATGAAAAACCAGAGAAGAAAAACCCCTAAAACAGAGAAACGGGGAGAGACGAGGAAAAAGAACCAGAAGATGGGAGTACACAGAAAAAAACAGGGGAAACACAGGACATACAATAGAGCAAAAGAGACTATACAGAAAAAGAAAAAAAAGAAACAAGGCCGAGAGAGGGAGCATACAGGAAAAAACGAACACAAAAGGGAGCCAAGTTTTTTCCCTGTTTCTTCTCAAAGAAACAGAGGAGGCCACAAAGAAAAAGCCACAAGCAGAGAACTAGAAGAGAGAGAGAGACAGAGCAGGAGAGAAGAGGATCGAAAACAGAGGGTGAAGGGAACGAAATCGGAGGAAGAAGGCAACGACCCGAAGTCCTTCATCGCGTCTCTGCTTCCCTGCGCCCAGGTAAGCCATTTTTTTCCTTTCGTTTTCTTTGCTTCATTTAAGTGAGGAGCATTGCACTGTGCGAAGGTAATTAATTACCTTCGCGCTGTGCATGCACGCATGGAGACACTCCACGCGTGCCTCCTGTTGGTTTGGGCCCAGCCGGGTCACTGGCTTGAGCCAGTGACCGGGCCGGGCCGGCTGAGTCAAGCCCAGCCCATGTGGGCTGGGCTGCTGGGCCAGCCCTAAAAAATAAAAATAAATAATAAAAATAAAAATATATCAAAACTAAAAAATATGCATGCATATATTTAAATTTATTTATTTTTTTGTTTATTTAAAGAGCTAGAGTCAGCAACACCATTCATTTTTGTTTTGGGTTACATAATACTTACCAATGCCAGAGTTGGAAGTATACGTAGTCGAATATTCACTGACGCTAAAGTCAGGAATATTATAAGCAAATCATCATAGCATAAACTAATAAACGTTTAGCAATTTAAGACAAAACCAGCAATACAGTCTGCCTTAGGCAGAACGTTTAAGGGGTGATAATATCTTTCCTTTTATGTAACCAATCTTGAGTCTTAGGGTTTCTGTTGACCAGTTAGGGTTCCTAGTGACCATAATACTAGGTGACGACTCCTTAAATGAGACATTTTCCCTATAAGAATCAGATGCTAGAAATCTGTTCTTTTTTCATTAATCAAAAATTATTTTTAAAGCCGCCGCGATGTCGGGTGCGACACTTGTCTACTAAAAATAGTACTGGAATTGTGTAATTTTTAATTTGATCTCCAAAGTTAATAGAATCTCAAGTTTTATTTTACTAAAACTATGAGATATTTCATAAATTTCATGTTACTATTATTGATGGAAATGGATGAAAGAGAGGAAATTGGAGCTAGAGTGAAAGATTTGGGAAGTTCAATGAAAAATTTAGATAAAATTGAGAAAATCTATAAATCTTTGAGGCAAATTGAAATCTAATCATTGTTGAAAAATTAATAATAAATAATTTAATAAAAGATAAAATCTTTCAAAAAAAAAAGCGTTTGGTTCACTTATTGCAAATTATAACAGAGAGAAAATCCTATTAATATATATATATCTTATAATAATTGAGACGAATCACTTTTATTTTTTACTGGATATAAATAAGAATACATTAACACAAATAAATTTAATTTAAATTGAAATATAAAATAATTTTATTTGGAGTCCACTTGAATGAAACCAAACGTGTTAACAAGAATCTCCCGTCCCATGCAACTTCTTCCCTAGCTAGTAATTATTTTATTTGGAGTTAGGGATCATACTAACTGGACAAATCATCTCTATCACCTGCATATAAAAAATAATAAATCGAAATCTTTACCTTCAATTATTCATGTATTCATCCCAAATAAGCAAGCTTTCTCTAGCCCACCTGCCAAAAGCTTTCGATTTGAGAAGCAAACTCTTCCATGATATGACAAATGACAGTACATTGAAATTCTCGTCTGCGCCCCTCCAGCTATTCTAATGACTCCATATGTGTCAACATCTCCTTGTGTGGAGAATATTATTTGTTTTAATTTTTTTTTGTTTGAAAATTTAGATTTATTATATTTAGTGTTTGAGAGTTAATAATAGTTGTTTTTTAAATTGTTTTTACTTGAAAATACATTAAAATAATAGTTTTTAATTTAAAAAAATTATTGTTGATATCAGCATATTAAAATTATTTAAAAACTTACAAAATATTATAATTTTATTTTAAATTTTCCCAACTCCTGTTTGGAACACAATAGCAATAGCAATACCAAACGAGAGTTTACTCAAGATTGGCATCAAATAGTATAGAGTTACTTCAATAAAAGAACATATATATATATATATATTATATATATATATTATATATATATAATGAAAATTATGAAATGCCGCTATAATTATACCATATACTAAAAAAAATTAGGGTGAAATGTATGTGCTTCATTATTTATATAAACAGTAAAATAGATGGCCTAGTTTTTATTTTTAATTTTTTTTATTTCAATTGAATCTTTTTACAGCATAATTAAATTCTAAATTATCATAAAAAATATCAAATTAAAAGATAGAGAATTGAAATATAAAACATGGAGAAAATATATCTCATTCCAAATTCACAATAATTTTTATTTTTATAAAAAATTCATTTTGTTTACTTTTCAGTTTCTAGGTGAACGAGATGAGAGAGAAACTTATTGTAAAATGACAGAAGAGAGAAAAGTTATCGGTTGTTGCGATTTTGACAATAAAAATAGCCAATATTGATGTCAAAGAGTTTTATTCGATGAATTTTTTTTTGATGATGGTGATTTTCTCTTCTAAACATGGCAGGATAGGTAAATCGGGTTTGGTTTGGATAATAGGAATTCATTTTATTTTCATTTTTCTAGTCATTTTGGGTTTTTTTAGGGATGTTGGATGGTTTATATTGGCCTTTATGGTGTTTTGGAGGTGTTTTTGGATGAAAATGGGTTGGGAAAAAAAAATTAGATAAAGAAAAATTCAATATACCTTGTTTTTTGGCTACCACATTGGTGGTCGGATTTTGGGTAAAGCAAGCGATTTATTGACTGCATAATTAAAAATGAAACTTATCATATGCTCTTTCGATAAAAACTAAAAAGCCTGGGCATGCCTTAACTTTTTAATTCAAGCCTGACCTATACGCTTGATTTATTTTTATTTTTTTACAGTTTTCAGAGGCTTTGAGGTTTAACCATTCTATTTGGATATCTCGCCCACCCAGAATGAATCCGTGATAACTACTAGATACTAGAGTCATACTGGTCTTGTTTGGCTTACAATAGGCATGGCATCTATGTTCTTGCTTCGGATAGACGGCTTTCCTTTCTTTACCAGGAGCAGTGAGCTTAGTACCGAAGCCTGTAATTGACGGCTGGAGGGTCATCAGTTTACGGCATCTCTGCTGAAGCCTCTGTCTAGCACTCGGATTAGGAATTACTAGACCAGGCCTGAACCACAGGAATGGACAACCCTGAGTCAAGTGCACTTCGTGACGTAAATGAGGATGGCGATGATAAGCAATCGAATAGTAAATAAAAGAACAAAACTCCCCTCTTTGTTGATGGTTGGATTTCTCTTCGAATTAAATTTACATATAAAAAAATTATTAGTTTAAAATATTATTAATATATTATTTTATTAAGAATATATTTTACAATTCATCAATTAGATCTTGATGAAAGATCAATACATCAAAGAGAAGTTAGTTTGATAAATTTAATGATTTTTATTTATTTATATGTAAATGGGTAATTAAAAACCCCATTTTTCTTGAAAAATAGAAGAAAAGCCCTTTAGTTATTTGTTAAATAGAATCTACATATTGATTCTATTTTTTTCTTACAATGTTTGATAAATTATATACATCAAAATGTGGATTGTCATTCTCAAGAGTTTGATCCTAGTATTGATTTTATCAACAAAGATTATTATTTAAGTCAAATTATTGATAGTAAGATTTCAAATCAACTTATTAGTTTTATGATATATCTTATTACAAAAAGTAGATTCAAAGATTTTTATTTATTAATTAACTTTTCTAATAGTTAGATAATACTTGGAACTATATAATTTGTGCAATTAGATATACAATGAACATGTGTTTTTTGCAAAAACTTTAATTAATGTCATCCCTCCTCTTTTTATGTGTGATTTAGTTTATATTAATTATTTATTTCAATTTAAATTA
>Ga0325410_1007597_pt1 | contig 11831 bp, 4 predicted proteins | sample PopdelMetagenome_16_FD_206182 | JGI IMG/M metagenome (GOLD analysis project Ga0325410, IMG submission 206182) | Populus deltoides microbial communities from Bellville, Georgia, United States - Xylem-PdIQD-R3 | ecosystem: Host-associated > Plants > Phyllosphere > Stem > Wood/Secondary xylem... | reverse complement strand
AAACCTCCCATATTTTTTTTTAATCTAAAATTTTAGTAACTTCATTGTATTTTAGATTCTATATTTCAACTTCTAAATAAAAAGTAACCATTATTTACAAATTGAGAGTTTTCATGATTTAAAAAAAAAAAATATTGAGTAAAATAACATCAACAAGATATTTCTGACTCCTATCACCCTTACGAAGAGATTAAATGTTAAAACAATAAATATCTTACTTTATATTTAGTGTTTGTGGGTGTGTCGTGTTTTATAGAGAGAGATTGGAGAGAAACATTATGTTTGGGGAGAGAAAAACAAGATTTATAAGAAAATTATACAAATTTACATTTATTATATATGAAGTTAAAAGTATTTTTTTATCTAATTTATTTTTTTTTTTTACCATTGAGGCAAACTTTAATTTTTCAAATCTTGGATTGAAAACGAAACATAAACCAAATTATAAGAGTTTTTTTTTTTTATTATGCCTAAATTAAATTACAAGAAACCTTAATGGTGTGGTGTTTTGATGTACATGCATTGCAACATTGCATCACGTGGGGATAAATACTTTGAATTGTAATAATGCTTCCTTTAATTTTTTTCTTCTTTGATCATTAATTTCTTTTTAATTTAATTTTTTTAATGTTGGTTGAAAATTAAACTAATAATTTATTTTAATTTTTTTATGTAATTAAGAATCTGACATTTGATCCGAAAATGCTGGACAAAAAAATCATTTATGAAAATTGAAAATAAAAGGACCAAAATGGTTAACAAGTGAGTATACAAGCATTTTTCTTTTAAATTATTCATTTGGCGTCTTTTCAAAGATTTTGATCTATATAATCCTTTTTTTTTCTTTTTAGTCTTTTTGTTTGAAACTTTTACATTTTAGTTTAAAATTTTATTTTATTTATATTTTAGTTATTGAATTTGAAAGAGTAGAGAGAGAGTCAACAAAAAATGACAGAAGAGAGAGAGTGATTAGTTGGTGAGTCCTCTTGACAAAAAAACAAAAAAAAACTAAATTTGATATCGATGTATTCTTTTTTACTAGTATTCATGATTTTGAATTTTTATTTTGTTGAAAAAACTAGATCATAGTTGAGAGATTTTTTTTAGTTTAATTTTATATTTTTAAAACCAATTTACATATTTTTTGAATTGAGAAATTAATTTATTAAGTTATTAGATGAAAATAAGTTGAAAAATAGTTTTTTGGATTCAAAAAACCCAACCCAATTTCTACTATTTCGATAGTTAGAGCCTAGACAAGCAAACAATAGTCGTTTGCCACAAAATAATGCACATTGTCCACCTATTTTATGAAAAAAAAGAAGTTAGGCATATGGGCTTAGCCTTGTAAGTCAATAGACCTGACCTCTTTTTAAACAAGTCAGGCATACTTAGATGACTCGAGTCAGTCCAAAATATTATCATCTTAGTATATATAAAAAAGGGCTAGAATGACATCATGTTTAATTTTTTTTAAGTCAAACTAGGTTTTGACTAGGTTATATTTTAACTAGTTAGGTCGACTCGATCATATCAGGTCATCTCCCATTTAGTTTGATTTGAAGCTCGAGTAAGCAGGGTCTCGGGTTAGGTCGTCTCCATATTGACCTGCTGAATTGAGCTGGGTTTGGTGGCATTTCCAAAAATATTTTTCAAGGTAATGTGTAAGAGGTGTATTATTAATATATGTTTTTTTAATATATATATATATTATAATATTATTTTTTAATTAAAACTTATTTTTATGAATATAATTAGATGTCAAGAAAATATTATATTTAAAAAAATAGAGCACATTAATAAGACAAAAATACTTTTAAATAGAGAGATGCCTAATCATCAATAAAAAATTTTTTTTAACCTTTGACCAATGCTTAAATAATCTCACGGGTTTTCATTTAATAAAAGTTTAAATATTTTTGCAATCAAATCAAATAAATTGAGATTTTCTCAAAACAATTTCAATATTTCCAAGAAAAATAAACGGGGTGTGTTTTTCCTATGGACAAAATCGTTAACTTCTCCCTCATATTTATGGTATTTTTAGTCTTGGCAGGGATGGTGATGTTACTTTATTGTCGGCTACTTACTTGATTTTGGTGGTTGCTCATCATGTGAAATCTCCCGTGCTCTTTTGTTTCTATGGAACTGTTTTATTTTTAATTATTTTCTTGGGTTTTTCTTTTGACTTGTGAATGTGCATTTTATTTGTTTCTTTGTTTGAAAAAAATATATATATACCAAGTTAATTATGTACTAAATAGTTAGAAATTATAACATCTATGTTCGAGTTATGGATATCCAATGAGTATCAATAATCTATTTAAATAGTTATTTTGCGTTTGAATTTGCCTTTGGATCTTAATCTCACCATTTGTATCCATTGTCTTTTCTATTTGAATTTTCCTTCTACAATTAAACTTGAACAATCATTAATAATAGAAAAGTATTTAAGCCATTTTATATTTAATGTTTTCTATAAGTTAATGTTTAATGTTTTCTATATGATAACTTGGAACGAGACATCATACAAATACCCTACAAAATCTTATTTTAAGAATCAAGAGAATTTAGTAACATTCTAGATTTTTTATTGTATATATATGCACCCAATGTGTTCCTTAATTATATGTCTTAAGATAATTTAATTACTTAAATATTTATAAAAAAAATTCATTCTTTTATCCAATGAAATTTTATAATCATGTGAAATTAAATTTACTAATTGGTCTAATCAAATAAGAGATCCTATATATAATCTAGCATCAACCAGTAAAAGAATATGTTATCCAAAAATGGGAATATTATTATTTTTTTGTTTATTTAAGTGTCAATCTTCATTTCTTTAACTTTTTAGGTGGTTTCTTCCTTCAATTTACTCCCTTCTTTTTTTAAAAGATTTTTTTTCTCGCAGTTTCAAGCTTTTGTTACAATAATGACATAAAAAAACTTTCTATTGCAAAAACTGAAAATATTTTAATTATTACTACTAGAATTGATCATTAAGAATCTTTTATTTTGTAGCTTAATTTAACATATATTATTATTATTATTATTATATGTAAATTTTCAATTCATTTTCTTCTTTGCTTAATTTTGGTTAATGCTCTTTTGCTACACTATTTTGTTTTTCTTCCTTTTTCTTGATTTATGCTTTTACCTTATTTATGAGTTTTGGTTTTGTTTTCTGTTTCTCAATTTATCCTTGCCTTTTGTTTTCCTGTGGTGCTTGTATAGGTTTGTCTCTTTTGCTTTTTTTAATTGATTTTATTGAAGTTTGTTAACCAATCAACCCTTATTTTATATTACAATACCCATCTTCTTTGTTATTATATTGTGCTTCACTTTGTTCAATTGTTTTTCTATTCGTTTTCTTCTTTTATATGTCTTTGTATTGTGTTTATTAGCTGACTTTTCCTTATTTTCTTTATGATATTGCTTCAGCCTCTAAATAAGAATATGATGACTCATTTTCTAAAAACTTATATAATCTTTGAGAGGATAATCATTTTTTACAAGGTACTTAATCAAACAATTACAATGGACAATATCTATTCATTTAAAGTTTTTTAGATCCTTGTTTAGAGAATAGGATCAACTATTATAATGTAGTTATAATTACAAAAGTTTAAAACTCTTCCCTTAAAAAGGAAAGATTTAGATTGTTTATTTGAAATTTAGTATCCAATATTTTTTTATTCATTTAAAATTCAACATGAAGCTTTTCAAAGTGAAAACAAGTGCAATCACAAGCAAAAATAAAATCTAGCTAAACATATTTTTGTCTTATTTTCCTCACTTTAATGGGTTAAGAATCAAACTTGAGAATTTATTTTGCTTTCAAACTGATACGAATAAAAAATAGCCAGATTTAGATTTTAACGTAAAATTTTCTACAGTCAAGTTTTACGTTATTGAGCATAACTTTCAATTAGATAGCTAGATCGAGATGAAAATTTTACAAGAGTTTCTAGACATGTTGTTATACATTGGGTTAAAAGTTTAGGTAAATCGGAGCTTGGTAATGGATTGTTTTAAAGGGTTGAATTTACTAGACGAATCTTGTTAAATTTGTCTATCTAGGCCTTTTTCTACTTTCTAGACTATATCTATAGATACATAAGAAATTATGCTAATATTCTAATTGGATTGGAAAATAGGCATCCTCACCTTTCCGTCAATATATGATAGGCTTGCTAATTCATCTGAACTAGAGAGAACGACGTGTTTGAAATTAGAACTGAAATCTGTTAGGAATGTGCAAAAATTAGAGAAACATTGTTTTCTTATGTATTATGGATTCTAGTCAATACAAGGATTCCTTAATTGTCTTGGAAACATGTGTGGTAGATATTGGCTTACCTATTTTACATGGATTCCATGTCAAATAAGGAGACATTTATGGCAACAACTATTATCCATAGTTTGTATGAATCGCATATCTATTATGGAATATATGTGGTGCTAAGGAGGCTTGGGATTCTTTTGTTGTTATTTTTCTTATTTTACAGGATTTTCTTATTCAAATGGGAGATTATGAGAGACTATTTAAAAAGATATTTCAACCACTTTCTTTTATATTTGTAATAATAGATGAAAAAGGGAAGAAACTTCAGCATTCAAGACAAAATCTTTTAGGAAAGGAAAACTGATTAATAAATGACACAAAGGTACTCTTTCTTCTAGAAGTCTTAGATTCAGCTACAAGGGATCCAATGCAAGGAGATACAATTTTGGGGCTATTTATTTATTGTTTTAATTAATATTTGGGATAATTATATCTCAATTTTAGGGCTTTTATTGCTGTTTGGTTTCCAAAATCAATGTTCAGGCTTGTTTAAGGTATTAGGCTTGTGTTTAGCTGAGTTTTAGTTAAGGCTTATTAGTTTGCAACTCTATTAGGGTCATTAACTTATGACTATATTATGTTTTCTTTTGCTATAAGTTTGGGCAACCTGTAGACATTAACGAAATTTAATTTTTCATGAGTAAACTTATTCTTCTTTAATGGGACAAAGAGTAAATCCAACTTATCAAGGCATAACTGACATTATAGTGTCATTCACAATCATCTTATACATTTGTTTCTTAGTTATAGGCTACCTCTAGGTCAAGGTTCAACCAAACCTGATTATTCAACTTTCTTGAGGAAGTTATCATCTTTGTTGAGAGTTGTGTGACCATGATGTTTGCATCACAAACTCTTTTGCTCTTCATAAAAGAAAAAAAATATTTTTGTTCACTTTTATTTTATGAAATCCCTTATTTTTGTCCTTCTCAACCTTAGCTACCAATATATTTTTTTTTGTCGTTAGAATGTTAAGTTAATTGTGGCTTTCCCCTTCCTTGTTGTTTATTTTTTTTTTTTTGTGATTCTCTACCTCTTTAGCTGCTAAAATTGTCCAAGCTCATAAATGTATATGGTTACTTTAATTCCTTTTTATTTTCCTTTTCATCTATTTTGTTTTATTTGTCACTTTAAGTGTTGCTTTCTTTCCTATGTTTTTTTAATTTATTTTTTAAATCCTATTTCTACTACTCTTTATTTTGAATTTTTTTAGCTTTTTCTTTGTTTAAGAAATTAGATATATTCTCATGGACTTTTGCATCATTTCTTTCTTAATTATCTTCTTTTTCATTTTTCTCTTTGTTAATGTAGACAAGGTTGATCTCAATAATAGCTTTGCCATTTCATATTAGGACCTCACTCATTGTTCCCTATTTCACGTACATGTAATTTAATGTTTTTCTCTTGACAAATACTCTTTTTTATTCGATTTATTTTACTATTCACTAACATATATTGGAATTTTATGTGTTTTGATGCCTTTTCATTTTCTTGCCTTCATTTGTTGAAAACACCTTCGCATGTTATTACTTCTATGACACTGCCTATAGATAGTACATTTATCATAAGTAGGATTGGTGAACAATAAAATTATTAATACATGAAAAAAACGCTAGAAAAAATGATCTTGAAAATATTTTAAATATAATAATTTAACATATGATTTTATTATTTATTAATCACAATCTATAACACTACTAAGTGACAATACATTTAAGCAATATAATCATTAATACGTGATAAATTTACGAGGAAAACAATCTTGGAAATAATTTAAACAAAATAATGTAATGTATTAAGTGATTTTATTTTCTACTAATCACACCCTATGACACTTCCCGGTGATGATATATTTTCCATAGGTAAGATCGATTAACAATAAAATCATTAAAACGTGACAAAACCATATAATTCGCGCAACATAACAAATAAATAAAAAATCAATATATGACATCACAAATAAGAAACAATATCAACATAACAAATCAACAACATCCACACACAACATAACAATTCAAAACAAACATCAACATAACAAATAAAAAAACACCATCATCACACAACAAAATAAATAAAAAAACAATTATCACACAACAAAATAAATAAAAAACAATATCCACATAAAATATAACAATTTTAAAAGCATCAACATACATCATATTTCACACCAAGACCAAAACATTACGTATTAGATTAAAAAAATCAATCTCGATCCTTCCAATCTCATTGTAGGGTATTGATTTCCATCCTTATTCCACCTTAAAAATAAATCCTTGGTGGTAGCAAACCCTTGGGATTCCCCCGTAATGATGTGGACCTCAACACTTTAAAATATTCATGATAATCATTGACAACAAATTAATAATGCTTTAAAAATCATTCAAAAATAATAAATATTTATTTAAGGTTAAAAACATTTGGGCAATGCTAGTGCATGTAGTTCATGTTAGAAGCTGGTGGTATTGCTTAGGAGAACTAGAAATTGGTTGGAATAGTGATGTCAATTTGGGCAGTGCTGATGCATGTAGTCATGGGCCACCACTACTGCCAGTGCTTGTGACCATACACTGCCCCTATCCTATTAAAGCACATCACCTAGCATATTAGAAATGTTATGTAACAACCCGACTTTTTCAAAGCCAAAATCGATGAATTTTTTTTTTTATATAAGTCATTAGGTTTTGGATGTTTTTCACCATATCATTTTGTAGATTTATAATTGCATTCCATTCATTAAAAAGGAGCAATCCATGTAGGATAATGTAAATCAATATTCCAATGAAATGAATTCTCAATACATATGCTCATAATATTATATTTTCATACTCATAAGTTTACATTACATCATATTGACATACTAATAAATTCACATTCTTGTTCTAGTATCGTTATCATCACGAGTTCATACAAGAAGGCCGAATGGCAAGTTACACAAGTAGTACTTTCGTTATTCTGACCTCATGTAATTTCACAACATAACATCCTCATAAGAAGAATACCACATAAATATATTCATGCACATCATATCAATATGTTCACACATACACATCCGTGTTCCATTTTAATTTTTCATTACAAGTCTTTACAAAAGGGGTCGGACAACTAATTGAGCGATTAACATGTCTGTTCATACAGAACTTATATCACTCATAACATACGACTATATAGTTCTTTTTAAAATGTGTGAACAGCGAAATGGATTTCCTTACGCACTATATTGGTATGATGTCCCTGTTACAACACAAGGTAATTTCAAGCATTATATTTTTAGTACATCTTCTAGCCCTCAACCATAAGATAATGCATTTTCTAGCCCTATCCATTTTTATCTGAGTTCACTTTCTAGCCCTCGCATATTGGATAATGCGCTTTTTAACCTTATCCATTTTCTTTTAAGTGCGTTTTCTAGCCCTCAACTATTAGATAATGCACTCTCTAGCACTATCTCTTTCCTTCTAAATGCGTTTTCTAACCCTATCCATTTTCTTTCGAATGTGCTTTCTAGCCTTCAACCATTAGATAATGTACTTTTTGTCCATATCTATTTCTTCTCAGTGTGTTTTCTAGCCCTCACAACCAGATGGTGTGCTAACAACTCCTATTTATTTCGTTTCTGAGTGTGCTTTCTAAACCTTACAACCAGATAGTATGCTAACAAGTCCTATCTATTTTCTTCCGAGTATGCTTTCCAGCCATCACATACAAGATAATACACTAGCAAACCCTATCTATATCCTTTCTAAGTGCACTTTCTAGCCTTCACAACTAGATAATGCACTAGCAAGCTTTATCTATTTTTTTTTGTATGCTTTCTAGCCCTTATATACAAGATAGTCAATCAAGCCTTATATATTTCCTTTCTTAGTGCTTTTTTTAGCTCTCATATATCAAATAGTGTGTCTGTAAGCCTAATCTATTTCCTTTTTAAGTGCACTTTCTAGCCCTTAGTTCTTAAACTTTCGTTAAAGATTTGTCAATCTCTGACATATTTATGAGTATTAATCACTTCCTGATTTGGTAATTCCATATTCTTTTATTATTTTTTCCTTACAGGCCTAATATCTAAAGTTTCCCATGAGATTTTCTATCGTAAATATTGTAAAGAGAAGAGGCAACTATCATAATATAATTTTTAACCCTTATTTTTTCTTAGTATTATCAAAATGCAAAAATAATTAAAAAGATGTTATTGGCGTATTAGCGTCATTTTTAGCGTTTTCAATGTCTTCTTAAAAGAATTCAAAATTAAAATTTATTCTGAACACGTTTAGCTTTTAATGCGCAATTTTTAAAATCATCGATCTTTCTCATCAAGTTGACGTTGACTTTGCCTTTTTCAAAAAATCAAAATCCAAAAAAATAAGAAAAATAAAAAAGTATTTAGACAAAAGGACCAAAATGCAAAGGAAGAAAATGAGGGACCAAAATGTTTTTGGAACCAAGAAATGGGGAGAAAAAAGACAAATCATTTTGCTTATAAATAGGTGATTATCTCACACAAAAAGGGAAGGAAGCCAAAATAGAAGAAAAGAAAAGCAAAAACCATTTATCCTACACTTTTCTCTCCAAATCTCCCACACAAAAAAAACCTAACCTCTAAAAAACCTAAACCTAGCCGTTAGGAACAAAAAAACCCCTAGCCCTAAAAAACCTAAACCTAACTATTGGGAAGACCCAAAAACCTACTATTTTTCACTCTCATTTTCTCTCCCCCATCACTGACTACCACACACCTTCTCTCTCTCACAATCACCAGTCATTGTCACCACGACCAATCACCATCTCCACTGTCCTAAAAGACCACTCTCAAGACAACCACTTGAACCTAAGAGTCACAGCTCCATTCCTTCCTTTGCGTAGCCACCTAGTTACCACTTTTCCCATTTTCTTTCTTTTGAGACTTGTACACCAAAAACACCTACAACCTTTTCCCCCCTAAAAGGCACACACAAACCAAAAACCCCTTATTTATCTTTCCCTTCTCATATGGTCCAAACCTTCACCATTAATATCAACTGCTGGTCAGCCTCCCACCATTATCCACCACCCATGCTAGTTGTGAGTCCAACATCCAATCGACATCCCCCTTCACAACTAGTGTTGTAACATCCCCTGTACCGAAACCAATACATCAATCATAAAAAAAAAACATGGTAAATTTTGTTTTTCTCTATTCAACTCATACATAGTTTATTGAAATTTCTATCAAAATTTTGGCAGAGTTTTTCCTATGTTGGGAGGTCCCAAGTTATCAACCAATCATTCATACACATCCTGTATTCATTGTTCATACACAATCCAATCATTCCAAGTCTCAAACTGTAAACTTTTAAGGTAAAATTCACACAATTAGCAAGTTATAAAAATAAGAAGAATCCTAGGATTTAAAAGGTAACCATTAATTAACTATCGTAATTGCATTCATACATTAACATAATAAAGATTTTAAATTTCAATTTACTCTTACAAGTTTAATAAAAATAACACTACATAACTTTATACATACAATTTTGTAGTATTGTTATATATAACCCAAAAGGAAAATTCTTCCATCTTCCTATTAACTTAAGTGACTATACGGAGGGAACACCCAAGCATCAACTAAGGCTTACGCTGTTGAGATGAACCTGCATAGTAATTTGCATAAACATAATTAAATTAATTAAGATGATCTAGTATATTTTTCCACTTGTCCAATAATAACTAATTCTATTGATTATCCTTTTGCATGATACGAGTTTCAAACTAGAGCTCTGGTCCAATCATCAGCCCATTCACAGGGCATCTGTTCCAATCCAGGACACTGGTCCAACCATCCGCTCATTTACAGGGCACCAGTTCCATTCATCATTTATACACTACATATAAATACAAAAATTTGAACTACATCATATTATGGACTAAGTTAAAGAATTACACAAGACTTTAAAATAGAAATCTAAGTGTCAGACACCTACCTGAAAACTATGCTCTGCTAGTCGTTCCCTACTCTCGTCTATTTTCCACAATTTCACCTGTACCAATAGTTACACTAATTTAAATTTCAATTCTTGACCATACATACACACATATACACACTACCTTCATCATTCAATATTTTGTAACAAAAAACAATTCCAAACAGAAGTTACCAATACAAGTTTTAGGTGGCTCAACTTAACGGATTGTCCACACTATTACTGTCTAGAAATTGAACTGTTACTGTCCGACCTCTCCTCAAATTTTTAACTATATCGGAGTTATAAAACTCCATTTCAAGCGAGATTGGTCTCGTTGGAAAGTTAAGACACAAGGCTACAAGTTTTATGTAGGAAGAAGAACCCAGTTTTGCCCTCAAGATAGTCAAAATTACTCATCAACGAACATTTGATTGTTACTGTTCAATTGTTACTGTCTGGAAATTGAACTGTTACTATTCGACCTCTTCTTAGATTTTTAACTATATCTTGAGTTATAGAACTCCATTTCAAGCGAGATTGGTCTTGTTGGAAAGCTAGACACGAGGCTACAAGTTCTATGTAGAAAGGAGAACCCAGTTTTGCCCCCAAGACAGTCAAAATTGCTCATCAACAAACATTGCACTGTTATTGTCCAACTGTTACTGTCTAAACATTGTTTAGTATTTTGAATATAACCAGAGCTATAGAGCTTAGTTTTATGCATGGTTTGTCTCTTTGAAACACTACAACATGGGTCTAAAACTTGCATGAAGAAAAGTATCTCAAATTGTGTCATCTTAGGGTCCAAAACTTAGGAGAGAAGTTGAGAGACAACCTGTCCAGTTTTGATTTCTAAAGTTCAACAAATATAAATTCATTTCCCATGCATTTTTTCCATCATTTCCATCCACATATCATTATTTAACAACTTCTTAAACCTACACTAAGGTATTCTAAAATCTCAATTATTCAAGAAAAACACAAACAAATTCAAGTGACTTAATAAGAGAGCTTGTTACCTTTTATTACAAAACAACGCGTCAAGAGATTAAGAACAATCCCTTTTTCCTCTTCTCTTTCCTTCCTTTTTCTAACCCTTCCCTTCCCACTAGTAAATTTTTCTAAGTTTTCTTCCTAAATCTTACTTGAAGCACTCTCAGTTCACTTACTCTCATTTTCCTTTGGATTCAAAGGATGAATTTACAAGGTTTCCTCTCAATTTTTTCTTTCTCCTCTTTCTTCCTCTCCTTGGCCAGCCATTACCCCAAAACCAATCTAACAACCTCTCCCTTCTCTCCTTAACATAACAAATGATAGCAAAATCTCTTTTTCTTTCCTATCACGATCGACACCATCACCTCCTCCCAGCAAACATCCTTAGTGACCTCTTCATAATAGACCTATTGATCGTCTGCAGAGGAAAAGAAGAAAGGGAAATCAAGAACAAATCTAAAAAAAGAAAAAGAAAATAAAATGATCTGTCTTGTTTGATTTTGCGCTTTTGCATGTAGCGATGACACTCACTGTTAGTGCAGGAAGAAAGA
>Ga0325410_1007595_pt1 | contig 11833 bp, 12 predicted proteins | sample PopdelMetagenome_16_FD_206182 | JGI IMG/M metagenome (GOLD analysis project Ga0325410, IMG submission 206182) | Populus deltoides microbial communities from Bellville, Georgia, United States - Xylem-PdIQD-R3 | ecosystem: Host-associated > Plants > Phyllosphere > Stem > Wood/Secondary xylem... | reverse complement strand
TATTTTATTTATTTGTTGCAAATTTGTTTGAGTTGATTTTCTTATTCTTTTTTCCAAGCATTTTTTAGTATATATTATACAGTGTTAATTTATGCTAATTTAATTATTTTATAATTTTATAAAATGATTTTTTTAAAAATGTTTTTAAATATTTACCAACGGAATTACCGATGGAATTCCCATCGGTAATTCCGTTGATAAATCCATCAGTAATAAAAAAATATTATTACCGAGGGATATACCGACGAAATGGAGCGGATAAATTTATTTTTTTATTATCAATAGATTTACCGACGGAAAAAAAAATTACCGATAAAAAATTCACCAGGACAAGATTTAATTATGCCTTTTATTGGGACAAGATAATGCATATTTAAATTTATTTTCCTTATAGATCCTAATTTTGGAAGTTCATGTGAACATTATACTGGTTATATTTAATTAACTTTTCTGAGCATAGGACTGTCTTTTTTCTTTCCTTATTCAATGACAGTTTGTATAAAAAAATTAATTAAATGATTTTCTTTCATTAAATCTGATATTGAGTTTCTTTTTGGATGGAAATTATGAGACCAAAATGAAACCTGGAGGTGACTGAATAATATATCAATTAACTACAAATTTCTTCTGATTATTGCTGGGAAGTCAGTAGTTCCTTGCTGTGAATTCTTGGTCCTATACTGCCTTTCAATTGATCTGACTTTTAGTTAGCTAGGTTTATTTACAACTAAGTTATTTCTGCTATGCTTTTTATACCTTGTTGTTTTGCTCTTTGAACTAAAATCATCTCATTAGAATTTCCTTTTATGTAAAGGCTCGGTTTTGTAGAAAAATAATGTCCTAACCATACAGATTTCTATTAAGTTATAGGTTTTAAGAGATAATAATTAGAGTAAATTATAATTTAATCTATGCATTTTTTATGATTTTATAAGTTAGTCATTATGTTTTTGAAAACCATAAGTTAGTTCCTTGTTATAAATTAAATGTTAGTTATTTTGAAATTTAAAAATACATTTGTAATCTTGTTCAAGATTGAAATTTTTCAGGTTAGATCTTAGAAGAAAAAAAATTGTTATGAGAAGACAAGTGCCAAAAAAATATTAAAAATTAATAGTTTAACTTGGATATACTTTCTATTTTTCATAGTTTAACTTGGATTTATTTTAAAGACTAGCAATGGTTATACAAATTGGATGGGTTTAAGTTACTATTTATGTTTTTTTATTTTTCCAGCAATATGAATGGCTTATTGGATCACAATATAATCGAATAGAGTTGGCTAAGTCTGATTGAGTTGCAATAAGAAAACCTCCACCTTGGGCCATTGATTCTTGGGGCTTAGGTAAGTCTATTTTGCTCCATTTTTAGATGGTTGCTTAATTATCTGTTGGGCATGTCTATCCTAATCTTTTCAATTAATTAGAACTTTGCCTTTTATTGGGACAAGATAAATGCATATTTAAATTTATTTTCCTTGTAGATCCTAGTTTTGAAGGTTTATGTGAACATGATGCTGGTTATTTTCAATTAACTTTTCTGGGCATAGGACTATCTTTTTTCTTTTCTTTATTCAATGCCAGTTTGTATAAAAAAAATTAATTGAATGATTTTCTTTCATTAAATTTGATATTGAGTTTCTTTTTGGATGTAAATTATGAGACCAAAATGAAACTTTAAGATGACTGAATAATATATTAATTAACTACAAATTTATTAAAGATTGTTGTTGGGAAGTTAGTAGTTACTTGCTGTGAATTCTTGGTCCTGTACTGCCCTTCTATTGATCTGACTTTTGGTTAGCTAGGTTTATTTATAGCTAAGTTATTTTTGCTATGCTTTTTGTACCTTGTTGTTTTGCTCTTTGAATTAAAAGCATCTCATTGGAATTTCCTTTTATGCAAAGGCTCGGTTTTGTATAAAAATAATGTTCTAACCATACAGATTCCTATTAAGTTATAGGTTTTAAGAGATAATAATTAGAGTATTATAATTTAGTCTATGCATTTTTTTATGATTTTATAAGTTAGTCATTATGTTTTTGAAAACCATAAGTTAGTTCCGTGTTATAAATTAAATGTTAGTTGAGCTCTAAGTTTAAAAAAACTCTCTTTTTACTGTTTTTTTTTCATTGCAATCCCATATCTTTGAATTCTAATATCCCTTAATAAATGTGTTTTAAGTGACTATTAATTTGGGCCTACAAGGTTGCAACAAAAAAAAGAGACAAAAAAAATCATAGTAATCTATAGTAATTTGTTTCCTGCTAAACTATTACAATCATTTATGATGTCCAAAAAGTTATTGGAGAAAACTTTGAATGCCTTAAAAATCAAGATCAAGCAATCTAGCATCAGGGTGGTAGATTACTAGGACTTAGTTTCGCATTCTATTTATTCACAACATAGGTTTATTATCAAAATCGGTCTTAACCAAGATTTTTTTTTATCATTACAATTCGACCACTTTCTTTATCTTCTCTTAAACAAAGGATCAAAAAATAAAAAAAAAATTAAAGTTTGGAACCAAAATTAAATTTCATAAATTATTAGGGACTAAAAGTTTATAGTTTAAAAAGTTAAGGATCAAAATGTACGTTTAGCTCTAAGTTTAGAAAAACCATCTTTTTTTCTGCTTTTTTTTTTCATCACAGTCCCCTATTTTTCAATCATTTCATTCCTTAATAAATATGTTTTAAATGACTATTAATTTAGGTCTACAAGGTTACAATAAAAAAATACAAAAAAGGGATAAATTATTATGGCAATCTATAGTGGTTTGTTTTCTAGTGAATTGTAGTGTAGATAACAATATTTTCTTCACACCTTTTAAAGTAGTTTTTAATTTTTTTTTATTCAGTAAGTTTTTTGTGTTATTTAATAACATATGCGTATCTTATGTTGAAAGCTAAATTTAACTTGCAAAAATATTTAATTTTGATCAATAAAAATATATTTATTAATTTATTTAATAAAAAAAATTAAAAGATTCTATAATAAATGGTTAAGTGATGTAGAAGGCGGTAGAAATCAAATTAATCGTTCAAACTTTCTTTATTTTTATGGGGGCAATGATGAAAATTTTTAAATATTGAGTTTCATTATATTTGAAATTTAATAATAAACTAATGTACGTAAATAATTTCAGACAATAAATTATATAATGTGCTTATTTTGATACAAAAGAAAAGGAAATCAAACTCTTAAAACATGTCAAGTAATTTGGTCAACTTCAAAATAAGGATATAAGCATTTCAAAATTAACATAAGAAAAATAATTAATAATTAAATCTTTATTATTAGTTTTTTCTTGCTTCTAAATGACAATTCATTTGCACCAGTAAACTTCTTGATGCTATATTCATTTTCCTGATGTTTATTACTAAAAATATTTCATTTTATCTATAATTTTGTTATTTTTTGGATTTTATAATTTTCAATAAAAGACCAATAATATCTAAAGTTGAACCAGCAACCAAAATAATTGCATCAGGCCCAGCATGCTACTTGGCCAGGCAAACCTGGTTCTAAAATGTATGTGCAGAAAAAGAACTTCTATATATAAAGTTGAACCAGCGATCAAAATAAAATAGAAATAAACTATAGGGGGGGTGAACGGCTTAAAGGTTATGAAATATCTAAAACTCCGCTTACCTTGAATTTTATGTATATAAAAATTTCTGATAATTTGAAATCCATGAATTGAAAAGTTATGCATGTGGGAAGATTCTGATACAAATTATAAAGGTAGTGATGAAACTAAAAGGAGGATAACATTTTTTCCCACAACAACTTCTGTCCCTTTTGGATTGCGGAGAAAATTCTTTTATGTTTTTAAATTGTTTTAATATGCTGATATTAAAAAATAATTTAAAAAGATAAATAAAAAATAATATTTCAAAATGCATTTGTAATCTTATTCAAGATTGAAATTTTTCAGGTTAGATCTTAAAAGAAAAAAAAAATTGTTATGAGAAGACAAGTGCCAAAAAAATATTAAAAATTAATAGTTTAACTTGGAATTGAGTTTTTTTCAAACCAAATAGACCAATCATTACTTGACTAAGAATATAAGGATAAAATAATAGTTTACTCTAATAATTAAAAAGAAAATGGATAAATAACAATATTGTTTAAATTTGGATTCAATTAATAACCTATTAGAATTCTTATATTTCAAATAAATTATTAAATCATGTAATTGAATTCAATTTTAATGCTTAAAATATATGTAAAAATGAATTCAATTAGAAAGCTTTACAAGATTTATGTGCTGAAGCTTGTTAATTAGCATCACCTTATTTTTGAGCTCATTTTATCCTTGTCTAGAGCTCCTTGATAGCCTCTTCACAGCAATTTCTTGTCCATCTTGTAGCTTACCCTAAAAGAAAACGTTTATAAAATGTCAATTATATATAGCACAAAAAGTTTCCCTCCCGTACGTTAAGCATAACTCTACTGTTTCAGTAGACTGCCAACAAAATTTGTCAAAATCTAATGTCTCATGTTAGAATTGTTATAGAGTTTTAAGGTTATTAAATAAATTTGCCAATTGGAATAGTAGTGGCCTTAAATAGCAACCCAGTAAATCTTAAGAACATGAACCATGAACTCTAAAAGTACTAATTTCTTGGCTATATATATGTGTGAGCTGGACAAATAATTAAAGTTTGTTTATGTGGTACATATTTTATTTTAAAGAATTATTTAAGTACTAGTAGTTAAAGAAGTATGCTTATTTCTAAAAATGCTTATTGGTGTTATCATGTTAATTAGATTAACATGGATAATTGATCGTGGATGTATCGTCATTTTATGGATGATCGCCTTCGTCGTGAATACATTAAAGGTGTTAGAAGATTTATCAATTTTGCCTTTTCAATTGATAAAAATATATCTGATGGAAAAATTAGATGTCCTTGTGCAAGGTGCAAAAATTAAAAGTTTTTAAAGAAAGATGATGTTTGTAAACATCTATTGACAAAAGGTTTTTTACCTTGTTATGAAAATTAAATTGTACATGAGAAGCCTTATGTCGCAGAACCAATGTTGGTTAGACCTTCATCGGTTGGAATTAGTCATGTTGTGAATGATGTTTATCTAGAAAATCCATATAGAAATCTAGTTATGGATGTAATGGGGGTTGGTGATGCATACTATAATGATAATTTGTCTAGTCCTATGGTAGCAGAGGAACTTTCAAATCCGGAAGCAACTAATTTTTTAAAGCTGTTGAAAGCTGTGGGGGAGCCTTTGTGGGATGTGTGTACCAAGCAATCCAAATTATCTACTTGTGTACAATTGCTTAATATGAAGTCAACTTTAAATTTGACTCAGACTGCCTTTAACAAGTTTATTGATTTTACAAAAAGTTGCATGCCTAATGATGGAAATTTGGTATCAAACTTTTATGATGCCAAGAAATTTATGCGGCCACTTAAACTTGGTTATGAGAAATATGATGTGTGTCTTAATTACTGTATGCTGTACTATGGGGAAGATGCAATGAAAATAAATTGTGATTTTTTTGGAAGTTCACGATACAAACCTAGAAATTCAACTAGTAAAGGTTCCAATATGGCGGAGAAGCAACTCCGATACTTTCCCTTGACACCAAGGCTTCAGAGACTATTCATGTCTCTATATCATGCCAAAGATATGGCATGACATCATTTTCATAAGTAAGATATAGGGGTTATGGTGCACCCATCTGATGAGGAGGCATGGAAGGAGTTTAATCGTGTCCACTTAAGCTTTGCATCGGATCCGAAAAATATTTGGTTAGGGTTATGCACTGATGGGTTTTGTTCATTTGACATGCTTCAAATACATACTCTTGTTGGCCAGTCATTGTGACTGTTTATAATTTGCCTTCGTGGAAGTGCATGACTAGACCATTCATGTGTTTTGATAATGATGATTCCTGGGCCAAAGAATCCAGGGAAAAAGCTTGATGTTTTCGTAAGACCTTTGATTGATGAGTTAAAGAATTTATGATATGTTGGTGTTGAAACATATGATGTATATAGAAAGAAAATTTTTCAATTAAGGGCAGCTTTGATGTGGACCATTAGTGACTTTCCAGCATATGGCATGTTATCGGGTTAGAGTACTCATGGCAATCTGTCTTGTCCCTATTGTATGGAGCATAACAAGGCTTTTAGATTAAAAAATGGAGGGAAAACTACATTTTTTGATTGTCATCGATGATTCCTACCCATGAACCACCCATATAGATGTCAATCTGATAAGTTTTTGAAAGGAGTAATTGAAAGGCTCCTTCCTTTACCTCATCCATCTGGTTTGGAAATGTTAAACGAAGTGTCCAAGTATATTGAGGGACATAATGGAAGTTCATCATATAATAATAAAATTCCTGGCTTTGGTGTTAAACACAATTGGGTGGAGAAGAGCATTTTCTGAGAGCTTCCATATTGGCATACAAATTTGATTCGTCATAATCTTGATGTCATGCATATTGAGAAAAATGTCTTTAACAATAATTTTTATACAATAATGGATTGTCCTAATAGAAGCAAGGACAATTTAAAGGCTAGGTTGGATATTCAATTGTATTGTAAGAAGCTAAATTTACATTTGCAACAAGATACGAGTGGTCGGGTTTACAAACCTAAAGGCACTTATTATCTACACAAGAAACAACAACAAGAAGTTTTGTTATGGATGAAGGAATTATCATTTCCTAATGGTTATGCTTCAAGCATTTCACGATGTGTGAAAGAGGCACAATGTAAGGTTTCGAGGATTAAGAGTCATGATTGTCATGTCTTCATTCAAAGACTTCTTCCGACCGTTTTTCGACCTTACTTACCTAGGCCACTGTGGGAGGCATTAACTGAACTGTCTGTATTTTTTTAAGATATCTGTACAATAAATTTAAATGTCCAACACATGGAGTTAATACAGATGAACATAATTGAAATAATTTGCAAACTTGAAAGGATTTTTCCTCTATCCTTCTTTGACTCCATGGAACACTTGACGATACATCTGCCTTACGAGGTAAAAGTTGGTGGACCTGTTCAATATCGATGGATGTATCCATTTGAACGTATGTTTTCATACTATGTTAATTTTATTCCCTTTTTATTTTAAAAATAATCTAACTGACAGAAATTATATAGGTATATGTTTTATTTGAAGAAGAAAGTGACCAATAAAGCTAAAGTTGAGGGTTCCATATGTGAAACATACTTGATTGATGAAATTACCAATTACCAATAACCCCTCTCGGCCTGCAAAAAATCTACATGCAAACCAATAAAAGACCGCCCTACCCCCATCCTCAGCCATAAAAAACGCAACCTCGATAGTTTCATGGGCGGAGAGAGTCAGAGTCATGGACTCTAGCACTCGTTTCTCACTAGACCCTATCCCTAGACAAAAAGTTGGAGCTCGCCTTAAAATTCCCCAGGAGATTCTGACAGAAACAGCAGAGAAGTGGAACAGATGCATGGTAGGTTTTTTCCCTGGTTTTAAGATGCCTTTCTATACGGTTAACACCATTGCTACTAGAGTTTAGTATTTTTTTCAGGAGTGGAGATGGGGCTTAAAACCGAAATTATCAACTGTCTGGGCTTCAACTCAGGGACTCTGCCGGTGAAATACCTTGACGTCCCTTTGATTAGCACTAGACTCACGCATCAACACTGCATGCCATTGATAGAACGTATTACTTCCAGGATTAAGAATTGGACAACAACCTCTCTCACTTATGCTGGCCGGTTACAGCTTACCAAGTCCACGCTATTCTCAATCCAAGTCTACTGGTCCAGTATGTTTCTGTTACCTTGCCATACTATTCGCAAGATTGAGAGCATTTTAACTGCTTTTTTATGGAAGGGAACCTCTCTAAATCGCACAGGAGCCAAAGTTGCTTGGGCATCTCTATGCTATCCGTTGAAAGAAGGTGGCTTGAGGATCAAAAGCATCAGGACATGGAACAATGCTGCAGTGTTAAAGCATGTGTGAAGGCTGCACACAGAAAGCTCCTCAGTTTGGGTGGAGTGGGTGCATTCTATCCTTCTCAGAGGGCGGTGCTTTTGGTATATCAACCCCCCATCTATTGGAATATTGCCAATTATGTGGTTGCCATTGTCAAAGAAGATGGCTGTCATTGTCAAAGAAGATGGCTGCCATGTGAGAGTCAAAGAGGGTTGTTGGTGCAGCATTTGCAGCCCTTTGACATTGTCAAAGAAGGAGGCTACAATGGTGGGTTGTTGGTGGCAGCCAACAACCATTGTCTAATGTCAAAGTTTGGTAAGTTTGGCAGCCACCATTGTTGACAAAAGAGCAAGAGGAGCTGTCATTGAAGCCTATAAATAGACACCAAGAGTGCAGCACAAAGAGAGAGAGAGAGAGAGTCTTGTAGTAGAGCTACAAAAGAGAGAATAAGAGAAAAAGAAAGAGAAGGGCTGCCACCAGCAGCCCTGCTGCTATATGCAGCTGCTGCCCTATGTAGCAATGAGAGATGGGAGTTGAGTGGATGTGATCCTCCTCCGTGTGTTGTATTCTTTCTCTATCTCTAATAATATCAATCTCTCCCGTGGATGTAGGCGATTTACCGAACCACGTTAAATATTGTGTCAGTGTGCTTAGCCTCCTTTGAGCAATGATCATGAACACCACCGTTCCGCATGGTGAGCAGAAATCCCTAACAATTGGTATCAGAGCCACCACTAATGGTTTCTCCCACCAACAATTGGTATCAGAGCTTATGGTTTAAAGTGGTGTTTGATTTTTGCTCAAAAATGAAAGTTGTCAAAATTATGTTTTGACCATACCACTGTGTAGAGGAGGAAGAGACGAAGCCACTGGTGAAAGCGGCATAAAATTCTGACGTGGGACATGCCCGCACGCGCCAACACGCGCCGGAGAGGAGGCTGCCCACGCGTACCAACGCGCCACACGCGAGCCACGCCTCTTCTTCGCCCGAATGGCAGACCCGACCCGAATACCAGATGACTCGACCCACAAGACTGACCCGGATAAAGATGACGTCAGCATGACATAATTGTGATGTCAGCATGCACAGTTGGCATGCCATGTCAGCGACCAGTCAGCTGACACGTCAGCATAGTGGGACCCACCAGCCTCATCATCAGCCGTGAGCCAAGCTGAGTTTAGCCGAGCTGAGTTGGAGCCGAGCCGCGAGCCGAGGGATAGGATCCAGTGTAGCTGATCCTACTTGCAACCGGATTTGAGATTGAATCTGAGCCACTCATCAGGCCAGAATTATTTTGATCAAATCTTAGCCGTCTGAAATGCGATTTGGATGATTTCAGACTTGTTTCTAGCTAATTTGATCATTCTGGATGCAATGGCACGGTCCGATCGTTGAGATTGTAACTAGAAATGGTGGTGGTGAATTAACAAAAGGAGATTGCCCGGGATGAGTAGACTCTTGGAAGAGTGCTGAGCTCGTGATCACATTGAAATACTCAAATAATGACTGTCGTACTCGGAAATAGATATTTCCATTTGAGGGGGTGTTGTAAGCCTTGATGTAAGGCTTGATAAATCATTTCGGATTGAGCATGGTTGATACGCTCGAAAGGGAATGTTATCCAAGAGATAAGCGTTAACACTCTTCAGATGTGATGTGATAGACCATCTGATTGTAGTGATCCTTTTGTGTGAGAAAAGGTGTGCTTTGGTGACTCTGGTGATTGAAAGGTTTGGCAAGTACCTGTAAACTTGGCCAAAGATGTTCTCAGAATGGTAAGCTTGGAAGAGCTGCAGGAAAACGTGTGCTGAAGAAGCAAGAGGACAAATTTCCCACATAAATGGCAAAGGGAGTGATTGTTGAAATATTGCCAATTATATGGCTACCATTGTCAAAGAAGATGGTTGTCATTGTTAAAGAAGATGGCTGCCATGTGAGAGTCAAAGAGGGTTGTTGGTGCAATATTTGCAGCCCCTTGACATTGTCAAAAAAGGAGGCTACAATGGTGGGTTGTTGGTGGCAGCCAACAACCATTGTCTAATGTCAAAGTTTGGTAAGTTTGGCAGCCACCATTGTTGACAAAAGAGCAAGAGGAGCTGTCATTGAAGCCTATAAATAGACACCAAGAGTGCAGCATAAAGTGTGCTCTTGATGAAGACAACAGGCGAAGACCTTTCCAACCCATGCAAAGATGGAAAGATGAGCTGTTGCAGAGGCACCTAATTAAGGGGGTGCAAACGCTTATGATAAAAGGCAACCGCCTATGATGAAAGGCGAAGACACCGAAGAGAGTTGGTATAGGTGGAGCTATCAAGCAGAAAGGCATAGAAGCTCTAAACATAGAAATCGAGGTGGAGGATTGCGAGGAGTATACCGCAACTTTCTCTTTCTATATAATCAGTGGCAGTTATCTCTCCCATAGTTCACATGGTGGTAGAGACTTTTGGAGCCACTTTAAAGCATCTCAGATGAAGGAGGATGCAACCGCCTATGAAAGGCGAAGACACCTTAGACAGAAGGTGTGAGGGCCACAATATGAGCCCAAGTTCAGACTACCGCATGACGACAAGCGGAGACACCTCAGACAGAAGATGTGAGGGCCACAATATGAGCCCAAGTTCAGACCGCCCTATAACAACCGGCGAAGACACTTTAGAGAAGGTGTGTGGGCCATGAAAAGAGCCTAGTTCAGAACGCCCCAAAGCCGATGTAATGGCTAGATATGAGTGGATAAGTGTGTAGATATCCAATGAAGTGGCTATTATCAGAATGAATACAAATGCAGAATTGACTTTCATGCCCCGTAGGCTAAAGATCAATGACTTAGATAACATTTGTCTTGGACAATAAGTGGATGACTTGTGGAGCATTAAGACGCGACTGCTAGGAATGAGCAGAGGACATGCGCAGGTTCCAGGAACAAGTTGACTCAAGGTAGTGAGCTCGATAATGGCATTGTAATACTCAGAGTATGAAGACAGATATGGATCAACCTTTAATGGGCTGCCCCCATGGTTAAAGGTGGAGAGCTACCTGGACTCTTGGAACTAAGAGCGAGAGACTCACGGAGAAGTAAGGCGTGGTTCCTAGAATGGAATAGAGGGCAGACGCAACTCCGGGATGAGTAGACTCTTGGAAGAGTGCTGAGCAGGGTTTAGGGCTTAGGGTTTTAGGGTTTAGGGTTTAGGGTTTTAGGGTTTCAGGGTTTAGGGTTTCAGGGTTTGGGGTTTGGGGTTGGGGTTTGGGGTTTGGGGTTTGGGGTTTGGGGTTTTGGGGTTTGGGGTTTGGGGTTTGGGGTTTGGGGTTTGGGGTTTGGGGTTTCGGGTTTCGGGTTTCGGGTTTCGGGTTTAGGGGTTTAGGGGTTTAGGGGTTTAGGGTTTTAGGGTTTTAGGTTTTAGGGTTTAGGGTTTCGAGTTTCGGGTTTAGGGTTTAGGGTTTTAGGGTTTTAGGTTTTAGGGTTTAGGGTTTAGGGTTTAGGGTTTAGGGTTTAGGGTTCGGGGGTTCGGGGGTTCGGGGGTTCGGGGGTTCGGGGGTTCGGGGGTTCGGGGTTCGGGGTTCGGGGTTCGGGGTTCGGGGTTCGGGGTTCGGGGTTCGGGGTTCGGGGTTCGGGGTTTGGGGTTTAGGGTTAGGGTTTCGGTTTCGGTTTCGGGTTGGGGCTTGGGGCTTGGGGCTTGGGGCTTGGGGCTTGGGTTTCGGGGTTCGGGTTTCGGGTTTCGGGTTTCGGGTTTCGGGTTTCGGGTTTCGGGTTTCGGGTTTCGGGTTTAGGGTTTAGGGTTTAGGGTTTAGGGTTTAGGGTTTAGGGTTTAGGGTTTTAGGGTTTTAGGGTTTAGGGTTTTAGGGTTTGGGGTTTGGGGTTTGGGGTTTGGGG
>Ga0325410_1007594_pt1 | contig 11834 bp, 3 predicted proteins | sample PopdelMetagenome_16_FD_206182 | JGI IMG/M metagenome (GOLD analysis project Ga0325410, IMG submission 206182) | Populus deltoides microbial communities from Bellville, Georgia, United States - Xylem-PdIQD-R3 | ecosystem: Host-associated > Plants > Phyllosphere > Stem > Wood/Secondary xylem... | reverse complement strand
TATAAACCCAAAATTATAATACGAAGAATAAATCTTCCTTTTATTTGAATATAAATTTTTATTTTTATGGTAACTTTTTCACTGTAAAAATGTTATCGTTTTAATTTTTTAATGATTAATTAAAAAACTAAAATACAACTGTCTTTTTTATATAATTTTTTTATTCATACGTGGCTTATTTGCCACCATATATTCATTTTTTTATTCATTCATTGTTAATTGTTAAAATTATTAAAATGGCATTTTTTTATAAAAAAAAATCCTCTTGTACCTTTCAAAAGAAACTAAACATAATAGACTTTTAGTGCAGCTCTCTATTTGTAGTTGTAAATTTGTACAGCTCCTGGTCTTTATATATATATATATTTTTTTTTTTTTTCTTTGTACTATATACGTGGCATGTTTGCTATTATATCTCACTTTCCTCTGTTCCTATCTTCATTCAATGTTAAAATGACATTGTGGAGATTTTTTTTGAATTTTTTTTCTTTTTCTCCCACAAAGCCATATATATTCTAAAGTCCAAGATATTATTTATCTCTTTCTTTTTCATTTGGTAAAATGTGATTTTTATTGGGTTTTTCATCTTACTATATTCAAATAAATGTTACTAATATTTTTCACGGTGCATTTGAGCAGGAACATTGTTACTAATATTTTTCCCCTCTCACGAGAAGACCGTTCACTTTTATTTATTTATTTATTTATTTTATTGGAGGCCGGTGTAGAGAGGAGCAAAAAGTCTCAGTATAATGGGTATTTAAGCACAAGGCCCATGGAAAGACTAAGCAGTTATATAGCCCAAAAGGGAGCATAGTTGGTGCCCTGTTGAAATAATCAAGAGCTTGGATCTCTTCGCCGGGAAATTTTTTCCGCCAAGGTTGAATTTGGGTCGCTGCTGACGGGTTCCGTGCAAAACCATTGAAGGAAATAGGAAATGACGGCAACACCGGTGACAGATACAGAGCTGGATGATGGTAATGGCACACTTGACAGTTATGGTGGTGACCAGCTGGGTTTTTTTTGTTTCGTTTTTTTTCACCAGACCAACTGATTGTCTCAATATGCAAAGTATTTTTTAAATTTTTTTTATTTTTTTAAAATTATTTTTTTTTACGTTTTTTTAATAATTTTAAAGTCTCAATGCTAAAATGATATAAAAAATAAAATAAAAATTATTATTTTTATTTATTTTCAAAAAATAAACATCTTAAAAAATAACATACCAAACTCTCAAACACCAGACCCCTGGATCATACATGTATATTTTGGGAAAATAATTATTACTGTAGTTAAGATTTGAGATCTCTAAGTTAATATTCTTGTGATTTTAACCCTTCAGTTGTAGGATGTTTGATTGATATTACTTCTGTCATATTTCATCAAATTTAGTTTTTAAATGTTATGACAAATAACATGTTTTTCGTAGAAAATAGTAAAAAAAATCATTAAAAAAATAACCAGGCTTATTTTCTTAGATAATAATCTTATCTTGTTGTAAATAATGTTTTTACTAGAAGATTGATTTTTTTAAAAAAATATTTTTCACCAAAATTTTGATCATATATGTATATAAAATAAAAAATAGGTTAAATGCAATGGATGGAGTGTCTATTAAAACACCGCTTGTTATTGCGTTTGGTATTGTGGTGGCTGTTGTGGTTTGAAAAAAATAATTTTATAAAAAGTGCTTTTAGTTGAGATTGGTTTGATATTTATGAGTCTGTTTGGCTAAGCGTTTGCGGCCGCGTTTTTATTTAACAGTATCAACATATCGTTTTGTTACAAAATAAGCTGCAGTTTTCATGCATGGACCCTATTTTTATCTGCGTTCAAAACTCAATTTTACTGAAGTAGAAATTAGATGTTTTTTGTTTCCTGTTCATGCAACTGTGTTTATAAACACAGTATAAAATTGTTCCCATCTTCCTTCCTTGACCAGTGCTTGGATTTTGTCTAGATGAGAAAATCATGAGGGTTGTTCTTACCTGGACGTGCTGCTGCTGGAGCGTTATTGAAACCATTTTCCTTTTGTTCAACCACGAGAGCTATTCTTGATAGTTTTTCTTTTGCTCTACCACTAGTCTTCATAATTGTTGATACACTTGAAGATGATGATGAAAATGATGGAGGGTTGGCCTACTAAAACCATTTTCTTCTCTTCTATGAAACCCTTTGTTCTTCCCCTAGTATTTTAGGTGCTCTCCTTGTCTGCGTGGAGAGTGAATTAATTCACTCTCTACAAAAATTCACTCTACACTTTTGTGAACAGTGGAGAGTGAATTATTTCACTCTTGCAAAAAAAAAGTAAAAATATTTAATATTTAATTGTATTTTATTAAAAAAATTTAATGTTTAATATTATTTAATAATACTACATAAATTAGAAGGAAATCACATGATGGCGTGATATTTGCAAATTTTAATTGTAATTTTAATTTTATTTCTGATGATATTTTACCTGATTTTGTTGCATGCTCAAAAAACCATGGAAACTGTAGTTCTTGTCCGATGAATTTTGTACGTGATGGAATTGTAAATAGTTTAATTAAACAATAAAAAATATTTTATATAAAGTATTATTTATTTAATGACATAATAGCAATAGTTAAATCGACAATATTTAAATTAAAAATCATCAATATTAATATATATTTTTTAAAATTATTTTATAACCTCAATTTCAAAAGCATTCTTAACCAAACACATTAAACTACTTTTTTTTCAACCTCAATTTCAACCACAGTTTTAACCAAACACCTATTTTTTCAAACCAGCCTCAACTAAAAGTACTTTTTATAAAACAACTTTTTTCAAACCACAACCACAATAGCTACCGTAATATCAAACACACTATATATATATTTGGTTAAAACTGTGGTTAAAATTGAAATTGAACAAAAAATAGTTTAATGTGTTTAGTTAATAATACTTTTTAAATTGAGGTTATAAAATAAGTAATATATATATATTAATGGTTTTAAATGTAAATATTGTAGATTTAATTACTACTATTACGTCATGAAATAAATAATACTTTATATAAAATATTTTTTATTATTCCATTAAACCATCTACAATTCCATTACGTACAAAATTCATTTGGCAAGAACTACAGTTTCCATAATTTTTTGAGCGTGCAATAAAATTAGATAAAATATTATTAGGAATAAAATTGATTTGATATTACAATGCGAGTGAATTTAATTCACTCTACACTAGTTTTTTTGGGGGAAAAAATATTGTTCACATAACATTGCGAGTGAATTTAATTCACTCTAAATTAGTTTTTTTTTTTAAATGTACAAAAAATAAAACACTGAAAAAAAATAATAAAAAAATTAAAACTATTCACGCGAACAGTGCAATTCACTCGTGAACAGTGGGAGTGAATTGCACTGTTCACTGAAACACTGTTTGAAGAAAAACAATCAGGAGCTGTTTCGGCAAAATCGTGTTTCAAACATGAATTATCATGGGCCCCACCAAAATAAATTGTGTTTTTTTACGTAACCAAACATTTATTTTGTTGTGGTTGCTTCAAACACAAAAGCAATTACGCAAACAAACGACCTCAATCTAGAAAAAAATAAATTCAAGTGGTGGTGGTCAAAACGGCCTATAGTTAATGAGATAGTTGGTCCGAATCAAATTATATCAAGGAAAAAAAATTCTTTTCCACTGCTTGAATTGAATATAAACCCAAAATTATGATACAAAGAATAAATTTTTTTTTCCATTGCCCTAACTAAAACAAGTGTGCACGCAGGTATAACCTCCAAAAACATAACAAAGAGGTCTAACCTCCATTGATATATTTCTTGCTTCTCAATTATTCTCTCTATATATTTTTAGAGGCTGTTTGTCTACGTAACAGGGGCTGCGTTTTGAAGAAACAATAAAAATAAACCATTTGGTTACTGTGAAACATGAATTGTTATTGGTGGGACCCATGACTATTTTACGTTTTAGCCGCATGGTAGCAAAAGGCACATTCAAGCTGCTGCTTACCATATGATAGTGAGAAAATGGCCTGGTTTAACCAATGTTGCCTCCTCTCCTTTTTTTTTTGTGTTTGCTGGATTCTCTCCTCTGCTTCTCTCTCTAGTCTTGGGGACATAGTTGAAGACGATGTCTTTCTCTTTCTCCTTCACCTTTAAGCTGCTTCCTCGTCTCCACTATTCATGTTGCATGTGAACAATGGAGAGTGATCGGCCTTCCCTTTCATTGCTCACCTACACTGCTTTTCCCCTTCCCCTGTGCTCCCCTTCCTTTTCGTTGCTCACCTGCACTGCTCTTCCCCTTCCTCTCCGCTTTCATTTGGGCTGCTCTCCACCGTTCTGCAAAGTGAACAGTGGAGAGTGTCTTCACTGTTCTGTCAGACCGGGTATGCGTTGGACCGGTCCGACCTAGGAAAATAAAAAATTCCAACAAAATTTATTAGATATTCTATTTTATTAAAAAAAATTAGTGTGTAACATTAATCAATGACACTACATCATTTCATTAGACGAATATCGCCTGATGACGTAGCTTTTGCAAAATTTGATCATAATTTCAATTTTATTCCAATAATATTTTACCTGATGTTGTTGCACGATCAGGCAGCCATGGAAACTTTCTTGTTGGATGGATTTCGTACGTGATAGAATTACAAACAGTTTAAAGGAGCAATAAAAAATATTTTATATAAAGTATTGTTTATTTCATGATGTAATAACAGTAGTTAAGTTTACAATATTAAAATTAAAAACCATCAATATAAACATATATATTTTTTAGTTGTTTTACAAACTCAATTTCAACTACAGTTTTAACCAAACACATCAAATTACTTTTTATTCAACCTCAATTTCAACTATAGTTTTAACCAAACACATTAAACTATTTTTTATTTAATCTCGATTTTAACTACAGTTTTAACCAAACATATATAAATACCAAACAAATCTTAACAAAAAAATACTTTTTATAAAACAACTTTTTTCAAATCATAACTATAATAGCCATCACAATATCAAACATTTAATAAGCTGAGTCTCCAAACATTTATTACATAAACATACATGAATCCTTCCAATAACACATGTGCCTGAACTTTTTTATTTATTTTATATTTTATATTTAATAATGTATTAATGATTAGTTTTTAAAATATTTTTTATTTAAAAATATATTAAAATAATTTTTTTTATTTTTTTAATATTAACACATTAAAACTGTATAAAAATATAAAGAAATTAATTTTAAACCATTAAAATTTTTTTTTATCATTTTAAAATTAATTTTTTTAAAATTTAAAAACCAGTTGAGAAAAAGGTTAGAGGCTGGGAATTAATTTAAAGTTATCCCAAAACAAAACAAACAAAAGATAGATAGACACGGGCGTGACACCCCACCCTTCTTCTTTTTTCAGTTTCAGCTGTGCCGGTGAATAAACAACGGGCTGGTGACCAAATTTGTGTGCGTTTTAAACCTCCGTTTGGTATTTGCAGGAGGGTAGTTGTTTTTTTATTAATATTTTTATATGTTAATATTATAAATAAATTTTAAAAAAAATATTATTTTATGAGTTTTTATTTGAAAAGTAACCAGTATTAAAATAAAAAAAATTCAATATTTTTTTTAAAAATACTGACAGTGCCTTAATTTCCTGCATTCTACCTCTTTACCTCCCAAACAAAACCACCGTGACCCTTCTCTCTCGCTCTCAGACAAACACAGAATCATCTCTTTAAATTGAAAGTACAAAACTTATTTCCCTTTACGTTACATGCACTTAAAATCTCCTTTCTTGATTTTAACGACTCCAAAATCTAGTCCTTATTTTGTTGGTATGGTTCACTCCTGACTGCTTAAACTCGAATTAACTGCTACTCTTGAATTCCTGAAAGAACAATAAAACTATGGTTCTTTATGATTCTCTGTTGTTTTGGAGCTGTATTACTACGTGTTTAATTAGAACTGGGGTTACAGGTTGTGGGTTCATGTGATTCTAGTAGAAACTTTTTTTTTTTTTGTGGGGTTCTTAGGTTATATGAATGTTGAGGGTTGGTGAATCGAAGATTTGGAGTTTTTTTTTTTTCCTTTTTAAAAATTTTTTTTGGAGGTTTTAAATTTATCTTTTGGAAGATTTGATGGAAACCCAGTTTGTTTAATTGTGGTTTTGTGGCGCTGGTTTAGTAGTTTTTTTGGGGGGATTTTTCTTTATCCGTTTTGGTTATGAATTTCGATAAGCAGCAATAGAACTCGAGAAAAGGGCAACAAGGGGATGGTACTTTTGAATCGAGAAAGAGAGAAAAGAATGTTGTGAGGAGTTAAGACTTTTTTGATGCACCTCAATGGAGTTTGTAGGTTAAGATCTGCTGCTCTTGTTTGAGATTTCAAGGGCAAAGATATTGAATTGTGACCTTTTTTTAAGAATGTGATAATTGCATTGCTATTTGAGGCAGTCATTTTAAAATGTAGATATAAAGGATATTATTGGTCAGTTGATCGATGGTATTTAAGTTCCCAAGTTTGCATATTCGAAAAATGTCGGGATTAAATTAAAATGGTATTGAGGTTGCTCTTTAGGTTTAATTACACGTGCCTGCTTTCATGTTCTTGGAAGTATTGTTGCTGTATTAGTTTAATTTGTTAATGCTTCAATTAGCGAATGCAGCATAAAGCTGTTGGTTACTGCATTTTACATGCTTACATGAGTGTTATATATATATATATATATATATCTCTGTTTGCAACATTTAGGTATCTGTTTTAAATTCCAAGGAATCTCAGGATTGGAATTTCATGCCTTTATTGTCTTCTGAGCAGTATTCATTTTTAATTACACATGTTTGTGTCTCCCATTACAGATAATGGTTTCGTGCATTGCTTTATTTGTTTTTGTATCAGTCAAGTAACAATGTGTTTGGTTTCTGAAAACACATGAGATGGCTGGAAACTTGAGTTGAAACAATGTTTTTCCTAACAATGATTTGATTACTTCTATAGTTGTAACTTCATTTGTGGTACTTTTTGTTTACCTTTCAAAGAATCTCTTAATTATGATGTCAGTTGCCTCCAAGTTTCATTTTTTACCTCTTATCTAATGGTGTAGATCTTTGGTTCTTCCGTCAAGAGGTGAGTTGTTTTGTGCAAATACGATGAATTTCCCAATAATGTAATACCAGTAAAGTGAAGCTTAGAATGTCATTCACCGATGCACCGCTGCCAATTCCACATGTGCCCTTAAGAAAGACAGCAAGGTAGACAATTTCCAGAGGTGTACAGGGCACCATCATAGTTAGAAGAGTCCGTCATAAACGACACACCAGAGCTCCTCAACTTATCTATTGTATCCTGCAGGCAAAACCATTGGATGATAACTATCTTGCCATTCCATGGATGTCACACACAGATGCTCTCCTTGCCTTTAATTTCCTACTTAGATGGGCTATCTTCCGTGAGCATGTAGAGGCGATCTTCCATGATCTGAATGTACGTTTGCTTGTAGCCTTTCCACGTTAATATATCAACTTAAGCAATAAAGCTCTAGGAAGAAATAGAAGGCAAAGGATGCAAAGTTTAATGATGTAGTTCATCTCAAAGGTTTAAATGAGAATGTTTTTTCATCCGAATGAACCTTGGTAGTTTTATTTTTTCAATAGGCATCATGGAATGTGGTGCCTGGCTCATTGAAACTGGCAAAACTCTATTATTAAGATATTAGCGGAAGGCTCGGCTTTTTTCCGCAATCCCTTGATTTCATCATATTTAGTTTCCTGAAAATATGCCAAAGATTGTTTCCAGAAGCGGACGATGGTTGACATAAATGGACACACTTATATGGATGGGCTATTATTTTGTATTTTTTTGATTGCCTACATTGTTGGCCACAATGATAAGTTCAATATCTGCTGTCTTCCTTTTTGTGACTAGATGTTTTCTGGCTTGCTGATATGTAGCATTAGTTCATCTGTTTGAAAAGAATTATTTTCCGTTCTAAAAATCATCGTCTTTCTATCAATGTAATTGAAGTTATTTGATCTTTTCATGTGTGCTTCTGATAAATAAACATACTGTGGTTTCTGTTATTGCCATATTGGAAAATACTAATGTTTTGGTAATTTTTGCTGGTTTAGTTGTTGTTTGACGCACACTGCATCCATAAATGGCCAATAACCCTCAATTCTCTGGAATACAGGTAATTTTCTACAAAAAAATCTTTGTTGTATGCAATTTCATTTCTTATGTGTACTCAAATCTAGCCTACTTGCTACTGGGTATTCATAGAGCAACAGACCTTGAATTTCTTAATATGACTTTTTTTATTTGATTTTTTGTGTGGCATATTTGCCATGGTTTTCCAATCCCATGATTTGGACACCAAAATTGTGCTCTTAATTAACAAGTTATTTTGGAAAATAACATATGCTGTGCCATAATTCAACCTTTTCATTGCATATCAATCCATCTTGCATCTAGATAAAAAAGAGAAAAGAAATGTAAGTATCCTGCTGATGGCCAAAATACAAATTGAAGACAGATGATTGCAATGACAGTAATGGTTAAATTTGCATGTTTCGAAATATACATAACAGCAACCACTCTCTTGTTTGAGAAGGTGCAGTAAATGCCCATAATTTTTCTTTGTTTGAATTTCTTTTTCCTAGACCCATTGTTGAAGGAATAATTATCCAACAAGTGTACAAGAGGTGTTTTTTGTTTTTTTTGCAAGGCATCTTAAGGTTGATATGTCTAATGGTCATGCCAATTTAAGGGTTTGTTTATGGTATGCATGGAGGCTTTCTTCACTTTGTCGATATGTTCTTGTAAAATTCCTGATGGAGAATATTTGATATTTTTTTTGTCATGATTAATGCTGTCATACAAAGTGTTTTTACGTTTTTATGTTTGAAAGATAGTATTGAAGAGCCACAATGCTACTTTGTGTGTTTAGACACGGCACTTAATTTTTTTATTTGACATATCATCACATAAAATGGACCGAGTAACTTGAAAGCAACCCGCCACCTACCTAGCATCAGAATCATCGAGTTGTCATGCAATTGCGGCATTTATCATCAGCATGCTAAAACACCATAGAAATCTATGTTATGATGAAAAGAAGTGTAACAAAATTATATGTTATGGTAGAAAATTAAATGTTAGCGATTTTGTTCTCATCTAGTGAAAAATTTTCTTTTCTAAAAGGAAACAAAAAGAAGAGAGTTGGTGGATATTAGATAAATGATAATTTCCTTATTCCTTTTTTTCTCAACTACATCAATTATTCAGTTGTCTTCAAGGTTCTCTATCTTGTAGTTCATGCCGTTTGCCTTGAAGCTTATGGCTATTTTCATTAGAAGACAAAAAATACTCGTGAATTTGCCACTTGTTTCCCAAACTGGTTATGCTGGCAATTTTCCTTTATCTTTTGCTTATTGTGCTCTTTTTTGATTCAAAAGCCTCTTCAGCCTCCTCTGGTTGGCCCAATGGATCCTCCTCGAAATTTGTTTCCACCACCACCGATGCCTGTTCAAGTAACGTTTCTCACCTGTTAAAATTTATAGATCACCATTCCAATTACTTCAAATAGATCTGGAGAAATCTTTTTCAATCAATTGTTGCTGCAGTTCCGACCCATTGTTCCAGTGCAGCCACAACAATTCATTCCTGTGAGTTCTCCACACTTTCAGCCTGTTGGCCGGGGTGTCACTGTGATGAATGCGGGATTGCCTCCTCAACCCCCACAACCTCAATTTCCTCATCCAATGCAGCAGTTACCAGCTATACCTAACCAGCCAAGCCGTGGTCCTCCTCCACCACCACCACCACAGGCAATTCTATTGCCAAATGCTCAGCCAAACAGGCATGTCATGTCTGGATCTCCACTGCCTCCACATAGTGTTCAAACTCCAAACAACTATATGCCTGGTTTAGGTGGCTTGGGAGTGCCTCTATCTTCATCGTATACTGTAAGATATTGGGAGTTCCCCCATAGTTGATTTTTACGAGTTTGATTGGTATCTCAAGTGTTCAATTTATAGAATCTGATTTTTGCAGTTTGCACCATCTTCACATGGTCAACCACCCGTAACCTTTAACGCTGTATCTCAATATCAGCCTATGCCTCAAATGCATGCACCGTCTATTCCCTCTGGAGGACAGCCAGCATTACCATCCATGAACCAGAACACTGCACTTGTTTTGCCTATACAGCACAATGGTGAACAGTCTTCAATTACCGCTGCCAATGTTCTGGTTGGAAGATCCCTCTCATATTCCTGTCTTCTTATGTCATTTCTCTTCATTAACTTTTCTCCTTTTCAATCTGAACATACCTTTATATGTCTTTTTTCTGGTATCGGCATTGCATAAATTTTCAGGCAACTGGTATCCAACCTAGGCCGACTGAAGAAGCCTTGACAGAGTGGAAAGAACATACATCTGCTAATGGAAGGAGGTATGTCGTTCCTAGTGGGGCAGGTGATTGTTGGTGCACAATACAACACTGCCAGATTAGTTTTGGTTGTGTTTATTTATTTTTTATATGTGGGCAGTGAGCACTCTACCCCAACTTCATTTGATTAAGAATCAGTTCTTGTGATAATGCATTGCTGTTATCAGTTCTTCTCAATGTTCAATTGATGTTGTATTTACATATTTGTTTGATGTATCTCTTTGCCTGATATCCAGGTTTTATTACAACAAGAGGACAAAGCAATCTAGTTGGGAGAAGCCTTTAGAGTTAATGACACCAATTGAGGTGAGTTCATGTTACTGGTGCTGTTAGCCTCTTGAATTATTTACAATCTGTAGCTTTATGGCTTAAAAACTTTGTGGAACTGTTTGTATATGCATACCTCCATGTTTTAGTACAATTTTGTTGGGATTTAATATGACAGTTTCTTGTTATATGGATCTTCTCCAATTGCAAGCTGATCACTTGGTACATTTTATACAAGATTGGTAAATGAAACCTGCCACGCTAGCTCGCCATTAAGGTTGGATTTTTTTCTCAAGCAGGCAACCATGTACTTTTGACCTTTTGTATCTGTTGTTTTGTTGTATAAAATCGGTAAACTGGCCTTGAAAGATATGGCCCCACGATTGACAAATTGCTAGGGGTGTTTTAACCATTCTTACCATCACCCAGCCAATTCTTCTTTGTAATTAACTTTTCTTCTCGTGCTGCTTTTCTTCTTACATCTTCACCTTTGCTTTTTGAACTTCTTTTGCTTAACTTAATTATGTCTAACATTTGAAAGTAAAAGGAAAGATACTACCTTAATCTTTTGTCTGGAAATGTTTTTTCAAGTAAATGTCTCTCTCTCTCTCTCTCGCGCGCGCGCCTTGCCTGCTTGCCCAGTTTCTCTTTTTGATCATTTGGATTATGCTTGCAAAATGAATACTTTTTGAATGCTTTTCTGGTACTGATCGGCTATGCCTGGTACTCAGGCTATCAGTATAGCACATGCTAGAGTGTGAAGAATATCTCAATCTTTCATTTTTGTATAGCTCAGTAAATATCCTTTGCAAAAATTGTAAATTTTGTGTTTATGATTTATTCTAAGATGCTTATTTACTATTTAATTCTTATTAAATTACCACTTACATACTCTCAAGGTACTTTTGTGATAAGTAAGGTATCGTGAAATTTGTCCCTTGTTGACATCTGTTCTCAATAGGGTTGAATGCTATATGAACTCCCTTTTGATTTCTATATGAACTCCCTTTTGATTTCTTGTAATATTAAAAAAATACCTTGTTATGACTCCCGTAGCTTTAAAGCTGCTGACAGGTACAAGCTGTGCTACTCTATGAGGGGTAGGATATGATTTGGGTCC
>Ga0325410_1007593_pt1 | contig 11834 bp, 5 predicted proteins | sample PopdelMetagenome_16_FD_206182 | JGI IMG/M metagenome (GOLD analysis project Ga0325410, IMG submission 206182) | Populus deltoides microbial communities from Bellville, Georgia, United States - Xylem-PdIQD-R3 | ecosystem: Host-associated > Plants > Phyllosphere > Stem > Wood/Secondary xylem... | reverse complement strand
GCGTAAAATGCAACTTCATTGTACAGCATTCGGCAAACAAAAAACAGCACTGATTTGTCATGCGAAAAGGCAATCGCAAAGCTTCCCTAACATTTAAGAAGTCGACACGAAAAAGATTTACAGTGAAGCGAACATAGCTTGTCTGTATGAACGTAGAAACTTCCATTGTGTGCAATAAAAAAAAAAAAAAAAAAAAGAGAGGATAGGAGCTGGGAGACCATTCTTCTAAAGTGAAGGTTGAAACTACAGTAGAGGAAAGGAGGATAGAATCAAAAGGTTTGCTTAAGAATAATGACAGATGCTTGCATGGCGCGCAACCCTAATGTAAGGAAAGTTGTGTAATCATTATTCCTGCAGACAAGCCATTGCGTGAGCACCCGCTTTATGAGGGATACGATTGGAATACAAAGGAGCTAACTTTAAGGGATTAAAAAGCAGTAAAGGGATTCTAAATGCAATGGTGTGCTGAAGATATCATGTTTGGAAATGTGATTTAATTTGTGTTTTTAAAATTTTTAATTTTTTTAAAATAATTTGATATTATTTTAATTTTTTAATTTTTTTAATATGCTGATATTAAAAATAATTTTAAAAAAATAAAAAATATTATCTTAATGCATTTCTAATTAAAAAACACTTTAAATTACAACCGTTATCATAATTTCAAATAATACATAATAGAAAAGGGTAAGTATGATGTTTAAATGCATGCCATTTGGGATAAAAATAAAAGAGGAATGACTTTTGCTTCTCGTTATCACTTCAAGTTTTATAAACTTTAAAATTACTTGAAATTTACATGCTCATTAACTTCAGGATTTATAGAATTAGTCGAGATACGCGCAAGCTGATCCAGATAGCCATGTTAATAAAAAAAAATGACTTAGAAAATACATGTCCAAGATGTACAACTCGTTTGGTATTATGGTGATGGTTGTTTTTCAAAGTGTTTTTTTTATTTATAAATATATTAAAATAATATTTTTTTAAAGAAATTAATTTTTACATCAACACGTCAGAACAAACTGAAAACACTAAAAAAAATTAATTTAAAATAAAAAAATTATAAAAATTATATTTTTTGAAACAATTCAGTATTTATCATCATAAAAAAGGGTAAAAAAACTGGTGGGGAAAAGGCATGAAATGATGGTGGAAAGCCAGCTCCCGAACATCCTCTCAGCAACAAAATCCAAGGCAGAAAAAGGAATGCTCATCGAATGGATGAAAAATATATCGAAAAGGAGGGATGTCATTATAACAAAATCACAAAAAACGTGAAAGAATCCCATGACAGTTACGAATGCAACACAACAGCCAACATCCCATTGTATGAACAACATGTATATCCAGACGCACAATATATACATATAGATGACATTCTAAGCAATTTTTTTACAGGGGGAGGCTGCGAAATAAATATGCCCGTCGAAAAGGTGCAAGGACGATGAATTGATTGGAACTGGTAAAATGAAAATTGTTTTTTAATGGGCGCACTAAACAGGAATTCACAAGCATGTTGAATATCTTTGGAGTCAGCCAACAACCCCAAAACTTGAACAAATAAAGAAACATTGTAGAGTAAGCCAACAAATTGATCACAATTCCAAGAAGCAGGTAGAATGACGTAGTTTTCTGAGCATGAATGAGGCCAGTTACCGTGGACTGTTTGAGAATGTGGTTGTAATTATTTTTTATTTAAAAATATATTAAAATAATATTTTTTATTTTTTAAAAATTATTTTTAATATCGTATCAAAATGATATAAAAATATTAAAAAATATTAATTTAAAATAAAAAAACAAATCCGAGATAAAGCAATGATTACGTTTATTTTGTCCAAACAAAAGCAATTTGTCCTTTCAACTTGTTTTGTCAAAAGGAAAAATAAAGAAAAGAACTGGGGTTTTAAAATATTCGGGAGCATGATGGCAACCAACTTAGAAACAAAATTACATTTGTCTGCAATGAAGTCAAGGAGTGTTGTTTATTGCTAGGCATGGACGACGCATTCAAACTTTAAGGTGAATTCTGGTTGTCTGACTGATAATCCTCTCTATATTCGTGCTGGTTTGAGTCGCACTAACGTGGCTAGACAGTTAAAAAAAAAAAAGAAACAGAAACCTTCTGGTTTTACAAGAAAAAAACAGGAATCCGGGTCTTGTACCGGACCGGATTTTAAAATTATAGCTAGAATATTTAAAAGTATAATTTGTATTCTACTTTCAGGTTAATAGTGTGGTTGCGAGTGCTTTTTAAATAATTTTTCGTGTCAAAATGCATGTCAATGATGTTTTTTCATTTTTTAAAAATCATTTTTGACATCAGCACATCAAAATGATCCAAAATATACAAACCATATTAAATTTTAACCAAAAAAAATTCAAATTTTTTGGAAACGCGAGTTGAATCGCGTTCCCAAACGCTTCTTAAATCACAAAACCCTAGAAAAATGTAAGAGACGCAAGAGCTACACAAACATGAATGGTAAACAATACACCGAAATGCATAGGCATAAAAAAAAATTGTATCATATTTTTTTCATATTATAAAAAAAAACTAATTCAACTTGGTGGAATCCATAACCTGAGTTGCGAGTTTTGTGGTTTGACCAGGATGAACATGACCTACTTCTTCTTTTTTATTTGATGATTTTTCTTTAGACTTAGTGAATAAGGTCACGTGGAGACATCTCCCATAAAATTTAATTTAAAACACAAGCTAAGTAGATAATAAAATCATGATTTTTTAAGTTTGAACTATTATATCAAGTTTAATGACTATGCTTGAAAGTTTCAAACAATCTAAATATTATTTTTTACATTCTAAAAAAATTAAATTCAACCCGCAGTGAAGGCGCAGGTGATAAACTAGTTACTCTCTCTAGAAGAAGCGGAGAACATTATGGTGTTTCATTATTATACAAACAGTAAAACTTTTTATTTTTTAAAAAAATTAAACTTTTTTCTTTTTTTTAAATAAATATACCTTTTATATCTTATTCTTCTAAATTTATTATTCAATATTTTATTGATTTTGAATTGATCATTATAATTTATTTTGTTTTTTATGAGATTATCGTAATTTTAAACAAACACTCTGATATTTAGTTAATACTCAATTTTTGCAAGCATCTATTTTTGTTATCATATTATTAAATAAAAAGATTTTCAAAAAAACAAAATTTTTAAATTAAGTGTAGTCCATGATCTAGGTTGCAAGTTTTGCGAGTTAATCCATAAAACTTGGATCAATCCAATATGTTATTGTTTCAATATTAAAAAAACAATTATGTCATCTTGATTTTTCTTTAAAGCCAGACCATGCTTTTGCCGATCATCTAGGTGCCTTTAAACCTACTAGATCAACTGGGTCATGTAGAGTCAACTCACATGTGGGTTAATTTTAAATTCGAGCTAGGCAAGGAGTCGAGGTGGAAGGCTTTAATTTAGTTGGTTCTGATTTAATAACAATATCAAATAGTTTTATTTTTAAAAAATCTCATCTTTTAAATTTTTTTCTTTCGATTAAATCTTTTTTGCCTTTTTTTTATATTAATTTTATCTTTCAATATTTAGTTGATTTTGAATTGATCTTTATAATTTATTTTGATTTGTTTTTTATGAGGTCATTGTAATCTTAAAATTAAGTAAAAAATACTTTAAAACAAAAAAGTTACTAAACTCGAAAAAATCCATGTTCTAATGTGTTGTAGTCTCAATATTAAAAGAAATATCATTTTTTAAGTCAATCCATACTTTTTACAAAGTCATTCGGGTTATTTCTAGATCAATGAATTTAACTAAATCACGTATGTCGGACGTGTGTGGCGTCACGGCGATCGTCCTCCACACTCATGTGTGTGTATCTATCTGGCAAATATGGAGAAATAAGGAATTCTTGTCTTTTATCAGTGAAAAAATGAAATGAGAGTCGCCATCTAGTATTTTGGTTACTAGAAATCCTAATTGGTCTCAGAGATCAAATACGGAGACTGGTTGCGTAAAAGGAAGGTATTAGCACCCCAAATACGCCCTACCTAAGGTAAGTTGTATTGTTTTATTGTCTGATATATGTTACGGTTGTATCATATTTCTAATTGTTGGTCTGTCTATGATTTAAGAAAAGTCCCATTCTATAAGAAGATCATTATCTTATCGGGATAAAATTTAACCATCCTAATGTCAACAAAAAAACTACCTTTTTAATATCGGGAATACATTTTAAGTATAAATTCATAATCCCTGATATTTAAAAGAAAAAAAATATTTTTTTGGATTTTTTTGAAATATTGGCCAAGTTCTTGTGACTTTAATAAATTGGTTATTAAAGCCAAAATGCATGCTAAAATATTTTTTTTTGAAGTTTTCTTTGTTGTATGAAAATATGATGTAATTTTTTTCTTTAAGAGACTTTGTCGTATGTATGAAAACAAAAACATTTTTTTTTCAAGGTTTCGATGAAAATCATGTATTTTAATACTGGATTTGTATTTTTATGATATAAAAACACAAACCAATATTAAGCAAAAAATTAGTAAAAAAAAAAATACACGGGGAAATCACAAATTTTTCTTAAAATATTTTTTTGAATTTTTTTTGACTGGATCGAACCCGACCAACTCATTTTGGGCTGGATAATGAATTAATTCACTCTTCACTGTTCACGCAGAATAGTAAGAGCGACCAGAGAAGAAGCAAGAGAAGGAAACTGACCAGGCAGCGCTGGTGGCTCGAAGTGCTGGTCGCGGTAAACGGCTATGGTGGCAGACGGTGGTTATTCTTCTTCTTCTCTCCTCTGCTTCGCTGCTTTTTCTTCCTCGGTTTTTCATTCGTTCTGTCAGCAATATTCTTCCCTCTTTGTGGTGGTCTCGGGCGGTGCAGCTGGTGAAGACCAAGAGGAAGAATGGTGCGACGACCGGTGGTTCCAAACAGCGAAGAGAGAGAGGCCGGAGAGAAAGGTTACTGTTCTCCTCTCCTCCTCTGTTATCTGTTTTTTTCGTTCCCTGTATTCTGTTCTTTTCCCTTTCTTCTCTCGCCAACTCCAATCTTTCACTCTCTCTCCCTCTGGTTCTGCCAGCGGTTGCTCCCGGTGCTGCTGGTGGCCGTGGAGAGGAAGAAACAACGGTGGTTCCCAGGGGATGAGGACGGTCTTCTTCTTCTATGTGCAGAGACTGTAGTCTCTATTTTTCCCTCCCCACGTCTGCTTTCGCTTTCTCTTTTTTTTTTTTTGTTTCTGTAGCTTGCTTCCTTTTTTTCTCCAAAAAATTCCTCATCCCTCTTTTTATCTTTCTTTTTTCCCAAAAATCACCCCCCCTCCCCCCTATTTTTTGTTTCCCCCCCTGTATTTATAGGCATTTGGGGGGGGAGGTTCACCATACCTTGTCCAAGTGCAGGGCATGGTGGCGTAGGATGGCTCATGTGCAACCGTTGCAAGGCACCTTCATCATGGTGGTAGGGCATGCGGGTATAGGTGGTGTTAGTGGGTGGTCAAGTCGGGAGGAAGAGTGAAACCGGGAAAAATGATTTAAAATCTTCTTCTTCCCTACCTCTGCATGCGCAGGGAAGAAGGAGAACAGTGCCGTTTAAAACGACATTGTTTCAGTATTTTGTTTTTTTTTTTTTGGTTTTTTAAGAAAAGAAAATGTAATTTGGAAGAACCTAAAAATGGGTTATGACAACGTCAAGAAAATTTTATAGAGTTTAATTTAAAACTAGGAATAGGTAATAAATTATTCAAGTTATCTTTGGACCAATCAATATAACTAGGTCATGTCAAGGCAATTCTCACAGAGTTTAATTTTAAAATAAGGTTATGTAATGAGTTAGGTTTGGAGAATTTAAAATTGACCAGCTAAATTGAGTTTAATAAAAATATCAAATAACCCTTAGGCTTGAACATTTCCCTTTTAGGTTCAAACAAATTTTCATTTAAAAATTCAATAAAAATAAAGACATAAAACAAATTATTAAAAAGTTGCGTTAAATTATTCAATTCGTTAAGAATTATTTATTATACCGAATGCTACTTAGGATTTATAGTTGAATAATGTTATACAACAAGAACCAAAGTTAATAAATTTAATATAAATAGACGTAACGCGATTAATGATAAGATTTGTAATATCATGTAACTTTTAAATCATTTATTTTATAATAAGATATACATATAAAATTTGTTAAAATTCATTTATTATTCATCTTTATGATTTATAGTTATACAGTCAATCCATACATGGTTCTGATTTTTTTTTCTGATCACTTAAAAATCTAAATATTAAAAACTAGTTATGAATAAATATTTTGGTCTTGTTTGTTTGCCAGATTTTTTTTTGAAAAATGGTTTCTATAAAATATAAATTTATAAAAAATAAATTATTTTTTTATATTTAACAGTATCATAAAAAAGAAATTGAAAAATACTTTACAGTGTTTGGTTATGTCATGAAAAATAAGTTAGAAAATTACTTATTAATATATTCTTTTTTAAGTTTATTTAAAATATATAAAACATTAAATGTTACTATTTAATCACTTACAATAAAAAAATAAATATAAAAGTGTAACAATAGAAAAAAATAATTTATCATATCATAAAATTTTAAATAGTTTATTTTATAAAATATAACATATACATATAATATTATAGACATATAAACTTGTTAAATATTTTTTAAGTGAATTTTTTTAATATTTTATCTTCATTTTTAAAACCAAAAAAAAAATTAATATTGAAAAAGCCAAATTAGTTAATGATATTAAGTGAAAGTTAAATATTTGAGTTTTTTGATATAAGATTTTGTATCAAGAATAAATAGATACAAAAATATTTTAAAATGATAACCATCATAACCATAATTCACAAAATCAAATTTACAAGGTTTTCAAAATAAAGTACTCGAGACAATCTCTCGCCCAAATTATAGAGCAAAATGCAACTCTATAACAAAAAAAATTGATTAACCCATAGATTATTATACAAAATTTTATTATAATAAGTGATGAGGTTATAAAAATCACAGGAAATATTCTAGGATGAATTATTCCTAGAAATTCTCATACATCATTTATGGTGAATTCAATTACCTTTACTTCAAGACCACATAGGCTTCTCCTTGGAAAAATCTCTCTCTCGGGGGATATAAAACTCTTCTGAAATAAATACTTGCACAAAATCCCCTATGGGTGTTGATAGGAGACCCTCCGAAAATCAAGTCAGTACCAAGAATATTGGTGTAAAGAACGACATTAATGGAGATATTAAAAAGCTTTTATGAATATATAGAAAAGGTTGGAGAAGAATGTCTACATGTAAGAAGAAGAAGCTGAGAGAGTCTTTTCCTCCTCTTTTTTCCTTCTTTTATATCACCTGATTTTTACTATCTCATGCAATGTAGGAGGGATAGAAAAGTAATCTTGTATGATTAAAATAATATTGTCTTACTGGTCGTACCATCACTTCTAATTAATGTAAGCATAGACTGCTTGTTTGTATTTAATGAGATTATGATGAACATCATAATTATTAATCCAGGCTAAGGGTATGAGAGGCTCAGTATAGAGTGACCCTTCAATTACACACCTAATCCGAGGGATGTTGGGCTCAATTCACGCTCGGAGTCCAGGAGAAAACAGGTCCAGCTCGCAATTGCACCTAAGAATGATCATAGACAGTCGTGTCACTGCTTAACAGGGGGTTGGGCATGGACATGCCCTTACCAAACACGGGGTTAGGCGCGAATGCGTCCAGGCCTAACATAAAGTTGGGCGTGAGGGCGACCCTGGCTCAACAGGGGGTCGGGCGCGGTCGCGTCCAGACCCAACGTAGGGTTGGACGCGTCGAGGCCCAATATGGAGTTGGGCGCGAGGGCATCCCTGACCAGCAAGAGTTGGGCGCGGTCGTGCCCTCCACTAACAGGGGGTCAGGCGTGGACGTGTCTAGGCTCAACAGGGGATCGAGCGCGGTCGCGTCCAGACCCAACGTGGGGTCGGACGCGTCGAGGCCCAACATGGAGTTGGGCGCGGGGGTGTCCTTGACCAACAGGAGCTGGGTGCAGACGTGCCCCTCACCCAATAAGAGGGTTAGGCACAGTCAACCCCCTCCTTAACTTAGAGTTGGATGCCGAAAAAAATATAATTTTATCTTGGATTATGACTTTTGTGTGTTGTTTTTTAACTGGGGTCTATTTGTAAAAACCATGACCAATCAATAAGCAATAAAAACCATAACAAATATAAATTTGATCTATAAAGTTGAAATTAAAGAAATAAAACCCTAAAAACAGCAGAAATATATAGAGAAAATAATTACCTATGGTTTAATTTTGCTATGGTAAAAGTTATTTTTATTTGAAAGAGGTAACTGCTGATGTTTAATCGTAAGCAGTGAAGAAGAGTGTATTCTATTGTTAATAGCAGGAGAAAATTTTTCCAGCAAATATATATATATATATATATATATATATTTTTTTTTTTAAAAATAAAAAATTAACCTTTTATAATTCATCAAAGTGGTTTCTAAAAAAATATTTTTCAGAGGACATTCAATTTCCTTGTATTCTACGACACACCTCCTCCTTGGTCCAGTCTTATCATATACTTTGGTTGATTGTTTTACGATTTGAAGACGTACCGATACAATGTATTTCTAATTTGTTCACTTCACTTCTTCAAACCTACGACTCAAAATGTGGTGGTGTACTTGCCATTTCTAAGTATCTTACAAAGTGACTAAGCATTTATTTGGCGTTGTGTTCGAAGAGGGTATTTGGTTCTGTGGTTGAATCTGATTTTCATCAAATTTCAAATTTTTTTTTTTTACTAAAATTGAGTATGGTTTGTATTTTTTGGATCGTTTTAATGTGCTGATGTCAAAAATAATTTTTAAAAAATAAAAAAACATCATTGGCATGTATTTCGGCACGAAAAGCTATTTGAAAAGCAACCACTACCACACTGCCAAACACCCTCTAAATAGAGATTGGATAAATTTTTAAATATTTTAATATTTTGATATAAAAATATTTTTTTAATATATTTTTTTTAAAAAAATATTTAAAAAAATAATTACCGGCCATTCCTCTTTGGTATACTCTGGTGCGTGCATATGGCTCTCTCTCTGGCCTCTACTACTCGTGTGGTGTGAGCAGTAAAACTTGAGTACAGAAGAAAGAATATTAATGACAGTTACGTTCTCTCCAGCCGGGAACTAAAAGGTCACCCTATTCAATGTGGCAATCTCCAAACCTCTCTTATAATCCTCACAAGTAACCATCCGCCACGTCGTGGAAGTTACAAAAAGGCTATGACCTGGCTACATGTTACTGGCTACTTGCAGGATGTATGCTCAATTAGCTTCCAACTCTCCCTAGTCCCATCCATCATCAACAAGACTTGAGAGGGGTAAAACGGTAAGATATGAGACAATTACTGTAGAGGAGAGGAGGCCAGGGCGGGGACCAGAATCCAGGTCACGTGAGGTGCATCACGTCTGCTAATCATTACAATCTTCCCTCTCTCTATAGCAGAATTGCACCACACCATTGTTGATTTCACAACAGAACAGAAAAATAAAAATAAAAAATTCCCACCCCCCTCTCTCTCTGCATTTTCCTCTCTAGCGCTCTCTCTCTCTCTCTCTCTCCCGCTCTCTCCAAAGTCCAAACAATCAATCACAAGCAGCGTTTTCTTTAAGGTTACTGTAAGCGTCTCATCTTTATATCTCATTTTGTTTTTCATTTTCAACTTGATTTTCATGCATTGCTGGTGGACTTAATTGCTCTTTCGCTCTTTGAATCAGTACTGGTATCGGATAAAAAATCTTAAGGAGGAGTGACCGGTTTGCATTTCCTTAGTGTAGGATGTAGACTAAATTCTCACTGTCTATTAATTTGTTTTCTGCTTTTGAAGGAAATCAGAACTTCAATTTTGCAGTTGTGTGTTTGTATCTTTTTTCAAAATCACTTCCTATAAATGCACACGCATTAATTATCAGGCTTCAAACTCTCTGCCCCAAAACTTCCCTGTCTCTCTTGCTTTCTTTTTTGATCAATCTTCTCTTCATTTGTTTCAAATACCCAAAAATATATAATTGACAGATCATGATTTTATACGCACATATTTGCTTCACAAGATTTGCATGATTATATATTTTTCCTTTTCTTTAATTATGTTCATGTTGATGAACTGAAAAGATGTTGGCTAGTATTAACTTGTGATGTTGAAACGGTTTCTGTAAATGCAGAAGATCACTAAGATGGAGCTGGTTGATGTTGCAGTAATATCTGTGAGTTGTTCTCTTTTTCCCGCACTCACCAATTACTGTTACTACTATATTTCTCTCCCAAATCACACGTGCTGTTTTATCTGTCAACTCCATTGAAGTCTAAAGTTTTCAAATCAAAGGTTCATTAATTCAGAGTATATTTTGCAGTGTGATTCAGGTATTTTTTTAAATAATTTTTTATGTTAAAATATATATTAATAATATTTTTTATTTTTTAAAAATTATTTTTTATATCAGCATATCAAAATGATCTAAAACGTACAAATCATATTAAATTTTAATAAAAAAAATTTAAATTTTTAAGAATATGATTGAATCGCGTTATCAAACACTTTTTCAATCACACGGCCTACGAAGTACCCAAAAAATAACTAACAAAACAAAAAAAGGAAAAAGAAGTCCCCTGTAGTGTGTTTTGCAAATCAATCCCCACTTTACAATTTACAAATCCTTCGTGCCCAAGTAAAATTATGATTACAAAAACCACAGAATTATTGTGCTATGTAACAGTACATATTCAATTCACTATATATCACACACAGAGGGGCTTGTGCGCACAGTAATTGGAAAAAAGAAGAAGAGAAGGGGCAATACTTAACAGTGAGATTTGGTTATGGTGTGAGTAGTAATTATGATATGCGATGAAAATTGTTGAAGAAGAGAAGGGGCAATACTTGACGTGAGATTTGGTTGTGAAAATGAAAACGCAGGAAATGATGGGGTGCATAAACAGAAGGCAGAAACAGAACCCCGAGGACGCCGCTAAAAGGACTTTTTTAGGCGGACAATTCCTGCACCACCCAGTAAATACCAGCACTACAACGCCGCCACCATTTGGTAACGTACAGACAGACGCCCTTCTATAAGAAAGAAATTCTCTCTTTACCTCTGTAATTAACCTGGCTCTTGTTTTATCTCTCCTTTCTTTTGATTTTTTTTCCAGGGTGTTTATAAATTATTATTATTATTATTATTATTATTATTATTAAAATAATATATATTTTTTATTTTTTAAAATTTATTTTTAATATCAATATATAAAAAAATCTAAATTTTAACCAACATCCGTGTAGCTATGTCTTTTTTAACGTACGTACTCCTACTAGCTATGTCTTTTTTAACGTTAAATATTTGTGATTAACTCCACAAAGTAATTATGAAGACCCAGCTTTTTTAACGGAAAATAAGGATTCCTCTGACCATTCTTTGTTTTCCGTGTTTAATTATGAAGACCCAGCTGAGCACATTAAAGTAAGCTCTCTCTATGAACTTGATCACTCAAAGTTGCCTCATAAATCCCCTGATCAACTCCACAAAATCCGGGTTGTCATGGTATTTATTATCAACATTCTTTAAAACCCCACTCCAATTCCCCCTTTTTTGTCTTAAATATTTATTAATTAACCGGTTAAACTTTTACTAATTATTTCAGGTGAATGAAAAGACCAGAATGAGAGTTTCTCTGAGGTTTCCAAGCATCTATTCTCTAAGATCTTACTTCAATGAGACTGAACATACTAAAAAGAAAGACTTGAGGGAGAAATTGCCA
>Ga0325410_1007590_pt1 | contig 11838 bp, 3 predicted proteins | sample PopdelMetagenome_16_FD_206182 | JGI IMG/M metagenome (GOLD analysis project Ga0325410, IMG submission 206182) | Populus deltoides microbial communities from Bellville, Georgia, United States - Xylem-PdIQD-R3 | ecosystem: Host-associated > Plants > Phyllosphere > Stem > Wood/Secondary xylem... | reverse complement strand
CTGAACCTTTGAGTTACTTAATTAACTAGGGTGGTTAACTTTGAACTTTTCTCATCGAATTCATTGGTTATCTAACTTTGACCGCATCTTTGCATTAGCGCCGGTTTGGCACCCAAAAAAATACTTAGACGACTACGATAATTTTTTAAAGAAACAAGAAAAACTTCACACTTTATTCGTAAATTTGACCGGATCTAATAAGAACAGGTAGCTTAATAATTTGATTTAAATTATAGATAATTATAATATATGAACCATAAAAAAAAACATTTGGTATTAATTAAGTAAAACAAATGAGCCATTAATATTATATATGGAACAAGACAAAAAAAAAAAGATCATTGGAAACTCACTATCATTTTATTAGGAATATTATTTCACAAAAAAAATTTGTTGAGACAGTTTAAACCTGATTGTAAAAATCTAGACGATTATTGAGACAATTTAAACTCGACTGTAAAAATTTGGACGATGATATCTAAAAACGCCGTATGAGTCGCCAAATCAATGTCTTATAAAATCAAATTGAACAAAACAAGTGAGCATTGGTCTATATTCAACCACTCAATTCTACTTAATTCAAGAATAAAATTTATTTTAAAAAATAAATTTAATAAAGAACAACAAATAAAAAGACTAAAGGTAATCCAATTAAATAAGAAAAATGATAAAACTAATGTCATATAAAGCATGAAAAAAAAAACATAGTTCACTCTCAAATTAAATAAATATTAGACAATGAAATTGAAAAAATATTAATTTAAAAAATAAAAAACCAAAGTAATCTTGGGTAAACCTCATGAAGTTGGGTTAATTTTTAAAGTTTGCAATCTATGAAATCTTAGACACGAGTTTAACTAAAAAGCTTACATCCTAACAAATATTATGTTAAAGAATGAAATCAGATAAAAATAGCAATCTTGAGAGTTTTGCAAAGCAAAAAAAAAAAAACAACAATTAAAAGAATAAGGATAAAATATATTAGAAAAAAAAAATTAAGGAGAGTGAAATAAAAAAATACAAGTCTAAAAATTATCTTAGATTACAAAAAATATAAATTAAAAGATAGGGAACGAATTTGAGAAAGCAAAAAATTAAATGAGAATAGAATCAAAACAAAAATCTAATTCAATAAATTATCTTTTAAAAAATCATAATGAAAAGAACAAGAACTAAATAAAAAAAAAAAGTTGAGGAATTAAATAAAAAAAAAGTTTTGGGATTGATTTGAAAAATCAAGAGTTAGGTGCAAACACTAAGAAAAAAAAAAAGAAAGAAGAAAAAAAAAATTGACTATCATCACCAAATCAAAGTTCTTCTCTGTGCATACGCAACGTATCCATGCAATCGCAACATATCCATGCAAAAGACATTGAGATTAAGCTAACAAAACCTCACAATGATCTTTTTGGCTATTGAAATCAGTTGCAAACGTGTTAAGCACGCATCAATAAATTTATTTATTTTTATTAAAAAATCAAATTATTTCTAGTCCAACAAAATACTAATAAAAAAAACTAGTTGCACAATAACTAAATATCCTCGAACCCTAGAATTTAAAAAAAAAACTCTAAAAACAACTAGACAAGCCTACATTCTTAGTTAACATTGTTAGTTAACTCTAAAGACAACTAAATAAAGTAGAATTATTTCTCTTTTAACCGTGCTTATAAAAAATTAAAAGATATAAGAAGCCTACATTGTTAGTTAATTTTTTTTCATAATCTCAAGGGATAATATAATTATTTTACTGTGGATAATCAAATGAAAAGATAAAAAGTACTTCTTTATAGCAGACAAATTACTTTTTTCTTTTAAAAGCATCGATATAATATTAGTATACAAAAAGGAAATTAAAAACCCGTCCTGTCTCTCATCAATTTTAAAAAGTCAAAATGATATATTACAAGATTATTTTATCCTCAATTATTAGACTATTTTTTTTATTAATAAAAATATCTGGATTAATTTGTATGTATCTTAATTAATTTTATAAGCTCTAAAATTAATAACTATGTAAACTTTTAGTAGCCTTAAGATGTATAGAATTCAAACTGATGATATTTAGAAAATAAACCTAAAATCTAACTAATTAAGCTGTATTTTTTAAAAATTACCCTTTTCTTTTAATGGCCAGATAATGAGTTTATTGTTTTTGTTGATAATGCAATGTGTAATTCAACATCTTTTTTTTGTTTTTTTTTTAAATATATAATTTTTAATTTCTAAAGTTACCATCCACTGATTTTATGAAGGAAAAAGGACTCCAATGAGGCATTTCAAATATTAGCATGATGTTTACAAGTTTAGCTTCTTCTTCTTCTTCTTTTTTTATTGATGATTAATCTTTTTTTTTTAAAAAAAAAACTTAAGGACGATTAATCTCTAAAATTTGAGAATGTTTATTAAAGCTACAGTTATAAAACTGCTCCAAGACCGTTTCTGAGCAAGAGCGTGTTTGATAGTGTGGTTGCGGGTGCTTTTCAAATAACTTTTCGTGCCAAAATATATGCCAATGATTTTTTTTATTTTTTAAAAATTATTTTTGACATCAGCACATCAAAACGATCCAAAACATACAAATTATATTCAATTTTAATGAAAAAAACTTTTTAAAATTTTTAAAAACACAATCACAACCACGTTCCCAAACATAATCTAATTCAACTCCCAGGTGAGAGAGTTGACTGGGGTCTATTACTGAAAGAGTGGAGAATGTCATGGCGCGAAAGCAGATATTGTCTGGTATTCCCTTGTTCCTTGTATTGTTTATGTTCTTCATTTCTTGTCCAGCAGAAACGGAAATTGAATCAATTGGTTATTAAAAGTATTTTTTAAAAAATATATATAAAGTTGTTTTTTAAAAAATTTTAATATTAAAATTATTTAAAAATATTAATTTAATATGTTTTTCAAGATAAATATATTTTTAACACTTATAAACACAATTTTAAATATAAAACACCCCTTAAAAACTTAAGGCCCCGTTTGTTTGCTGGAAAATAGTTTTTTTTTTTAAGTGAATTTCGGGAAAGTGAATTATTTTCTGATGTTTGGTAGTGTAATGAAAAATAAGTTGGAAAACACTTTTTAGTGTTTGGTCATGTTATTGAAAATGAGCTGGAAGATAACTTATTAATGTTTTATTTTTCTCAAGTTTATTAAAATAATGAGGAACAAATCTTAGAAATTAAAAAGTTGAATGAGAATAAAATTGAAAAAAATATAATTTCTTGAATTATCTCAAATAAAATAAATAATAATCAAAATAATAGAAATCAAATCTAAAAAATAAAATTAAAATGAAAGATGAAGAAATTAAAATAATAATAATTAATATTTCATAAATTATTTCAAATAAAATAAATAACAATTAAAAGAATGAGGATCAAATTTGATAAATAAAAAAATTCAATAAAAAAATGATAAGGAAAAAGCAAATAACAATTATAAAACCGAGGATCAAAGTTAATATAAAAATTAAATTTTAAGAGATGAAATTGAAAAATAAATATTCAAAACAAAATATATATAACAATAAAAAATTTGAGAATCAAATTTAATATAATCAGCAAATAATATGATATTTTTAAATTTTTTACAACTTCCGTAAAGTGTTTTCCGTCCAAATTTTTCAGGAAAATACTTTCCTGGAAACCAAACTAAATTTTTTTTAACTGAAAAATATTTTCTGTTGATCAATTTTTTTAATAATAAACAAATACATAAAAGTTTATAAAATAATTTTTCAAAAAGGATTAAATATAGTTTGTTTTCATAATTGTACCACGCTTTTCAAGTGCTACCGGAGGCTTTGGGGAAGTCAAAATAGGAGAGCACCTCATCTCGGAGTTGGCCTCCTACTTATATGCTTAGTATGGACACAGTAACTGGGACACCAGAGATGTGTCCTTTAATCCTCTCGTACCAGGTAAAGATTCTTAAAATTAATTTTTTTATTTTAATTTTTTTTAAAATCATTTTAACATAATAATATAAAAAATTAAAAATTGTTTTAATATATTTTTAAATAAAAATATTTTTAAAAACAATTGTATAAAAAACACTACCTTATATTTTTACTGCTATAACTCTAGTCAATTCTGCTACCCTTTTTTTTTATTTGAGATTTGAGATGTTGGGATTTAAAATATTTTTATTTTAAAATATATTAAATTAATATTTTTTTTTAATTTAAAAGAACGCGGTTCCGCTATGATAAAAGACTTTATGCTATGTTTATTTTTTGGAAAGTGGTTTCCTGGAAACCATTTTTTCAAACTTTCATGTGTTTGTTTGCTATTAGAAAAGTTGGTCAACGAAAAACACTTTCCAGTCAAAGAAAAATTTGGCTTGATTGTCAGGAAAGTGTTTTCCTGAAAAATTTGAATGGAAAACACTTTCTGAAAGTTATGAAAAATTTAGAAATATCATATTATTTGCTGATTATATCAAATTTGGTCCTCAAACTTTTGATTGCTATATATATATTGTTTTGAATATTTATTTTTCAATTTCATCTCTTAAAATTTAATTTTTATATTAACTTTGATCCTCATTTTTATAATTGTTATTTGCTTTTTTTTTAATCATTTTTTATTGAAATTTTTTATTTATCAAATTTGATTTTTATTCTTTTGATTGTTATTTATTTTATTTGAAATAATTTATGAAATGTTAATTATTATTATTTTAATTTCTTCATCTTTTATTTTTTTTTATTTTTTAGATTTTATCTCTATTATTTTAATTATTATTTATTTTATTTGAGATAATTTATGAAATTATATATTTTTTTTCAATTTTATTCTTATTCAACTTTTTAATTTGGAAGATTTATTCCTCATTATTTTACTCATTATTTTAATAAACTTGAAAAAAATAAAATATTAATAAGTTATTTTCCAGCTTATTTTTCATAAGATAACCAAACACTAAAAATTATTTTTCAATTTAATTTTTATTATACTATTAAATATTAAAAATTAATTCACTTTTCCATAATTTAATTTATTAAAAGTTATTTAAAAAAAAACCTATAAACAAACGCAGTTAAACTCATTCTCGTTGGTTCCGCCATGATAAAAGACTTTTAGACTCATTTCCTCCTCTTTTCCTCCTTGGTTCCATGATTTCAATCAACCTAATCTGACCACAAATCACACCCCATTTCACAAAAATATTTTTTTTTTTGGGGATCTCATAGCTCTGAGCCTCTGCTCACCGGTTTTCTTTCTGCTTGAAATTTATTTTTTTTTTCTTTTTTGAAGAAGAAATGGCTACAGTCATTGGACAGGCTTTTCTGTCTGCCACACTGCAGGTAGCTCTTGAAAACTTAGCTTCACCTATCTTGAGAGAATTTGGTGCACGGATTGGCATCGACAAGGATCTCAAGAAACTAACAAGAACTCTTGCGAAAATTCAAGCTGTGCTTAATGATGCTGAGGCAAGGCAAATAAATGACATGGCAGTGAAGCTTTGGCTAAGTGAGCTCAAAGAAGTCGCTTATGATGCAGACGATGTGCTAGATGAGGTTGCAACTGAAGCTTTTCGGTTTAACCAAGAGAAAAAGGCTAGCAGCTTGATCTCTCTATCTAAAGATTTTCTCTTTAAACTTGGGTTAGCTCCTAAGATAAAGGAAATCAATGAGAGGCTAGATGAAATAGCTAAAGAAAGGGATGAGCTTGGTTTGAGAGAGGGAGCTGGAGCAACATGGATCGAAACGAGGGACAGGGAGAGGTTGCAAACTAGCTCCTTAATCGACGAATCCTGTGTTTTTGGTAGGAAGGAGGATAAGAAGGAGATTGTAAATTTGTTAGTGTCTGATGACTATTGTGGAAATGATGTTGGGGTTCTTCCCATCGTGGGCATGGGAGGCCTGGGAAAGACAACTCTTGCTCAGCTTGTGTTCAATGATGAAACTGTGGCTCGCCATTTCGATTTGAAGATGTGGGTTTGTGTCTCTGATGACTTCAATGCTCAAAGGCTGACAAAATCGATCTTGGAGTCTGTTGAAAGGAAAAGTTGTGATCTCATGGATTTGAATATCCTACAAACAAGTCTCCAGGATAGGTTGAGGGGGAAAAGGTTCTTGCTTGTGCTTGATGATGTGTGGCATGAGAAGAAAAGTGACTGGGATGTGGTTCGCCTTCCTTTCAGAGCTGGAGCATCTGGAAGTAAAATCATTGTAACTACCCGAAGTGAAAAGGTTGCATCAATCACGGGCACATTTCCACCTTTCCGTTTGGAAGGTTTATCTGAAAATGATTGCTGGTTGTTGTTCAAACAGAGGGCATTTATAGATGGGAATGAAGATGCACATCAAAACTTGGTGCCAATTGGCAAGGAAATTTTGAAGAAATGTGGAGGTTTGCCTCTGGCAGCAAAGACACTTGGAGGACTCCTACACTCGACAACTGAAGTTTATGAATGGGAAATGATCTTGAAAAGCGATCTATGGGACTTGGAAGTGGAGGAGAATGAAATTCTGCCGGCTCTGAGGCTAAGCTACAATCATCTTCCGGCACATCTGAAGCAGTGTTTCATATACTGCTCCATATTTCCAAAAGATCACAATTTTGATGAGGAGAAGCTAGTCTTGCTATGGATGGCAGAGGGTTTTGTTATTTCCAAGGGAAGGAGATGCTTGGAAGATGTTGCATCTGGCTATTTTCACGATTTATTGTTGAGGTCATTTTTTCAACGATCCAAAACCAATCCCTCGAAGTTTGTTATGCATGACTTGATTCATGACCTGGCACAGTTTGTAGCTGGGGAATCATGCTTCACATTGGATGTCAAAAAATTGCAAGACATTGGAGAAAAAGTTCGGCATTCATCTGTGTTGGTTAACAAATCGGAATCAATTCCGTTTGAGGCGTTCCGTACATCAAAAAGCTTACGAACGATGCTTTTGCTTTGCAGGGAGCCTCGTGCGAAGGTCCCTCATGATTTGATACTCTCTTTGAGATGCTTACGGTCACTAGACCTGTGTTATTCTGCTATAAAGAAGTTGCCAGATTTAATGGGAAATTTGAGGCATATCAGGTTTCTTGATCTCTCTCACACTTCCATCTGGGTGCTACCTGAATCAATTTGCAGCCTCTACAATCTGCAGACTCTGGTTCTTATCAATTGCAAGGATCTCCGTGCTTTGCCTGGAGACACAAATCATTTGGTGAATCTACGCCATCTTAATTTGACTGGATGCGGGCAGCTCATATCCATGCCTCCTGACATTGGGAAACTAACTTCTTTGCAAAGGCTACACAGAATTGTTGCTGGAAAAGAGATTGGGTGTGGAATTGGCGAGTTGAAGAACATGAACGAGCTTCGAGCAACGCTTTGTATTGATACGGTTGGAGATGTTCCTAACATCACAGAAGCAAAGGAAGCCAACTTAAAGAAGAAGCAATATATAAACGAGCTGGTGTTAAGATGGGGCAGATGTCGACCAGATGGAATTGATGATGAGTTGCTTGAATGTCTAGAACCACATACTAACCTTAGAGAATTAAGGATTGACGTGTATCCTGGTGCGAAGTTTCCAAATTGGATGGGATATTCTTCGTTATCCCACTTAGAAAAGATCGAATTCTTTCACTGTAACTACTGCAAAACCCTGCCACCTCTCGGGCAACTACCTTCTCTCAAATCTCTCTCCATATATATGATGTGTGAGGTCGAAAACATTGGCCGTGAGTTTTATGGTGAGGGAAAGATTAAGGGGTTTCCTTCCTTGGAGAAACTAAAGCTTGAAGACATGAGAAATTTGAAGGAATGGCAAGAGATTGACCATGGCGAATTTCCGAAGCTCCAGGAGCTTGCTGTTCTGAACTGCCCCAATATTTCAAGTCTTCCAAAATTTCCAGCTCTATGTGAACTGTTGCTAGACGATTGTAATGAGACAATATGGAGTTCGGTCCCACTCCTCACCTCTCTATCATCGTTGAAAATTTCAAACTTTCGGAGGACAGAAGTGTTTCCTGAAGGCCTTTTCCAGGCACTAAGTTCACTGAAAGAACTCAGGATCAAGCACTTCTATCGGCTGAGGACATTGCAAGAGGAGTTGGGCTTACATGATCTTCCTTCCCTCCAACGCTTAGAAATTTTGTTTTGTCCGAAACTAAGGTCATTTTCAGGAAAAGGGTTTCCTCTCGCTCTGCAATATCTTTCAATAAGAGCGTGCAATGATTTGAAGGATCTACCAAATGGGCTGCAAAGTCTATCATCTCTTCAAGATCTGAGCATTCTCAATTGCCCTAGACTTGTATCTTTTCCAGAAGAGAAGCTTCCGAGCTCACTCAAGAGTTTGCGAATTTCAGCATGTGCAAACCTTGAATCACTTCCTTCGGGTCTGCATGATCTCTTGAATCTTGAAAGTTTGGGTATACAATCCTGCCCAAAGATTGCATCCTTGCCTACTTTGGGGTTGCCAGCCTCACTTTCCTCATTGTCAATCTTTGATTGTGAGTTGTTAGACGAAAGGTGTCGCCAAGGTGGTGAAGATTGGCCCAAGATAGCTCATGTTGCTCAGAAGTGGATCGGAAATTATTGAATCAATGTCTTCGAATTGAGAAAAACCCGTCCTGTTAGTTTGCCTGTTCGTCTTCTTTCTCGAACATATGCTAAATTCTCAGAGTTATTGGCACTTTATTGTTCATCTTGATTTGTATAACACATGCTTATATTCCTTGCTCCTTTCCTGTGAACCATTTTAGTATTCTTAAATTAATAAAGAGTGGTTTAGATCACCAAAAATTACTCTATAATGCTCTGTAAAAGTCAAATGATGATTTTAGCATTGCTAATTTAATTTTAATACACATTTTTGTGCCTTTATCAGCTAAATTAACTTGCACCAGTAGAATTGTCCATTCATTGCTGTAGTAAAAGCAGTGACTTGAAAGAAAATTGTCAGTGGTTTTCTCTGTAATGCAGTGTATGGTTATGGTGTTTGTGACCCGTATGGTGTTGGAGTTAGAAGCAGCCCAGGTGAGTCCGAACAAGATAACAAAGCATAGAACCAGAAAGGAAGCTAATCACTGATCGTGGACTCCATGTTAGGGTAACTTCGCCCTGTTTTTGGTCTAGCCCCATTGAAGGTCTTGTCTTCTTTGGTTCATTCAAGTGTAAGGTGGCATGTAAGGTTACATGGAATCCTTCTCAAGGGAGCCAAGTCCAAGTTAGCTTAGGATGCAGGCCTCACGCCTGGTGTTCTGATCACAGATAGAGCAAGGCTTTGTACAACACAGTTTGAGGTTTCTCTTCTGCTAGCAAGTTCTGGTATTCTGATAATGAAAAATCATCGTACATGGTCATAGGACAACGGTTTTCTCGTACTTTGCCGAACTGGTATAGGTTTTAAGTTTGGACAATAGCTTGAGACACAAATCATTGTATTTATTCTTTTATCATATACTCATAGTGGATGGATCCAGTGGTTTTTCACTCTACACCTGGGCTAAAAACTTTTGAGAAGTTTAAACTATAATTTTAAAATCCGGTTCAATTTTTAAATCCGATTCAATTTCATGGATTGATCTAGAAAACACGTGATCTAAAGTCTGTCAATGCTGATTTTTAAGCTAAATTTAAAAGGATATTAACCTCATAAAAATAATTGACTGCATTGATCGAGTGACTCAGAAATTTTATAGAACAATTTCTAGATCAGATAACAACTATAGTTTAGACTATATGTATTCATTCTTCATATATAAATATGGTCCAGCCCAGCTGAAAAGAATAAAAATAAAATTGGTCTAAGATAATCTTGATGCAGCCCACCAAAAAGCCTGCTCCAGATTATGGATTTCATTGTAAATAGGTGGAAAAACAAGGGAGAAACTCGTACACTGCCAATAAACAAAACCCTAATATAAAACCTACCCGCTGCTCCTCTGCACCAGCTACGTCGCAAAAAAGAGAGGAAAGCAAGAAACCAGAAGACATGCAGATCTTCGTGAAGACCTTGACGGGGAAGACCATAACCCTCGAGGTCGAATCTTCAGATACAATCGACAATGTCAAAGCCAAAATCCAAGACAAGGAAGGCATCCCACCAGACCAGCAACGTCTTATTTTCGCCGGAAAACAACTAGAAGATGGACGTACACTTGCAGACTACAACATTCAGAAGGAATCCACACTCCACTTGGTGCTTCGCTTGAGGGGTGGAGCCAAGAAGAGAAAGAAGAAGACTTACACCAAGCCCAAGAAGATCAAGCACAAGAAGAAGAAGGTCAAGCTTGCTGTTCTTCAGTTCTATAAAGTTGATGACAGTGGCAAAGTCCAGAGGCTGAGAAAAGAGTGCCCAAATGCCGAATGTGGGGCTGGCACTTTTATGGCTAATCATTTTGATAGGCATTATTGTGGTAAGTGTGGCCTCACCTATGTTTATCAGAAGGCTGGTGGTGACTAACTGAATCACCTTTAGACAGGACCCTGTTGTTTTTTCAAAGGATTATTGTTAGGTTTTTTGAGTTTTGACTGCTTATGGATTGTTGGTTGGATTCTTTATGGTTATTAACAATAAGCTTTTTGTTGGCTAATTATGTTTGCTTGATGAGGGTTTTTTTTTGGTGCTATGTTTGTGATGTGATTTTGTTAATTTTGATCAAGTTTGGCAGTAGTGACTGTTGAAATTTATGGTTTAAGGAATCAAGTTTGATGCTTTCGATGCACAATTATCTATTTTAATGTTGGTTTTTGTTATATATATAGTTTCTGTTCTTGAAATTAAGATAACATGGTGTAAAGGCAGTCACTTTATAACTGTTATTGAGTTGCTTTCAAAATGTTTCTCATCACAAGCTGGTGTTAATTTATTGCAAGAAATGTTGGATTCCTGATATCACCTTGTTTCAGAAACCGTTTTGAAAAATTGTTTCAGAAAACACTATGTGTAAAGGCAATGCCCTTGTTTTTGCGAAGGCGTTGTTGATTTTCTCTTCTAATGTTCCCATAAGCTGGTGTTACTGGTATACGAAATGTAGGGTTGCCAACATTACCTTTGGGTTTATGAAAACTGTAGAACATTTTTTAGAAGTTCTTTCAGAAATCGCCTTTGGATTTTTTTGCAAATGCATTGCTGATTTCTCTTGTAAAAGTTTCCCATCAGCTGGTGTTAGTTACTCTAGGAGTGTAGGAATCTCAGCACCCTAATTTAATCTAACCTGATTTCTGATGACAAGTCATTGCTGGTATACACCATGTAATTTGAGTCTGATTTTATATATTTCGCCGCAATTCTGTTATGATTGTATCATCATATATATTCACAGGAAGTTAATAGGTTTCATGAACAACAGCATTGCCCAAAAGAGGGCATAATTCCTCTTCTTTTGAATGTTTTATGATTGATAAGCTATGATTAGTTGTGTTTCTTATCATTAAATAGGATTATGTCCTATCAAACATACCTTGAATAGTTATATGTTTCCTCAGTGTTACTTTTTGGTTCAACAATTATTGATATATTGGCTAGCTAAATGTAGATACACAAAATATTTAGATCAGTTTCTTCATTGTGTTACTCTTTACACGGACAAGAGGTAGGGCTTGCATAGCCTTCTGCCTTCGGATTAAGGGGATCCTGGTTCGCAATGGAGCATATATAACTTTTTGTAGGGGTGAGCAACGGTTTGGTTTATCCAATCCAACTGAACTGAATCTTTACTGAATGAAAGAGCTCGGTTCGGTTCTCTTCAGCTCGGTTCTATTTTGTTAAAACTAAATAAGTCTAATTTGAATTAATGGGGGTTCTGAAGTTGTGACTGGGGATTCTGAGCTCTATGGAAGTTGCACTGCTATGAAGAAGACATGAAAATTCTCTCT